>Ga0187219_1001045_pt1 | contig 13466 bp, 7 predicted proteins | sample 13SPOviralmetaG_FD_130162 | JGI IMG/M metagenome (GOLD analysis project Ga0187219, IMG submission 130162) | Marine viral communities from the oligotrophic San Pedro Time Series (SPOT) site, San Pedro Channel, CA, USA - 13 SPOT_SRF_2010-07-21... | ecosystem: Environmental > Aquatic > Marine >... | reverse complement strand
TCAGAACTACTAACTACACCTACTAATTCAAATTCAATATTGTTTAGAGTACCTGCTGTAACTGTTAAACCACCACCACTACCTGAGGTAAATGAGGCTGTTGATAGATTTGTAATATTAAATCCTGTTCCCTCAGATGCGCTAAGGTGAATACTAATGGGGTCCGTTTTTCTAAAGTAATCACTACCAGTGAGAACTCGTTTATTAGTAGCATCATATACAAGTGGTATTGTTACTGTACTTCCTTCAGGTGTATCCCATGTAAATCCATCAACACCAGAGCTACTAAGTTCTATACTACCTGTAAAGTTATGAAAATCATCTAATGAATTACCAAACTTAGTAGAACCACTAGTATAAATAACAGAAGCGGTTTCATATATAGTTTCAAGGTACGAAATAGAGGCTGTGTTAGTAATTATTAAATCACTGCCTGTTATTTGGTTAAATGTAACATTATCTGTTGTTTTACCAATTTGTACTTTATTACCAGCAACTGTTTCTACAGTTAAACCAGCACCACCATTAATAAATGAAGCTGTTTCACCTAGACTAATATCAAAATCAGCTGTTGATGTAGAAGCGCTTACATGAAATGAAGGTAATTGGGCAGAACTACTAATTACATTAACAAGTGTAAATTCAATATTGTTTGTACCGACACCTGCTTCAACTGTTAAACCACCTCCACTACCTGAAGTAAAGGATGCTGTTGCATTGTTAGCAAATGAGAATCCTGAACCTTCAGAAGCGCTAAAGTGTAAATCAACACTATCACCTTCTATTTCGCTTTGGTATCTACCAACATATAAGAAGGCTTCTATAAATTCAGGGACTGCAGCATTGGCCGCTGTACCAGCGGCTGCTTGGGGGTCTTGTACAAAAAGTATACCCGCCATTGCATCAAAGTAATAATCAATGACACTATTAGTACTCATTACACTACCATCAGTTGCTATTACTTTAGGTATATAGGTGTTACTGGTTCCTGTGATTGTTGAGAGAAATTCAGGTACTACTTGCATTTGGACCGAGCCAGTAGACATAAATCCATTAGTAAATGGGGCATCTGTTCCTAATGTCTTGGGGGTACTTGCATTTGCACTAAATCCAACAGCGTTTGATGAGGCTACATAGTCACTAGGAAGGCTAATAGAGTATGCGTGGAATGTATCTGTAGATCCTGCTTGGCCAATACCTTGATCAAATCCACCAATGGGGGATATTGTTCTTGCAGCTTGAGTACCACTTGGGTCTTTTTTAAGTGCATCAATGTTCATTCCCGTAATATCAGTACCATACGAAGTATTAGGGACTACTGTTAGATCAAATTTAACTAACTGAACTGTACCAGGATCTGAGGCAGAAGCTGATTGAATTTTATATATAGAAGATCCATCAGAGGCAGAAACTGGAGCATTAGGGACTACCTGTCCAAATATTGTAGTAGCGCTACTTTGTACTGTGGATCCTAATGCTTCATCAGCTAAAGACAGCCTACCACTAGACATGGCTTTACCAGATAGTCTTTTATAAGCTATCTGGGTTAAAATATTAGTTGTTAAATTCTGTGACATTATTTACAGTTTATTATTCATTTTTTATAGGGTACTATCAGCGTATGTTATACCAAGAGCTCTAGTACTTGTAGTTATACCACCTCCAAAAGTTAAAGCTAGTGCATCTATGTTTCCAGACCAGTTTTCGGGGACCATAATTCTAAGTATAATTTGGTCTCCCGATTGGAAAGTTTCATTATTACTATCAGATATTTTTATTACCCCTTTAGGTGTAGTATTACCTCCTCCATTATTATGGGCATTTTCAGCATAATCTATATCATCTGAGTCTGTTGCTAAGGGTATCCATTTATCATTTGCCACCGTACCACCAAATCTAATACCTCCATTATTAAGGTCTGGTTTTAATACATTTACAAATTGACCACTATAGTTAGTATTGTTAAGAGATCCATTTCTCCAAGCTTCTATTTTTAGAGCATTGGTACCAGCTGTGAATATTGTTGAATTTTCGGTTACTACCTTACCGTCTCCTATTAATTCGATATTTACCTGTTTTGATCCATTAGCATTACTATTAACAGTAAAATATCTAAAATATTCTCTAGTACCGTTAGCATTGGTATCATTGTAGTTAGAAGGTTGAAGGGCATTAGGTCCAAAAGTTGGGTTAAATGTACCACCCGCTCCTGCTCCTGTAGGATATAATAGGTGGGAGTAATATTGGATTGCATTTTGGTTAAACCCAGCGCCTCCGTTAACTACGTTTTTAGTACTATCCCAACCATCTGATCCTGGTATAGTAGATGTTGTAGTGTATGATTTACTTTGAATTCTATAATCTTCTCCTCTAAAAGTTTCAAAATCATATACATTGGATGCACTAGTTAAAGTGTTTACCATGTAATCTCCTAAAGTAACAGCATCTGAGGATGTTGTGTTTTTGTGACCTGAAACTGAATTAAGTTGGAATGTAAATCCTATTCCATTACTGCTGTTTTCTATGTTATCTGTGGTAAACCCGTCTAAAAATGGTGTGGGTTGAACAAAATCACCTGTTAAGTTATCAAATGTGATACCAAAACTAGCTGTAATTTCTGTGTCGTTAGTGTGAGCGTTAGCATTGTTTGCTATTAAATCAACTAAGTTAAACGTATTATCATCGACTTCTAGGTTTGTATCTAATTGTTCTACATTAGAGTCACTAGTATCAATATATTGGCCACTTTGAGTGATTTCGATTCTATTAACTGTGGTAGTAGTTACACCATCAACCTGTATACCACCGGCTGTTGGGTATATATTTCTATATTGGTTAATTGCCTTTATACCATACTTAAAGCTTGTATTATCTGCTGCGGTTTCATCAAAGAATCTAATGCCGGATATAGAGTGGGTAGCATTTACATCATATGTTGGGTTACTAATAACTCCTTGGTTTTCAAAATCCATTTCTAACCCAGCACCTTGAGTATCGTAGAACCATTGGAATACATTGGTTATGTAAGAGAATTGAGTACCATTATCGCTTCCTGTATGGAGGGCAAATGCATAATTAAATCCATCATCTTGAGCAGCAGCTTTAATAGTCATTGATCCTGATCTATAGTGCTTAGTAGGATCTGGTGCATCTCCTGCTCCTAAGTTAGAAGCAGTTGCAAATAAGGCCATAGTAAGATTACTAGTATCAGTAGTAATAGTACCTGGAGGGGTTAAAGAAATAGTTTCTGTTGGGTCATTAGCATCCATAGTATTAATATAGATTCTTAATTCACCTATACCCCCTCTATCAAATGCTCTATTACCAAAGTTTAAATTACTACCTGCGAAATATGCAGGGAAGCCATCGTTAAGGTTATCAACTGATTGAAAATTAATAGTTACTGTGTCTATACTAGTATCACCAGCATCTACACCTTCTCTAACATCCCCAATATTGCTTAAGTTATCAGTTGGGGGATTCCAAAATACTTCATTATCAGTATTAGGAAAAGATATTGCATAGGTATCGTTGATCCCTTTATAGGCTAATGAACTATTACTAAAAGTAGATCCACCATCGTCACTAGAACTAACTAAAATTACAGGAGCAACTCCTGATATAACACTACCAGTATCATATGATAACTTAAATGCAGTTTGATTAACGTCATTATCATTACGCTCAAATAATGCTAATCTAGAGGCTCTTTCGGTATTAACTAAATTTAATGTTTTAAATTCTAAACGACCACTACCTGAGTTATAAATTACTACTTGGTTTAAGTCACTTGGTGGTAAATTACCAAACAAGAACCCACTAGCGCTTATATTACCACTAGCGGTTATATGGTTAAGGTGGGCATTTGAACCCGATACTATTACTTTTTTCCAGTTTGCCATATTATATTATTTTTTACCCAAATCCTGGGAAGTCGCTTAAAAGTCTATTTTTAAATTGCCCTGATTCAGTATCATATGTAACTATATAAGTTTGGTCTTCTGTTTCAGGTAAATTTCCAAACCATCCTCCACTAGCACTTATTGAGGCACTTCTATTAGAAGAAAATGCACCATCAGAAGCACTTATATGATTAAGTTCTGCGTTAGAACCTGATACTATTACTTTTTTCCATTCAGCCATGATTAGATAGTTGTTTCTTTAATTAAAGTTTGGAGCTTTAAAGCAATATTGTATACTACTTGGACATCTTGACCTTTAAAATCAGTTTTTGCTATTAAATTTAACATATATCGAGCTTCTTCGTATTCAAATGAATTATCTTTTTCCTCTAAAACTTTAGGTTCAACTTTTGCGGGTTGATCACTATTTAAAATTTTCTTTTTTAAATCTTTAAACGATGCCATAACTAAAAGGTTTTATTCTATTATACATATCAAAGACCTACATAGAAATCAGAATCTTTAAAAAGTACTCCTCCGTTTATAGCTGTGGGGAATACACTAAAGGTTCCCAGTGATAAAAGGCCATCATTATCAACTTTAAGTTTAGTAGATCCTGCTTTTTTTATAAGCATTATATCATTTGCCTTTGAGGCTCCTATGTCAACACTAAAAAATCCATTTGTTACTTTAACATCTCTCCCTTCACCATTTTCAATATATGAATCGTATATAATCCAGTCATTATCAGCAGTGCCCCCACCAGGATCAGGAGCTATAGTACCTCCACCATTAGTTACAGGAAGGATATTGCCTATTTGTTTAGCTCTTGTAGAAGGGTCTTCTAATATAGTGGTTTGTGAATCTAATATAATTTGTGATTTACTAAACCAACGAGTGTTAGATTCTTTAAGTTTTTTCTGTATGCTCTCGGGTATGATATATCCTTGTAATTTAAGGGTAAAGTTGGCTCTTACAATTCTACTATCATCGTTTGTTACCTCATTGATGTTAGAAAATTGATCAATTTGGGCCATAAATTTAAAACGCTCAGAATCACCCCAATAAGCATCAGATGCATAATTTACTGCTTCGATTATTTTATTAAGTTGAGAAATATAATCTGTCCATATAATACCACTATAAGTTAAATTAACATAATCAGGTACTACAGTAGCAGTAAATTCTTTTTGTGGGAGTCTATTATTTAATAGAGCAAAATTATCATACTTATTACGTTGGGTAAATTTTTCTTGATAAGTAACATATAGTTGAGGGTTATTAGCATCAAGCTTATTTCCTAAATCTCTACGCTTTTCTATACTTTCCCTTTTAAGCATAACAAGAGGTGTCTGAACTTTACCTCCTTTATCTCTATAGAACCCGTCTTTTTGGGCTAATTTCCAACGTTCACCTGAACCATAAATTACAGGTACATCAACCATATCACCATTTGATATAACTGATGGTTTGATTACGTTTTCAAAATAATAAAATATAGCCTCATCAATAGCCTCTAAACCCATATAAAAATCAGCAGAAGACTTACTGTCTTTTTTACTAACTTCACGGGCTCTATTTACATGGGGTCTATTATCAGGAGATAACCCCTCAGCAGGCATATCTGGTAAACCTCCTTGATCTATAGAATTATCTTCTATTTGAGCTTGAGAGAGTTCATACTGCCTTGCTACACGTGGTTTTTTCTTAATTCTATCAGACATTAGCTATAGAGTTGATTTCTTTTATTTGCAATTGACTCCGTAACTTTTATTGTTTCTGGGTATACTCCTGATCTAAATGGGACAGTTTTAAGTTGTTCTATTCTAGATTTAGAAGCTTTACATATGATAGACATTGAGACCCCAAAATTATCTGTATCTTCATTCATTGAATAATCTGGGTTTTTACCGGCAAAAAATTGGTTTTCGACGATACTATTAAATTCAAAGTAGTCGTTGTTATATAGCACTATATCGCCAATTTGTGGCACTAAATTTACGTCAACTAACGATGCTCTTAAAAAAGCAAATGACATTTGTTGAGTTATATCTGATCCAAAATCACTTTCACTCCATACCTGGTCATCTTTTGTAATTAAACAAGGAATTAAAAGTGGTTCATAATAGGTTTTATTTTCGGATTCACCATATAGATTAGTTTCGCTGTCTTGGAGAACAAATTTATAATAGCCTATTTCCGTCTGAATAATATCATTAATCAGTTCTTTGTTCATTGTACGGAACAATGATATATCTCTAGCCCCCCCAAATAATGGCATTATATTTTAGTTAATGATTTAGGTTTGAAAACTACATGACGCAAACCTGGGATTCTTCTGTTAGGGTCTCCTTTATCACTCTGAAGCATAGTAGTCTTAAAAAAATCTAAATCTTGTTTAGGGTCTTGACCTGCTACAAATTTAATTGTTGCTGTGTGGACTTCTTTACCATCGGTTCTAGTACGATTTTTAGCTTCACGTTCATCACCAGTATTACTATTTACAATAGTAACTCGTCTAATAGCTCTAATACCATCAAATACATCAGTGATATTAGCTTCTTTATCAGATACTATTATAATATCTACTGAGTATATATTAAGTGCTTCAGCTAATATGTCTTTTAATTTAATCATTAGTAGATATATATTGGGTATGGGACTTTGGTAAGTGTATCTTGTACATTTTGGGCTTCACTTGCTTGTCTTTCAAGGTATTTACTTCTTGATGATTCTTCAAGCATTAATTTAAGTTCATCAATTAATAAAGCTTTTTCTGTGGCTGCCTCTCCTCTTAATGCTTCTGCGTTTGTGGTAACTTCAGCACCTGGGATTGGGACTGATGAATATTTACCCCTTACATTAGCAAGCATTTCTTTTGAAAGAGCTAAAGTATACCTAAATATCCATTGTTTAGAGGGGGCATTAATAGTATTATATGTTATATTAGTATAAGGTACATTTGATACATCCGTAATAAGACCTGCATCTGTGTTCCTTATGGGGTTATTTCTATCGTCTTCAACTATATAATCGAAATATAATTTTTCGTCTCTTCGTGGGATAGGGAATAATTTTAGCCTATCATTATTAGTAAGTTCAAAACTATATGCTGATTTTCTAATTTGGTCGTTTAATTCAATTGCTTGTATTTTCAATACATCAAAGTACATAGGCATTAACATAAAATTAACACCTGGAGAAAAATTACCGAATCCAAATGTTTCCATTAGTGATTGGATACCAGTGCCTGTACCTGCATATGGATCGAAATATCTTACAATTGCAGGTGGAGCATAATGGTAAATACGTTGTATTTGAAGGTTTTTACCTGACTCACTAACGTTTGCATATAGCTCTTTTAGTGAATATACTTGTTGGGATGCTGTGACTGGAATGCTTCCTTGTTTAACTTCAACATTTCCCCCATTACCTGCTTCAGTGCCATACTGTTCAGCAATAGCAATAGTATTACCCATATTGGGTTGGACATATTGGTTATTTAGATCACTTCCTGTAGATGCTCCTTCTAAAGCTCCAATATTTTCTTTTATCTTATATTGATAAACATATTGAGCATATGTGGTTACAGCTTCTTCAAATGCTGTGAAAAAATTAACAGGTTGTAATTCTATATCTACTATAGGGTACCCTAAACGTTGTGCACACCATGTAGATACTTGGTCAGCACTAGATTGAAAATCGGTATCAGAATCATAAAATCCAAAAGGTGTCTCACCTGGGAAAAATGAACTAGAGCCGGGCCATATTGGAATTGTTGCCATAGATACAATGTTTGATTATAAATATAATAAAATACAACTAGACTTAATGATTAGCCTAATGATATTTTTAAGTCCGTTCCATCCCTCCAAAGTTGCCCAACTGAGGTAGGATTACTAGTTGGAAGTGCTGCTATATCAAGATGTATTTTAGTAGTTTCGACTCTTAAAACATCATTTCTATCAAAATCACTAGTACCATTACCCACAATAAGTAATACACCTTGTGAAGTATGTCCTACATTATATCTTCCAATAGCTGTTTGATAAGGGCCTTGTGCTATAGTATCTAAACCAGTAGTAAATGATCCTGTACCTAAGGCTGTTATATTGGTTTGAACACCGGCTGCAAATGAATATTGTGCTGCCGCTATAGAACCTGATCCTGCTGAATGTGCACCTTTTTCGGTTGCTTGGGTAAAAAATCCTTCAGCATGTGATCCTAAACCAGAGGCTTGGGTATTACTACCCTCAGCATGTGAATATTCTCCTGAGGATATTGAACTTAATCCTTCAGCATGTGAATAATCTCCAGTAGCATCTGTGTTATTTCCTTCACCATGGGCTGAATCCCCAGAAGCTGTTACCAATAATCCTTCAGCATGTGCTCCTATTCCTGAAGCTAATGTTCTATCACCTTCAGAGTGGGTATATCTTTGTGAGGCAACTGTAAAGCTACCTTCAGCATGTGAGTGTAATGCTTGTGCTTCTGTGTTAGTTCCTTCTGCGTGTGATTGGTTTCCCGAAGCTGTGGTTCCCAAACCTTCGGCATGTGCTCCTGTTCCAGTAGCTTGTGCACTACTACCTTCGGCATGTGAATTTTGACCACTTGCTATTGTATTAGCGCCTTCAGCATGTGAAGCATATCCAGATGCTTGTGTAGTATTACCTTCAGCGTGTGAATAATTCCCTGATGCTGATGTATATCTTCCTTCAGAGTGGGCTGCTATTCCAATAGCAAGTGAATTTTGTCCTTCTGCATGGGTATAAGAACCAGAAGCAATTGTATTAAAACCTTCAGCATGTGAAGATAAACCATATGTTATTGAACTTGATCCTTCAGTGTGAGAATAATCTCCACGGGCTTCTGTATTATTTCCTTCAGCGTGGGATGCTGTGGCATAAGTATCACTACTATCACCTTCAGCATGTGAGTAATACCCATTACTAACTGTTCTAATACCTTCGGCATGTGAATAAGGACCTTGTGTAGTACCTATTCCTTCAGCATGTGAGTAATCTCCAAAAGAAGATGCTTGACCTTCAGCATGTGAATAATCTCCACTTGCTACCACAACACCTCCTTCACCATGTGCCCCAGTACCTGATACAGTTCCACCAACTCCTTCGGCATGTGAAAAACTACCATTAGCAAGTGTTGCTCGTCCTTCAGCATGTGAAGCTGTTCCGAACGCTACTGAACTTGAACCTTCAGCATGGGAATATTGACCTATAGTTCTAGTACGTATACCTTCGGCATGTGAATAACTTCCAGTAGTAATAGTATTGCTGCCTTCAGCATGTGAAAATGATCCAGAAGTAATAGTTTGATGTCCTTCAGCGTGTGAACGATCTCCTATTGTATTAGTACCTGCACCCTCAGCATGTGAAAAATCACCAGAAGCTATTGTATATGTTCCTTCAGCATGAGAGTGATTTCCTATAGCTGTGGTTTGGATTCCTTCGGCATGTGAGTAAGATCCCGAAGCTATAGTTTGCTGTCCTTCAGCGTGGGAATAATCTCCTCTTGCTATAGTTAATTGTCCTTCAGCATGTGAGTAACTTCCTGAAGTTATAGTTTGGCGACCTTCAGCATGTGAAGATTGCGCTAATGCTATTGTGTTTTTACCTTCAGCATGTGAATAAACACCATAAGTTATTGAGTCATTTCCCTCTGCATGTGAACCTATACCATCTGCTGTGGTGCTTACACCCTCAGCATGTGAATGGGTACCAGTTTCAGTGGTTTCAGTTAATCTACCTTCAGCATGTGACCAATCTCCTTTAGTAACTGTTGTGTCACCTTCAGCATGTGAATACGATCCAGAAGCAATAGTGGTTTCGCCTTCTGCGTGTGAGTATGAACCAGAGGTTATAGTTTGATAACCTATAGTTCTTGAAGCCCTTCCATAAGCTGTTGTATCTTCACCTCCAGCATGAGAATATGAACCTGATGCTAGTGTGATGCGGCCTTCAGCGTGTGAAGCATCACCATATGCTATAGTTGATGCTCCTTCTGAGTGTGCATCTTGTCCCCAAGCTTCAGTTACTCCACCTTCAGCATGTGAACTACCCCCATAAGCCTTACTAGATCTGCCTTCAGCATGTGAAGCTTCACCAAAAGCTAATGTATTTACACCTTCAGCATGTGCTTCACTTCCTGAAGCCGCAGTATCTCTACCCTCAGTATGTGAATACGCTCCTGAGGCGTGTGTTAAACGTCCTTCTGCATGTGAATAATCACCGGATGCAGTTGTTGATAATCCTTCAGAATGTGCACCTAGTCCTAAAGCTTTTGTTGATTGTCCCTCAGCATGGGAAGCTATTCCTAGTGCAAAAGTACCTCTACCTTCAGCATGTGAATATGATCCAGAAGCTATTGATCCTGATCCTTCAGCGTGAGCTGCTGTACCTCTTTCATCTAAGGGTATAGAATCATTATTAGCAAGGAGAGCTGGGGCTCCCGCTCTAGTATTAAATCCTTCAGCGTGAGCTGCTATACCTGAAGCAGTAACGTGATATCCTTCAGCGTGTGAATAAAATATAGATGCTTCGTTTTCAAATCCCTCAGCATGGGAAGCAATACCTCTAGCAATTGTTTGGTATCCTTCAGCATGGGAATATGATCCAGAAGCTATAGAACCTTTACCTTCAGCATGTGTATGAGAACCAGAAGCTACAGTTAATTCACCTTGCGCATATGAGTAATCACCATACGCTATAGTATCTTTTCCTGAAGCATGTGACCAAGATCCGGAAGCTAATGTTAATTCACCTTCGGCATGTGAAGCTGTACCTATAGCTTTTGTTGTTTTACCTTCGGCATGTGATGCTATTCCATAAGCTTCTGAATTGAATCCTTCAGAGTGAGAAGCTGTATTGTGTGCTTTTGTACTGTCTCCTTCAGCATGAGAATTAATTCCTAAAGCTTGAGAATCTTCACCCTCAGCGTGTGAATTTTCACCTAAAGTTATACTTTTTCTTCCTTCAGCGTGTGAGTAATGACCTCTAGCACTTGTACCTTCACCTTCAGCATGTGAATAGTTACCAATAGCTTCGGTATCTATACCTTCGGCATGTGACCCAGTACCTAATGCTTCAGCTCTAATTCCTTCAGCGTGTGAGTATTCACCTGAAGCGGTAGTAAAAAATCCTTCAGAGTATGAACCTGAACTTAGTGCTAATGTATTAATACCAGAAGCATGTGAATAATCTCCTAATGCTTGGGATCCGCTTCCTTCAGCATGTGAATTATCTCCTTCAGCATTTGAATTATCTCCTTCAGCATGTGAATTATATCCAGATGCTGTGGTATTTCTTCCTTCAGCATGCGAATAAAAACCAGATGCTAATGTATTTATACCTTCGGCATGTGAGTATGATCCAGAAGCTATAGTAAAGCCTCCTTCAGCATGTGCTCCCCCACCAGTTGTTATTGTTTGATAACCTTCAGCATGTGAGTATGAATTAGAGGCAGATGTAAATCTACCTTCAGCGTGTGAATTAAGTCCTAAAGCATATGTTTCAAATCCTTCAGCATGTGAATAATTACCTATTGCTTTTGTACCTTTACCTTCGGCATGAGTACCCGAACCAAATGCTATAGTTTGTTGTCCTTCAGCATGTGAGTTTGAACCAGATGCTATAGTATCCATACCTTCTGCATGGGATGATGTACCAAATGCTATAGTACCTCTTCCAGAAGCATGTGAATATGGTCCTTCAGCAATCGAACTTGAACCTTCAGCATGCGAATAAGCACCTGAAGTTATTGTTTTATATCCTTCTGTGTGGGAACCAATTCCTTTAGCTATTGTAGATTCTCCTTCGGCGTGTGTATTAGATCCTGAAGCTGATGTACTATCTCCTTCTGCGTGGGAATTTTCGCCAACAGTTACTGTTTCAGCTCCTTCAGCATGTGAATAACTTCCTAAGGTTATAGTAGCCCTACCTTCAGCATGTGAAGCAATTCCATCAGCATTAGAAGCACTACCTTCACTATGTGCATATTCAGCATTTGTGGATGTATTATAACCCTCGGCATGGGAACCTGGTGCTGTTGTAGAGGTTGATGTACTATGTCCTTCGGTATGAGAACTTTCTCCTCTTGCTATAGTAGAGTCACCTTCAGCATGTGAATATGATCCTGAAGCTATTGTAAAGGCACCTTCACTATGACTTCCTGTATTGTTGAGGTAGGTAAATGTTCTCCAACCTTCAGCATGAGATGCTAATCCCCAAGCTATAGGAGCTGTTATTATACTGTTTCCTCCTTCGGCATGGGAAAAATCTCCGTAAGTAATTCCTCTTCCTTCAGCATGTGAATAACTCCCTGAAGCAATTCCTCTTCCTTCAGCGTGAGCATATTCTGCTGTTGTAAATGTTGAACCTCTACCTTCAGCATGTGAAGCAATTCCCAATGCGATTGAACCAGAGCCTTCAGCATGTGAATAGTCTCCAGAAGCTGTTGTTAAAATGCCCTCAGAATGAGCACCTAATCCTTTAGTAAGGGTTTTATTACCTTCAGCATGTGAATAAGAACTAGAAGCAATAGTATTAGCACCTTCAGCGTGTGCTGCGGGTCCATAAGTAATAGTACTACTACCTTCAGTGTGTGATTGAGACCCTGAAGCTATTGTTCCTACACCTTCAGCATGTGAAAAATCTGCATATGCTTTTGAATTTCTACCTTCAGCATGTGATCCAGCACCTGTTGTAGTTGTTACACTACCTTCGGCATGTGAATAAGGTCCATCAGCAGTTGTATTATTACCTTCAGCATGTGAGTAATCAGCATTTGCAGTTGTATTAGTACCTTCAGCATGTGAATAATCACCTTTTGCTGCTGCTAATCGACCTTGGGCAAATGATCCTGTATTATTTGCTACAGATCCTGAACCATGGGCAAATGTAAAATCTCCATTTGCAATATTATGGTTACCTATAACAACATTACCTCTGCTAATACCATCTTCAGATGGTGTAGGGCCTAATGTATTAGTTGGGTTTAATTCAGGGTCTTGATCTCCTATGGATAATCCACCAAATTTTGCTATTAATATATCACCACCCGCTACTATAGCAGGGGTATTAGCTTCAATTTTTAAGGAACCAGTAACTATAACCTTGCTACCTGATATTTTAAAGGGGTAATTAGCTCCTCCATCAGATGTAAAGAAGAATCCATCATTACTTGTTCTAAAAAATACATTATTATTTTCACTAGATATAAAAGCAGGTGCTTCAATAAAATTAGTAAAACCACCTTTAGAGGCTGTTGCTATGGATTTACCTTCTCTAAGATTAGTTAAGTCTGTTTGAGAAAATGGTGTGCCCCCTATTCTAATTGTATTAGCATCTACATCAATAACTGATGATGTAATATATTGGAATGAACCTGAATTGGCTACTATATCCCCAAAACTAGAAGCGTTTACACTACCTGTAATAAATACACTGCCTGTGAATTCATGGGTATTAGTCATACTATTACCAAATATATTTGAGCCTGTAATGTTAATAACAGATGATGTTACACTTACTGTGTTAAGGTATTCTATAG
>Ga0187219_1001042_pt1 | contig 13477 bp, 11 predicted proteins | sample 13SPOviralmetaG_FD_130162 | JGI IMG/M metagenome (GOLD analysis project Ga0187219, IMG submission 130162) | Marine viral communities from the oligotrophic San Pedro Time Series (SPOT) site, San Pedro Channel, CA, USA - 13 SPOT_SRF_2010-07-21... | ecosystem: Environmental > Aquatic > Marine >... | reverse complement strand
TGTAGACCTGCTGACTTTGGTACTTTAAAAACAACTGAAAAGGCTACTGGTACTGCTCAGTTTGTTGTTTCTCCTGACAATAGCATGAATGGCTATAATGTTGTCAGAAGTAATCAAGTAACAAGTGGTGACTTCTACTTTGGTAACTTTGCAGACCTATTAATTGGTATGTATGGTGGACTGGATATTACTGTTGACCCTTACGCATTATCAACTTCAGGTGGAGTAAGAATTGTTGCTCTACAAACTGTTGATGTAGCTGTAAGACATGCAGTATCTTTCTGTAAATCAAGCGACTAATTAACTGATGCTTAAATGGAATGGGGGTGGAAACACCCCTACCTTAAATATGAAAAAATATAAAATATTACAAGATACAATGGCTGGTGGTTCAAAGGTTCATGCTGGAGATATAGTAGAACTTAATGAAGTTGAAGGTCATTCTTTATGTGCTTATAAAAAAGCAGAAATCCATGTTGCTAAACCAAAGGCTAAAAAAGAAGATAGAAGTGTTGGTTTAGAAACATCAAAAGTTAAAGCTCCTAAAACTAGAGCTAAAAAGTAAATCATGCCTTTAGAGAGTGCATTAGATTTTAATGCCTATGTTGATACAACAACAGGTCATGGTGTTACTGCTACATTCTTTGAAGTGCAACAATCTTTATGGGATGATTTCCCATTAATAGATACCCTCTTTGATATTGATTCAGGATTCTCTAAAAATATTAATATCATTATTGACCAAGAATATTTCAATATAGAAGGTGGAACAGTGCCTGTTGCTGGTTATCAACCAAGAGCAATAGTCAAAGCATCTGATGTACCTTATATATCCCAAGAAGATAAATTATTAGTTGATGCAATTACAACTAATCGTGGCAATGTATTAAAACCAGCTACAACATTTATAGTTAGAACAGTTGAGCCTGACAATACAGGCTTAGTTTCTTTGGTTCTTGAGGAAGAATAATGTCTCAATTTAGATTAGAAACTGAAGAAGATATGTTAGGTTACTTAGACATAAACTTTGGTCATGGTGTAAGTGCTGTTTATACAAACAGTGGGACATCATCAACAATCAATGTCATTCTAAATAATGAATATGTAGAACAAGAGGAAGGCATTGGTGTGGAAGCATTAAAACCAATAGCCTATTGCAGAACTATAGATGTTCCGAATATTTCATTTGGAAATACTTTAAATGTATCTGCAATAAAAGATACAAATGGTAATATACTCAAAGCAGCACAAAACTATACTGTAGTAAACATACAAGCAGACAGAACAGGATTTAGTGCATTAATGTTAGAGGAAATATAATGGCAAACCATATCAGACAACAAATAAGAGAAAAGATTGGTACTACTTTAACTGGCTTAACCACAACTGGGTCAAGAGTTTATGAGTCAAGGGTTTACCCACTAGAAACAGTACCAGCATTAGTTATCTACACTAAGTCAGAAACATCTGAACCTATAGTGATAGGTACTGATAGAGTTATGAGTAGAGAATTATCAGTAGTAGTAGAAGGATATGCAAAAGCTACTAGCAACTTTGATGATACTATTGATACAATAAGCAAAGAAGTTGAAGAGGCAATAGCAGCAGATAGAACTTTAGATGGATTAGCTAAAGACTGTTATTTAGAATCAACTGAAATAGAGTTTAATGGTGAAGGTGAGAAACCACTAGGATATGTGAGTTTAACCTTTTTAACTAATTACTATGTTCAGGAAACAAATCCTGATGTAGCTGTATAGGAGACAATTATGAAAATGATTAGTCCTGATGGAAAAGTTTTAATAGAAGCTCACCCTTCAAAGGTTGAGTCTTTATTGAATATGGGTTGGAAAGAAGAAGCAGTCCATTCGCAAGATAAAATTAAACCTTCTTCTAAGAAAAAGTCGAAAGACGAGGTAGAAAATGGCAACACATAAAGGAAGTGAAGGAACTGTTAAAGTCGGTTCTAATGCTGTAGCTGAAATTAGGTCTTACTCAATCGAGGAATCTGCTGATACTTTAGAAGATACTTCAATGGGTGATTCTGCTAGAACATATAAATCATCATTGACTTCTTTCTCAGGAAGTTTAGATGTATTTTGGGATGAGACTGATACTAGTGGTCAAGGTGCTTTAACTATTGGCTCAGAAGTAACACTAAATGTTTATCCTGAAGGAGATACATCAGGTGATACTTATTATACTGGTTCAGCTATTGTTACTGGCGTTTCAAGAAGTGCATCATTTGATGGATTGATTGAAGCTAGTATTTCAGTACAAGGCAATGGTGCTTTAACATCAACAACAGTATAAGAAAATGTCAGCAATAGATAACGCAAAAAAGCATTTTGCAGAGCAAGATGTTAAAGTAATCGAAGTGCCTGAATGGGGTGAAGATGACAAAGCCTTAAAAATATACAGTAAGCCATTAACGCTAGCTGAAACTTCTAAGCTCTATAAAATGAGTAAAGAAGATGACCTAACAATGATGGCTTATGTTCTTATTTACAAAGCACTAGATGAAAATGGAGATAAACTTTTTGATTTAGCAGATAAAAATGCTTTATTAAACAATGTTGATAGAGAGATATTAGTTAGCGTTGCACAACAAATCATGGGTCAAGAACCCATTGAGGATGTCAAAAAAAACTAACAAAGGATGCTAATTTATATGTGCAATATGCACTAGCTGAAAAACTTGGTAAAACCTTAGAGGAACTCCAAGAAATTAGTGTCCAAGAATATCAAGGATGGATAGCTTACCTAGAGTTAGCTGAAGAGAAACGAAACAATGGCAAATAAAAAAGTAAAGTTTGAATTAACAGCAGTAGATAAGACTAAAGCAGCTTTTGATAAAGTTACTAGAGGTCTTAAAGGCGTTGGCTCAGTTGCTGGTGGAGCAGCTAAAGGCGTTGCTGGTGTTGGTTTGGCTGCTGCTGCTACTGCAACTGCATTAGCAGTATTAGTAGATAAATCATTTCAAACTGTAGATGCTATTGGAAAAACTGCAACTCAAACAGGTATAGCTACAGATACATTACAAGCATTTCACTTAGCTGCTAGAGAATCGGGAACAACTGTTGAGGGAGCTAATACAGCTCTTATAAAATTTGCTAGAAGTGTTGGTGATGCACAAAGAGGTGTTAAAACACAATCAGATATATTTAAAGACTTAAATGTTAATTTAAAAAATGCTGATGGTTCAATGCGTTCTTTTGATGAAATATTAGGAGATACAGCAAAGGGAATTACAGAGCTTGGAGACCAAACAGCTAGAGCAACAGCATTAGCTAATTTATTTGGTAGACAGGGTGTAATCTTAACTGGTGCTATCAACGACTTGTCTGAAAGTGGTATGAAGAACTTTATACAAAGAGCTAAAGACTTAGGAATTGTTTTAAGTGAAAAGGTTATAAGAAGAACTGAAGAATTTAATGATGCTGTTGGTGTTATTAAAATGCAGATAGGTTCTTTTGTTAATAATATTACAACATCATTTTTACCTGTATTTGAGGAAATGCAGAAAAAAATAGCTAGTTTTATTCAATCATCAGTAGATGAAGCTGGGGGTATGGATGCTTTAGGTTTAAAGATTGCAAACTCCATTATTGAATTTGTTGCAGTTGGAGTGACTCAGTTTGGTATTTTTAGAGATGAGCTTTCAACATTTATAAATGATATACAAATAAAATTAAAAGAACTACAAATTGATTTTGCAGTATTTCAAGCTAACTTATTACAAATGAATCCTTTTGCAGAATATGGTAATCAAGTAGAACAACTAGCAGAAACTGTTAGTGTATTACAAGATGAAATTATTGTAATAGGTCTAAGGACTACTGATTTTGGAAAAAAAGCAGAGGTTACAGCAAATAAGGTTAGAGATTATAAACTTAGCCTAGATGATATTAGAGATTCTAATGATGGCTTTAATGAATCTTTAGGCAATACAGGATTACAGCTTACAAACATACAAAGTCCTATGGATTTATATATTGCACAAATAGAAGATGTTGGCAGAACAATAGAGCAGATAGGCGTTAAGTCCATGAAGTCATTTGAAGATGCAATAGTTAATGGTTTAAAAAATGGAAAACTATCATTTAAAAACTTTGCTGATGTAGTCATAACTGAATTATTAAGAGTTGCAGTACAGCAACTGGTGGTCAAGAATCTTATAAATGCTCTAAGTTTTATGAACTTTACAACTCCAACATCAGGTGGTGGTGGTGGGGGTGGTGCTCCATCTTTTGATAATGGTGGTTATACAGGCATGGGTGCTAGAGCAGGTGGTGTAGATGGAAAAGGTGGCTTCCCTGCAATATTACATCCAAATGAAACTGTTATTGACCATACCAAAGGTCAAAGCATGGGTGCTACAGTCAACTTCAATATATCAACAGTAGATGCTGCTGGTTTTGACCAGTTACTAGCATCAAGAAAAGGATTAATAACATCAATCATAAACAATGCCATGAATAATCAAGGCAAAATGGGAATAGTATAATGTCAGGACAATTTCCAACAGACCCAAATTTTAGAAGTCTTAATTTTAAAGATAATAGACCCACTCTATTGAATCAAACACTATCAGGTAAAAAACAAGTCAGACAAATAGGTGCTCAGTATTTTTCTTTTACAGTTGCAATGCCACCATTACAACAAGAAAAAGCTCAGGAAATATTTGCATTTTTACAAAAACAAAAAGGTTCTTTTGAGGACTTTACAATAGTAGCACCACTAGATAATTTAGGTGCAGGCAAGTCAGAAACAGATATACAAGTAGTTGGAGCACATACATCAGGAGATGCTTCTATAGCCTTAGATGGCTTTACAGCTAACCAAACAGGTGCTTTAAAGGCTGGAGATTTAATCAAGTTTGCAAATCATAGCAAGGTATACATGGTTCAATCAGATATTGATTCTGATGGCAGTGGAGCATTGACTGTTCTTATATCGCCTAATTTAGTAACAACTCTAGCAAACAATGAAGCAGTTACTGTAAACAAACCAAGTTTTACTGTTTATTTAGAAAACAATGAAATCATGTACTCAACAGGTGCTAGTGGTTTTTACAGTATTTCATTTGATGTTAGAGAGGTTATAGCCTAATGCCAAGAAGTTTATCTACTGATATACAAACCCAAGTATCATCAACAGCAACTAAGACAGCTTTTTTAGTTGAACTTAATTTATCATCTACTATCAGATTAACTGATTGGTATTCTAATGTTACTTATAACTCTAACAGCTATGAAGCTGGGGGTTCTTTTTTATCAGTTGATACAACAACTGAAACAGGTCAATTACAAGTTGATGAAATTAACTTAGGCTTTTCAAACATTACAGATGAGGTTAGGTCTTTAGTTCAGGATGGCTCTTTTACAGATAAAACAGTAGAAATATATATAGCCTATTTTAATGAAGATGAGACTATTGTGGGTGCAATAAACTTTTTTACAGGTCAAATAAGAAATGTATCTATACAGGAATCTATTGATAATTCTATATTAAATATGACAGTAGCTTCACATTGGGCAAACTGGAACTTAACCAAAGGCAGACATTATTCTGATGAGTCACAACAATCTTTTAGTACAGGTGATAGAGGTTTTGAATTTGCCACTCAAGTCAAATCAGATGTAAGGTGGGGAATGTAAATGGCTAATCCTATAGTAGCTTTTTTTAATTGGGTTGGAACTAAGGCTGGCCAAGCATGGGCAGCATTTAAAGCAGCAGAAACCATTACTCAAATATCTATAGCCTTAACAGCAGCAAGTTTAGCTGTAGGCGTCAAGGGTTGGATGCAAGCTAGACAGATGATGGCTAAAGGTCAAGATATTTTAGCTAATAAAACTTCTGCTGGTGGAAAATTACCTGTTATTTATGGAACTCGTAGAGTTGGTGCTCAAGTCATATATATGGATGTATCTGCTAATGACTCAAGAGACTTATATGTAGTCTATGCTTTATCAGTTGGCGAATGTGATGAAATACTAGGAAGGACTATTGAGCTTGATGGCAATCCTTTAACTGATACTGCAAGATTTAGAGATGGTGGTTATATTGGCTCAGACAAAATATCTTCAGGTTCAGGTTCATTAAATACAGTTTCACAAAATGGTACTGGTATTGATGCTGGTGCTGGTGGTTTTGGCTCTAGTCCTACACAAAAATATAGATATGTTATGAATCTACATCATGGAGCTGCAACACAAACAGCAGACCCTATGCTTGTAGCTTCTATGCCTAATTGGACAAGTCTGCATAGACTTGATGGTGTTTGTTATATTGCAGCTCATTATGGCTATGATAAAGAGGGTATTTGGAAAGGAGTTCCACAACTAACAGTTCAGGTAAGAGGTAAAAAAGTATTTGACCCAAGAGACACAAATCAAACATTTGGAGCTGTATCTACTTATGAATATTCAGATAATCCAGCTTTAACCTTTTTAGATTACATAACTAATAATGAATATGGTAAAGGACTAACACAATCACAAATCAACATGAGTACATTTACTGCTGCTGCTAATGTTTGTGATACAGAAGTTGACCAACCTTATTTTAATGGTTCAGCACAATCTCTTACTTGGTCAGGTAACGCTGGAGATAACTTTATAACTATTGGTGGAACTAGTGCTACTACTACTTGGTGGCAAAATAAAGTTGGAGAACTAATAGATATATATGACACAAATGGTAATGGCGTTATAGATGGAAAAGAAATTGTAGCTATAAATAGAGATAATTTTTATGATGCAAATGAGGAGCTTATTGTTTATATAAATGACACGCTAGGCTCAACATATTCTTCACAAACAGGCTCTTCTTTAGTTAAAGTAAAAAGATTTCATTGTAATGGTTATTTAGATGCTAATAAAAATGTTATGGATAACGCAAAAGAATTACTTGCAAATATGCGTGGTATTTTTCTTTATATAGATGGTAAGTATGAATTATCAATAGAAGATACAGGGTCATCAACATTTAGTATCAACGATAATCACATTATTGCTGATGCTGGTATATCAGTAGATTATGGAAATAAAGATAAAAAAGCTAATAAGGTAATCATTGAATTTTTTAACGCCAACAAAAGATATGAATTAGATACAGCCACTGTTTTACATGATGCAAATCCTGAATATTATTCAGATGATGGTGATGAGATATTAGAAATTAAAGCTGAATTCCCTTATATAAGCGACCCTTATATAGCTTATAACATGGGTAAGGCAATTCTAACTAGAAGTAGAAATCAGACCACTATGCAGTTCTTAGGAACTCCTGAGATGTATAAATTGAATGTTGGAGACATAGTAGATTTAACCTATGCAGGTCTTGGATTCTCAGGCAAAGTTTGTAGAGTTGAAGCATTAGAATTACAAGCTAGTGGTTTGGTTGCAGTTAGTTTAATAGAATACTTTGATGTTTATACATGGGAAGTACCACCTCAAGAACCAGTAGAGGAGTTATCTAACCTACCTTCTGCTTATGCAGTTAAAGCTCCAACAGGATTATCATTTACTGATACTGATTCTAGTTCTACAGGTAGACCATTCTTATCTTGGAATGAACCAACAGATTTTCCTAACTATCAATATAGAGTTAATGTTGTAGATAGTTCTAGTAATCAAGTAAAAAACACTATTGTTGATGTAGAGAATTGTGATTTAAACTTTTTGCCTGTTGATACTAATTATGTTGCTAGTGTTAGCTCACTTAATACATTAGGCTCAGAATCATCTCCAGCGACTTTAACTTTTACTATTGGTGATGCTCCTACAACAACTCCTGACATTAAAGATAGTGCCATTGTTACAGATAAAATTAATAACTTAGCTATAACCACAGGAAAAATTGCAGACTTAGCCATTACTAATGCAAAGATAGCTAATGCAATTATTGATACAGCAAAAATAGCTGATGCAAGTATTACAACAGCAAAGATAGCAAATTTAGCTGTCACTGATGCAAAAATAAATTCTCTAACAGCAAATAAACTTACAGCAGGAACTATAGATGCTAGTCAGATAACAGTTACTAATTTAGATGCAGATAATATAAGTGCAGGCACTTTAAATGCAAATAGAATACAAATAGATGATGTGACTTTAGATACTGATGGAAGTGGTAATCTAATTATTAAATCAGGTGGTGTAGATACAGGGCAAATAGCAAATGGTGCTATTACAACAGTTTTAATAAATGATGATGCTATTAGTACAGCTAAGATTATTGATAATGCAGTTACTAATGCTCTTATAGCTACTGATGCTGTCAATCAAGACAGTATTGCTGCTAATGCTGTTACTGCAACTGAAATTATTGCTGGTGCTATAACCTCATCTAAATTGTCAGCAAGTGCTGTTGTAGCAGGTAAGATTGCTGCTAATGCGATTGAGGCAGGAACAATTGCTGCTAATGCTGTCACTGCAAACACAATTGATGTAAATACTTTAGATGCAATATCTGCAAACATGGGTGCTATTACAGCAGGTACAATTAACAACACTACTAATACTCCAACAGCAGGTCAAGAACCTACAGGTTCTCAGGCTGGAACAGCGATTGACTTGGCTTCAGGAGCATTTACATTTGGTAATGTAAATTCATTTTTATATTTTAATACTACTGATGGATTAGTTCAGGGTGGTTTAATTCCATTTAGTGACACTGTATCTATTTATTATCAAGGTTCTACAGCACCATCTTCGCCTAGTGATTCATCTATGACATATACCAGTACAGGTGCTTTTTCTTTTACTACTAATGCTCCTACTGGATGGACATTAGGTATACCTAATACTACTGATAATATTTATGTGGTGCAAGCTAACATTGGTAGAGTTGGAGCTGGAACTACTACTGCATCATGGGGTGCTGTAAGTTTGTTAAGAGCTGCAACAGTTACAGGAACATCTTTAGAAACATCTCCAGCAACAATCGCCTTTACTTATGCAAGTACAAGTGCTACTTCTCCTGAAAGTTACTCTAATAGCTACACTGTAACAGCATCAGGAGCTTATAGTCATTCTGTTGGTATTACTGCAACTGTAGCAAGTGGAACTTGGACATCATTAGATGCTAGCTCTATTACAGTTAGTGAGGTTAGTGGTGATACAGGTCAGTTTACAATTAGCTCAATTACACACCAAAGCAATTTTGAAGAAAAAACATGGTCTTGGACAGTAACGCATACTTCATCAGGTTCAACAGTTAGTCAGTCAACACTTTCAATCAACCCATTACTTCAATAGATTAATATGTATGCAATGCAACAAATACACAAAAAAACAAGAGGATAATGATTTATAAATTATAAACATAGGTATAAAATTAATAGAAACGAGATTTAATTATGGCACAACACGATTACAACATAGCAAACCAATCAGGTGCAGACTTTAGAGCAGATTTAAACAATGCTCTTTTAGCTATTGCAACTGTTAATAGTGGTTCAACAGAACCATCAACCACATTTGCTCATCAATTATGGGTAGATACATCTAGCAGTGTATTAAAGATAAGAAATGCTGCTGATAATGCTTGGATTACTACAGGTGTTAGTATTACTGCATCTAATACATTTACAGGCGATTTAACAGGAGATGTTACTGGTAATTTAACAGGTAATGTTACAGGTAATGTCACTGGAGACTTAACAGGTAATGCAGATTCTGCTGATATATTAACTACAGCTAGAACCATATCTTTATCAGGTGATGTAGTAGGTTCAGTATCTTTTGATGGTAGTACTAATGTTGATATAGATACAGTAGTGCAAATCAATTCAATAACATTAGGAACTGATACAACTGGTGATTATGTTGAATCTATGTCGGGTAGTACTGGCGTAACAGTAACAGGTGGAACTGGAGAAGGCTCTACTCCTAGTATTGCTATAGGACAAGCCGTAGCTACTACTGATGATGTTACTTTTAATATTATTACAGCTACAGAAGAATTTATTGGTGATTTAGAAGGTGGTATAAGGTTTAATGCTAAAGCAGATGGTGCTTTAAGCAAGGGTGATGTTGTTTATATATCAGGCGTATCAGGTGATGTGCCAACAGTTGCTCAAGCTAAAGCTAATGATGCATCTAAAATGCCTGCATTTGGATTGGCTTTATCTGATGCCAATGATAATGCTGCATTACAAGTAGTTACTTTTGGTACTATTGAAGAATTAGATACTTCAAATGTATCAGAAGGGCAAATACTTTATGTATCTACAACAGCAGGTGCTTATACAACTACAGCTCCAACAGGTGAATCCAGTCAAATACAAAACATAGGTAAAGTAATTAGAAGTCATGCTGCTGCTGGTTCTATTAAAGTAGGTGGTGCTGGAAGAAGTAACGCTACTCCTAACTTAGATAATGGCAAGATATTTATAGGTAATGGTTCTAATCAATCAACTACTGCAACTTTAGATACTTCTATTGTTGTTGAAAATACTAACCTTTACTATACAACTGCTAGAGCAAATACAGATTTTGATTCAAGATTAGCCACTAAAGATACTGGAGACTTAACTGAAGGTAGCAATTTATATTACACAACAGCTAGGGTTAATACAGATTTTGATACTAGGTTAGCTACTAAAGATACAGGGGACTTATCTGAAGGCTCTAATCTTTACTATACAGATGCAAGAGTAAATTCTGCATTTGATACTAGGTTAGCTACTAAAGATACTGATGATGTATCAGAAGGAACTACTAACCTTTATTACACAACATCAAGAACAAATACAGATTTTGATACAAGACTTGGAACTAAATCTACAAGTGATTTAGCAGAGGGCACTAATTTATATTACACATCAGCTAGATTTGATTCTGCTTTTACATCTAAAGATACAGATGATTTAAGTGAAGGAACTACTAATTTATATTACACAACTACTAGATTTGATTCTGCTTTTGGTAATAAGACAACTGCTGATTTAACCGAAAACACCAATTTATACTATACAGATACAAGAGCAAATTCAGCTATAGATGCAAGAGTAACTAAAGCATTTGTTGATGCTCTTGGAATACAAGCTACTAGTGTTGCTGCTAATTCAGTTGCATTAGGAACTGATACTACAGGCAACTATATCCAAACTATTACAGGAACTGCTAATAAAATTACTGTATCAGGAAGTGGTAGTGAGTCTGCAGATGTAACACTATCACTACCTGATGATGTTCAAATTGCTGATAGCTTAACAGTAGCAGGTAATTTAACTGTTAATGGAACGCTAACATCTTTAGATACAACTAATTTAGATATAGAAGATAACCTATTCCAACTTAATGCAGGTCTTACAGGAAGTCCTGTTAATGACTCAGGTATGCTTATTAATAGAGGTACTTCTGATAATAGTATCTTTATGTGGGATGAATCTGTTGATAAATTTACAATGGGTCTTACTACAGCAGATGGCAGTGCTACAGGAAACATAACACTTAACTCACTAGGAACTTTAGTGGTTAATGTTGAGGGTGACTTAACTGGAGCAGTTACTGGAACTGTATCTAGCCTATCTAACCATGATACTGATGATTTAACTGAAGGCTCTAACCTTTACTATACTCAAGCAAGATTTGATTCAGCCTTTACTGCTAAGTCTACAAGTGATTTATCAGAGGGTACTAATCTTTATTATACTGATGCTAGATTTGATACAAGACTAGCAAGCAAAGATACTGATGATGTATCTGAAGGCACTAGCAATCTTTACTATACTTCTACAAGATTTGATTCTGCATTTGGTGGTAAGTCTACAAGTGATTTATCAGAAGGCTCTAACCTTTATTACACTGATGCTAGAGTACAAGCTATTTCTATAAACAATGTTGTAGAAGATACAACTCCACAATTAGGTGGGGATTTAGACTTAAATTCAAGCGATATAACAGGCACTGGTGATATTAATATTACAGGTACTATAACTAGTGGTGCTATTACAAGTAACGATAGAATTACAAGCGATGGTACAGAAGCAGCTCCAGCTTTTCGTTTTGCCACTGATACAAATACAGGAATGTTTCCACCTTCAGGTGGTGATGTAATTGGTTTTGCAACTGGTGGTGTAGAAGCCATAAGAATAGATAACAACCAAAACTTGCTTGTTGGTAAGACTACTACTACTGATGCTAGGTTAGGCACTGGTCATATAATAAGAGGGACAGATGCAGCAACATTTAGTAGAGATGCATCAGGAGAAACTATGCAAATCTGTAGAAATGCAGATTCAGGTGATTTGGTTAGGTTTTATTCAAATGCTTTAGAGATTGGGAGTATTAGCAATACAGGCAGTAACTTAGTTGTTGGTGGTAGTGGTACAAATAAATCAGGTTTTTATTTTGGAGATAGTGCTTTATTCCCTGTAAAAAATGGTAATTTATCTGCTTCAACTATTAGTTTCGGTAGTCCAAATTATAGATTTAAAGACCTCTACCTTTCAGGATATACACGCTATAACACAGAAGCTTATGTTGGAGACGGAGCTTCTATATCAGGCTCTTATTCAGCTAATGATTTACTTTTACATACAGATAACAACCCAATTATTTTAAGACCTAATGGTAGTGAGGCTATGAGAATAGACTCATCAGGCATAGTTCATATAGGTTCAGGTACAGCAATAAATGATACAAATGTAAAACTACAGTTAAATGCACCTTCAGGTGGAGAAGCTAGTTTAGGTATAAATGATGATGGAGCTTATGCTTTACTGCTTCAATACGCATCAGGAAATTACGCAAGAATAAGAAATATAAAAAATACTCCAATGCTTTTTGAAACTAATAACACAGAACGCATGAGAATAGACTCATCAGGAGATGTTGGAATTGGAACGACTAGTCCTTCAGGTAAACTTCATGTAGAGGGTGCAACAAGTGGAGCAAATTTTATTATTGATGATGGTAGTGGTTATGGAGTTTATGTAGCTGCTCAAAATGCTTTTAACTTTAATTATGGTAGAAACGAAACTTCAGATGGTTACATAAATTTTCGTGGGTATCAAGATGGGAATACTCAGTTTAGAAACTTACATATCGGTAATGGAAAACAAAGTACAATAGCCACTTTTGATGGTGTTAATTCAAGGGTTGGAATTGGAGACACTTCACCTGACCAAAAACTTCATGTAAATTCAGGTTCATCAAATGTTGTAGCTAAATTTGAAAGTACAGATTCTATAGCTGCTATACAGCTTAAAGATAATAATGGCGAAGCAGAAATAGGAGCTATTGGAAACGATATAGGCTTTTATCCAGCAGGTGCAGAGAAAATGAGAATAGACTCATCAGGAAATGTTGGAATTGGAAGTTCATCTCCAAATGCTTACAGTAATGTAACTACATTAACAGTAAATGGAACAAATCAAGGTAGAGTAGATTTAGAATATGGAGGAACTTTTGGTGGTGCAATTTTAGCTTTATCAGGTCAAACACAAATAAAAGCAAGTGGTAGT
>Ga0187219_1001040_pt1 | contig 13489 bp, 5 predicted proteins | sample 13SPOviralmetaG_FD_130162 | JGI IMG/M metagenome (GOLD analysis project Ga0187219, IMG submission 130162) | Marine viral communities from the oligotrophic San Pedro Time Series (SPOT) site, San Pedro Channel, CA, USA - 13 SPOT_SRF_2010-07-21... | ecosystem: Environmental > Aquatic > Marine >... | reverse complement strand
CCCTTAACTTTACCGACAGTGGCCGCATCACTGTAATTAGATTCCGTACCGTCATAAAAAGTTTGAGCTTTGTTTTCATAGCCAAACCTTGCTATCTTACGCAATCCTATGGTAAAATTATAATCATAAGGAGTTGAAATAGTCTGTGTAGATAAACCGTTATCTACAGAGAATACGTCAACATCAGAAAGTGATGTTCCACCGTTAACAGCTGTGTAAAAAGTAGAGTACTTTAACAAGCCCTTAACATCAATATTTCTAAGTGTTTGTGCTACTGTTATATTAGATACAAGTAGTAGCAGTATTATTAGTTTTCTTACCATCTATTTATTATCACTTATTTTTTGAATTGTTTACTTAATCGTGGTAGTAACACTCACCACTTTTATTAGCCGTCATTTCCTTGCATTGAGTTCCGTCCGTCTTCTTCGCAATACATCGTTTTTTCACACCATCTTTTCTTTGTTCTTTAACTTCATGAACAGTACAAACCGTTTTACCTGGTAAAGCTTTTCTGTTGCACTTTGAACAAGTTAGTGGTTCTCCTTTTTTCTTTTGTTCTTCTTGCTTCTTTTTAAGCGCTTCTTCTTTTTTCTGTTGATCTTCAAGTTTTTTCAACTTCTTCTTCAACTCTTTTTTCTTTTCTTTAAGCTCACTTTGTACTTTTCTAGAAGTTTGATCAACCCCTATATCCCAAGGGTTCCAACCTAAAATTAGCATTGTGCTTTCCCAAAACTCAGTTTCATCTTTTGAAGCTAGAATTAAATTCTGCGCAATAGTTACAGCTCTATCAAGTGGAACATTTGTTGTTGCTGATATTAAATTTGCAATAGAATTAAAGGCTGGATTTTCAATTGTAAAGCCCATACCCTCTATAGCTTCTTTGTTTAATTGCTCTGTTCTAATAGCTCCATACAGTTTTCTAAGTTTAGAACCTATTGTTGGTGATAAGTTAGCAAACTCAATTATAGTTCTAGTGTGATCGGCATTAAATCCTCTTTTCTTTTCTTTTCTGTATCTTAAATATCCGTTTTTAATAGTAGCAGCCACGGCACCAGTTAATCCCATACCGTTTAAAATACTGTCAATCATACCATTAGCCACTCTCTCTTTTTTACTATCCCACTCGTCCTCATCTCCAAGCGCGGCAAATATAGCTGTTTGTAATGACGAGAATATAACGTTTTGAATCATACCATAGTAAGCAATTTTAGATAAATGCTCTTTAGTTTTACCACGACCATTTTTTAAATCTAAAACAGCTTTTATCATCAACCTATTATACTGCATAGGCGTGTTTTTAAACGCTAGTATTAACCTACCTAATCCTCCAGCTTGTTGTTGTGATATTAAATCTGGTCTAGAAGACTGTTGTCCTTTTTCAGTTTTATCAATAAAATCTTTCCAAGCCGCTTTTTCTGCTTCTTTTAAAGGCATACCTTGCTCTACGTAGAAGTCAACTTGATTCCTATAGAAAAAAGAACCACCAAGCGCTATGGCAAAACTATCAGCAATCTGTGTTGGTGTAAAGCCTTTTTCTAATAAAAAAGCTAAAAAAGCTTTTGCTTTATTTTCTTTACCTTTTAACCAAGCTGATAACTCAGCTTCGTTTATAGTTCTTTTGTTACCGCTTCTTCTTTCTAACAAATAATCAGAGTTAAATATATACACAACATCACTTATGAATTGCTTTGGATTTGCTAAAACTTTAGCGATTTTAAGGGGACTATTGTTTTTCCAATCAAAGTAGTTTAAAAAAGATATAGTCTGCAGAGAAGCAGATCTAAAATTAAAAAACATAATAGCACCAACAGAATTGTTAACCCAGTTGTTCCAGTTTCTTTCTATTCTACCAGCTATATTTTTACCTCTACCGTACTCCATCCTATACAGCATGTCTTCTAAAGCTTCTACATATTCTTTGCTGTATAAAACCTCTAGTTTTCTTTTATTTTCCTCGCTAAATATTTGTTCTACATTTTCTTTCCACTTTGCTAAAAACTTAGCCCTACTAACAGAGTTTATAGCCATGTTAAGATCATAAGCTATAGTTTCTACCGTCCAATTAATACTTGGTTTAACATAACCATCTTTACCTGGTATGTTTTTAAGTGCATCTTTAAAAGCACTCAACTCAATATCACCTTTGACAGCGTCAATTAGTATTTTTTGATCAGCTTTAGACAGTCCCATTTCTTGCATGTCAATATCCATGTCAACCCATATAGAAACACGTATAGCTTGATCGTAGGTAAATTTACTTCCAGGAACTTTTTTGCTTAACTTTTTTCTTACTTTTGGTAATTTTTTTACTAAAGCTCTATATTGTTTTAAAGCCTTTTGTGATGCTTCTTGTATGTTAGCGTAAGCTTGGTTGTAAGGATCAAGTAGGTTTTCTTTAAAGAACAACATGTCTTTCTCTCCTTTCTCACCTTTACCTAAAATTCTATATAAAAATAACTCTAAGTCATAAGCTGATGGTGGATATATAAAATCCCAAAACTTAACAACCTTACTACCGAGTATGTTTGCTTTTGCTTTCGAGTATACAGATTCTTTTTTTATACCTTCGTTCTCCTCAATCATTTGGTTAAATTCATCACTAATAGAAAGATTAGATTCCACTAAAACAGACTTACCACCATCAACTAGTAGTCCTTCTGGATATGTCTTAAACATTTTATCCACAGCCTCTACATTCAGGTGAGCGTCGTCCACAAAATAAATATCATTAAACCCGTTGAGTATTAAATTATTTTCTATCCAATCAGCCTTTGCTTCACCAGTAGAATTGCCTAATCCAGTTATATTTTCTATAGGAAGATTAATACCCTCAGAAGCTAACCAGGCTTGTATCGCGACCGCCGCGTCCATTGGTCTAGCTGTTAATATATAAACGTTATCAGCGCCATATTTAGCTATTTGGTTTTTAAGCTTTTCAAATAAAGGACCTCTTTTACCTTCAACAACCTCGTTAAACTCTGAGAAATCCCATTCGTAACCCAAGTCAGTTAATTCTTGGTATGTCTTAGCATATTGCTCTGCGTTTAAAGTACCTTTAGTTCCATCGGGCTTTGTGTATCTAATTAAAGATTTACTGGTAGCTACAGTGTCATCAAAATCCATCACGGTAGCGCCTTGGATAGGTATTTGGTTAATGTTTTTTAACTTTATATTCTCAATCATTTCTGATTTAGAAAACAAGCTTTCCGCACCCTTTATAGCTACAGATTCTTCAGCTGTTACACCTTCAGGAGTAAACATGTCGTCTCTTCTATCGGTAAGCATTACTCTTTTTTCATCACTAGTATTAGTGAGTCCTCCAGCGTCATCTATCTCACCCGTGACACCCTTGGTTGTGTGGAGTTGAGAGTGTTTAGAAAAGATTTTATCTAATTCAGCGTCTAAATCAATATTTGGATTTTTTCTATATTTAGCATCAAGTTCTGCAATCTCAGCCATAGTGTTGGCGTTAGCCCTAACATGCTCTCCTTTAGTCTTCAACGCTTCTATAGCTGCGTCAAACTGCTTTTTAGGCGTGTCATACTTTAATTGACCAGCTTTCTTGTGCTTTGGCCCATAAACCTCAACTTTTGCTTTTTCTAATTCCTGAGCAAAGTATGGGTGATTTCTATCTGGTTTTTGAGAACCTTCTAATATAGTTATAAGATCTAAAGTAGTCCAAGCTCTAAAGCCACTAGTAATGCTTGTTTGTATTTGTAATAAGTGAATGACTGAAGCGTGATCAAGTCCAGATTCTATAATAGTCTTAGCTGTAAGTTTAGCAAGTTCTATATTAGCTTTTCCAGCAGCCTTTATTTCTTTTGCCATTTTACCTATCTCGTTTTTCTTCCACTCTAAGTTGGTCTCAAATTCACCAGTACTAGTACCATCAAAAAGTATTCTTTCAATCTTCTTAAATAGCGCAAAGGCTTTGTTCATTTTCCTAGCGTCAGTAAGGTTTAAATCATCTGGAATTACTACGCGTTCTTCTATTTGATCTTTTGATTGGTTTTCTACAGCAAGCTTTAGCTCTTGTAGTTTTTCGTAGTATTTACCTTGCGCTCCAGGTATAACGTTTCCATTCGCGTCTTTTTTAGTTTTCGCTGGATCTAACACTCCATTTTTAAAACCAAGTATTTCCCATCCAAGAACTTTCATAATACGTGGTCCAAATTTATGTGCTAGTATTACAGCTGTATTATATATTCTTTCTTGAGCAGCGTCGCTGTATTTTACAGTACCATCCTTTTTAATATCGTTAATTGTTTCATCAAAACCAAGCTCTTTTAACGTTGTAAAAACCTGCGCTTTAAACTGCTCGCTATCAGAGTTTTTAATAGCGTCAGTATCAGCCAACGAAACGATTAAATCTATAATTCTACTGTCAGTATCGGGAAACTCAATATTTAATAATGGTTTTAATTCTGAAGGGGCGATCTCATCAAAGCCAACGTTTATACTAACCCACCTAGCTATATCACCAGCCTCTTGTATAAAATTATCACTATTAGACATACTTGCTGCATTAAGCAGTACTATCTCACCATCACTATTACTAAACATAACGTCCGCGCCTCTATCTATCTTCATACCGATAGTCGCTATTGTTATCATTGCTACATCGTTTTCAGCCTTAAACTCCTTAGAGTTGATAACCTCCATAGTCGCATCGAAGCCTAAGAACCACGACACTAAATCTAATAAAGAATTTTGCTTAGAAGCAGGTCTACCTTTTGTTGGGTTTAAGAAGTGATTTATCCACTCCTGCTCTATCTCAGCATAAGGCTTTTTAGTGTAAAGTGTTGGTCCAGATGTTCTCGGTGTTCCTTTTGGCAGTATACCATCTTTGATAGCTTTATCAACCTCTGTTGGGCTTATGTTTTCTTTTCCTTTTATTATAAAGTCACTATACTGATTGTTCATTACCTCTTGAGGTAGTAAATTATAAAGCCTCTCACCGTTATTTCTAATCCAATTCTTATACTTCGTAGATCCAGGTGTACCTATTATTTTTTTGATATCATCAAATAAAATTGCTTTAAAGTATGTCTTAAGTTGTTTTTTAAACTCAGCGGTGTCTAATTCACTTAACTCGACTATACCAATTTTTTTGCCAATCCATTCCTTTAGCTTCAAGTGAATCGGTCCATCTCTTTTTATACCAAATAATTTACGTAGTTTTGTAAACGTAACATTATCTTCTATAGCAGCATTAATATCAACGTACTCACTACCCTCTATATCATTTGCAAAAGTTGCGTCATCATCTAAGCTAATTGGAGTTTCTTTTGTTTTAGGTTTTACCTTCTTTTCTTTTAAAACATCCCAACCTTTTCTCCTAATATAAGGAACTACCCATCCCCATAAGCTAGTGTTTTCCAAGTCTGTACCCCATAAAACCTCTATAATATTACCTTTTTTGTCACGCTTAAAATTAAATCCTCTAACATGAGGTATTAACTTAACGTAAACATCCATTATATAATCTTCATCGCTTGTCCAGTTTTCACCTTCTCGCATTTGTTGTGTTATAGTAGCGCCTATTAAATTATCAAACTTACCAAACATCCAGTTGATAGCTTTTTGAGAACCAGTTTCATTCCAAGTTTCAGCGGTTTGATCTTTTGCTATAGCATCAAAAACTGGCTCTAAATCCGTGTTAGACATCATAGTAGATGATGTACCCTTGCTCTCAGCTTTTATCCTTTTAACATTGCTATCACTACTGTTGTAATCATCTATGTAAGATTCCAACCAATTCTGTACGTCATCCGCTGTTTTAAATTTAGCGTTGTCATACCCTACGCCTTTCAAAGCGTTAATACTTCGTTTTTTTATAAAGTTTAAAGCAATTATGCTTTCTTCTCTCGATATCTCGTTTTTGACACGAGCATCAACGTAAGCAGCTAAGTACTCTTCATAGATATTAAGATCCATTAAGTCACCATTGCTATCTGTAGTTGTATTGTAGTTTCTTGCTACTCTGTTTTGTATTAAAACTCTAGCTCTTGGAGATAATTTATCTAAAAAATCCTTAACCAATTGAACGCCCTCAGCTGTCATTTTACCATCACTATCTCTTAGTAATCTTCCAAAAACGTAGTGAAAAACCTCGTGTTGTGCGACTGATATAGCGTTTAGTTTTACAGCTTGCTCATAATTTATTATTATTACTTTATTCCCGTCCTTCTGCTTTACAACAGCCCCATCAGCTCTTAAGTATTGCTTTAGTGTTTTACCACCAACTAAATTATTTTTATCTTTATTCTGATTAAACCAAGTTGTTAATTCAGCTTTAGTTTCAAATTTAACAACGTTTTTTTCACCAACCTTACCTATAGCAAAAGTTATTCCTTTGTCTATCAACCTCTTGTTAGCCTTACTTTTAGCATCTTCAACAGCGTTTATGAGTTCAGTGTATTCCTTACCTAAACCTTTTTTTGTAATAATATAATCATCATAATAAGATGGTGCTTTTAACTTTAAAGCTTCTTCTAAAGAGATTTTTAAATTAGCAGCGTGCCATACGATACTTTTACCATCAACTTCAAGGTTTCTGAAGTACTCGTATTCTAATTCTTGTTGCTCGCGGTATTTAGCGTTTATTGCTTCTAGGTTCCCCGCTATATTCTCTATTTCCTCGTTTGTCAAAAGACTTGCTTTTCTACCAACTTGCTCTATATGATCTTGGATTTCTTTAGTGAGGTCGTCAATTTCTTTTTGAAGAAAAGCGTCGCTTTTTCCAGGTCTAAGTGTATTACTCTTTAATAGCAACTCTTTATTGTGAGCGATTTTAGAAAGCCTATCTGTTATAAACGTAAAGCTTGCTTTGTCTCTTAACAAGTATCTTTGGATAACACCTCCCGAGCCAGCCATGAATGAACCTCCAAAAGCACCCATTATAATCATTTCTAAACCCTCTTCGCTAAACATAGCGTTAACGGCTGTTTCAGCGGCTATTCTATGTCTTTCGTTTATATCTTCAATATGTGTAGTCTTAGCCATTGACCTGTTATAGTACTCCGCGCCTAACTGTGCCCACTCCGTAGCGCCCTCCTTACCCCCAGCATAAAGCGCTTGAGATACAATCTTTTTTATACCACTCATTTTCGCCATTTGAATTGCAGAGGTTATACCTTTAAATCCTATTAACTCGAAACACGATGCTATAGTACCTATGACTGTTGGAGTAAGTACCTCGTCTTGACCTTGCGCGATTAACATGGCCACAGCTTGCTCAGCTGGTAACCATGGATAAAGCGATCTTGCTTTTTCGATGTTATAACTAACTACCATTGGAGCTGTTATTTGAGGAAACATAGAGACACCACCGGTTAAATAAGCTGGGATCATCGTTTGAGTCAAACTACTAAACAACCGCGCTGTAGCGCCAATAATCTTGCTGGGATCACCTTCTTTAAAACCCTGAACATAGCTAGCTCTATCTGAAACGTCTATCATTTCATCTTTTTTAGCTAAAGTCTTGTTATACTGATCTATCTTCCATTTAGTGTGATAATATCCAACTGGCATTCTATTGTGCCTGTATAGCACAACCCAACCCTGAGCTTTTCTTTGATTAGCAATTTTAACTAACTCTCTCTTTAAAGCTGTATCATAACTCCCCAATCTCTCTGTATACCCGTAGTTCTGCTCTGGTCCTAATATATATTTAGCTCGTTCTAAGTCTTGACGTCTTATTTCTTCTAATGTAATAGCTTTTCTGTCAGCTATACCTAGAAGATCTCCATCCTCATCAAAAAGCACTTCTGAACCTGGGTGAGCGACAACATAGTTATCAATATTCCAATAGTTGTCAATATTTGCTGGGTTGTTTTCTTCTTCAGGATCCCAATCAATCCAAAAGTGCTTACCACCTTGTTTATCCATCGCCGCGTCCGTGTAGACGCCATCGTAAGTATTTTCAATGCTTGTGTTTGATAGAAAATCCCATTCTCCAGGTATAAAATCTGATTGGTAGACTCCTTTATGAGTAGCCTCCAGAATTTCGTTCCACCAGGTAACTAGGTCAATTCCCATAGACTCCACCTCAGGAGCATAATTACTAGCGATATCACTAACAACCTCAACTACTTCTTTAGCTTCTTTTTTAAACCAATTAAATATTGGAAATCCAGGGGTGTCTTTGTCGTCCTCGCTAATTACAACTTCATCTAGTTCGAAATCCTCATTCAAACCAGTTATTTTGTTAACCCAAAAATCTTCGTCAGTACTAGTATTTACTTCCACAAGTTCTACAGCGTTGTCGTCTTTATCTTTTTCTGTCAAATCAACCTCCACAGCGTTGTCACCTTTGTTTTCTTTGTCTTCGTCAGCCTTAATAGGGTTTACGGTTTCGGTATCTTCAATTGTTTGCGTTTTTTTAACCTCAACCTCGTCTTTAATCTCTTTCTCAACATTAAACTCAACATCATCCTCTTTTGGTATAATTGGTGGGCCTACTACGGTTGAATCATCATCGTGAAAGCTTGGTAATTCCAATGAACCATCCTTGTGCTTGTAAACCGAATCTATTGCTGTACTTGTCGGCTCTACACCCGCAACACTTACTGTTGAGCCGTTCTTCTTTCCCACTGGTTCCTCTTTCTCTATTGTTTGAGCTTTATGTGTTTTTACTACATTCTCAAAATCTAAGTCATTATACCTAGGCTCTAAACCTTTGTTTACTAAAGAGTTGTTTTCTTCCTGCATACTCTTAATAATACCATTTAACTCTTCATTCATATTTAACTAAATTTTTTAATTATTTCTTCCGGAGACAATGTGCTAGTGGCTTGCTTTACATCGGAGTATAAAGTGTGCTGTCTTCTTAGTTTCTTTAAAGCATAATCCTTTACAATAGGCGCTAGATCTTCTTTGTTGTAGTTAGGTGAATCTATGTGAGCAAAGTCAAAGTTAGCGTTTGGATAACCCTCAGCAAAGTCATTTAAAAACTGATACAAAGGGCTTTCTTCATCGTGTATAACAGAAAGTATTTGTTCCTCTGTTTTTAAAGCGTTATTTATTAAAACTTTAGATGCTGTCTCGTTAAAAGGCATACCGCTAGTTGCTTCGTCTTTCGTTGTAGACATACCTTTTGATAGGGTTTCAAAAGAATCAAAAGCCTTTGGAAATATATTTTCTTTTAAAGAGTCTAAAGTATAGGTACCTTCTGTGTCCCTAAACTTTATAGATAAACCATGATCATTGTTAACCATCATAGTTGTCAAAGGTTGTCCTTCTTCATCTGTTTTTTGTGTGAAAACAATGTCTCTTAAGTATTTATTAGCAACAGAGGATCCATTAGATTCTGTTTCTTGATCCGTACTTTCAAGAGTTTCGGTAATAAAATCACCAATGTTAATCAAGTTTGAAGTCAACTTCCTAACATTGTTTATTATAGCTGTCTGTTCACTAGTGCCTTTTCTCGATGTTTTAGCTTTATATAATGCGTCCTTTTGCACTTTCATAAAGTCATCAATAGCCATTGAAGCTGATGGACCTAATAATTGAGGTGGTTTTTCGTCACCTATCAAGTTAAGACTGTTACCGTATTTTTTAGCATCAATCATACCATATTTTTCCATCAAGTCAAATACGTTTCCTTCAACTTCTACCTCAGGATACTCTCCTCCTTGTAAAGGTTTTTCCGGTCTTCTGTTAGTAGATGATACTTCTTCAACTTGATAAAAAGGTGTATTGTCATCAACTCTTTCTTTGTAAGCATAAGGACTATTTCCTTGAGAGTTTTTTCTTTTTGTTTTTTTACTAAAGTATTTTTCTCTAGAATTCATTTCAAGAGGTGAATAATAATCACCTGTAAATACATCTTGAGAACCTCTTTTTTGTAGATTTTGTTCTTTAATTATTTTTTCAAACTCTGCACGAGTCATTTTTTTGTCATTAAACAAACCTTTTTTCTTTACTTTTATATATTTTTCATATCTTTTTTCTTGAGTTTCTTTGAATTTGTTATCAAGTTGTTCATATTTTTTATCTATATAACTACCATCTTGATTTTTTTTATTTGCGTCTGGGTTATCATTTAAATATTCTCTCCTTGCACGTCTATATTTTTCTGCTTCAATTCCAATTGATTTTCTAGCGTTTGCATCATTAACGTAATCTCGTTTGCCAGCACCACCATCTTTATTAAACAACCGTTGAAAAATGTTTCTTTTATTATTTGACACGCTAAGCTTTTCTCCTTTTCTTTTCTTTTGCTTAGTGTTTTCAATTTTAGTGTTTTTAGTTTTTTTAGTTTTAGTGTTTTTAGTTTCAGTGTTTTGCTCGTTTAGTTCTTTCCAATCTTCTTCAGATAAAACACCTTCATCTCCCTCTACTAAGCCATCTGGATTATCTTTTAAATACTCTTGATAACCAGTGTCCTTTTTCTTTACATTAGTCTTTTTCTTTACGTTAGTCTTTTTACTTGTATCACCCGTCGTCTCTGATTCTTTCTCATCAAGCTTTGTACCTATCATAGCGTCTAAGATAGGTTTAGTCATTAAATCACCTCTCCATTCTCCACCTGAAAGAGAAGTTTCACCACCATATTGCTTGTTAGATATACCAGCGCCCTGTACTAGAGTTTGATTTAAATCTAAAGGACTATTAGACTTGGGTTTTGTGTGACTCCAACCTTTAGCCTTAAGGTTTAAATGTTGTTTTTTAGTGTTAGCCATTTTTGATTTGCCATCACCATACATCATGTGTTTTTTAAATTTCTTCGCCATAGTTATTCTTGATATTTAATATTGCGGTTTATCTCGTACCCAAAAAGGATTGCCACCCTGTCCAGACGCTTCTTCAGCAGCGTTGTACGATTGAGCGCCTTTCATTAAACCACCTCCAATAGTACCTATACCCTGCATTGTTTGATCTCTAGCTCTTTGTCTAGCGGCGTCAGCAGCACCTTTTCTTTGTTGCGACATACCAAGTAAAGTCTCTGTTTTATCTTTCTCTAAATCTTGGCTTCTAGCATCACCTTGTCTTTCCATAGATTGAAGGTTACTAGCCTCTCGAGCCGCGGCTTTTTTGTTTGCCGCTTCTTGTTGACCGATTGACGCTGACGCTTGCTGCGCTTGAATAGCGCCTTGGTTAGCCATAGCTTGAGCTAAGCCAGCAATACCAGATCCACCAGCTGCTCCCTGCATGTTACGCATGGTGTTAGCTTGGTTTTGTTGATTTTGCTGGGCTTGAAATTGAGCTTGCTGAGTGTTCACGGTAAGATCTTCCATGGTATTCTCCATGTTAGCGTAAGGATTACTTGTATCCATTTGCTCATAGTTGTCTTTACGTTTTGCTAGTTCTTGAGCCGCCGCTCTTTGCTCTGCTTTTCTTTTCTTTTTCCCCTGCTGCGCTGCAACTATTTGACCTACACCAGCTGCAACAGCTATGCCTACCACTATAAAACTCATAAGCTGTTATTTTTTGTTAATATATTTTTCATATTCTTCATAATTTCTTGATACTAATTCGCCTTCTAGCTCTTGTATGTTCTCTGTGTTAGAAGGATTTTTATGTATGTTAACGAAGATAGAATCTTCATTAGCATGTATAATTCTTTTTGTGCCTGGAGTTGCGATAACATAACAAGGCGCTATATAATCTTCAACAGCTTCTTCTGTTGCTACAGATATATTTCCAGTTAATAAGAACCAAACGTGTAGATGGTTGTGTATTGCGCCTATAACAGAACTATCTTTATCCATGCTCATCTGTCTAACATATATACCATCCGCAAAACTATGTTTAAGTGGAAATTGTTTAGAGTTTTGGTGGGTTATTATGTTTTCTTCGTCAGCTATACCTATAAGTGCGTTTTCTAATTCTATCACTTTTTCTCTACCTTTTACTAGTAGTTCAGATTTCTTTTTTTCAATAGACATTTAATTTAATTTTATGTCTATATAGTCACAGTTTTCGCTGTTTATTTACTACTTTCGAATATATCAGAGTTTATCCCAAACAATTCAGCTTCAGTTGTAGACGTGTTTTTAAAACATACTTGTGCGTAGTAACCTAATAATCCACTTGGGTTTGAATATTTATCTTTACTAAACAAGATAAAACTACTAGTAGTTGGCATTGTAACAGACGCGTCATGGTCAACTGTCATGGATAATCTATTAGCAGCAACCGTAAGGCAGGTACCAAGTAAAACAACATCTGATTGTGCTGCTGTTGAAAATGTACCTACAGTAGCAGGGTTACAATATAATATTAAATCACCAGTTTGTACTGATGCTTGTATTTGTTGTGGAAATGTTAAAGTTGCTATAGGCATGTTTTATGATGTTAGAGTTACTACTATGTCAGCTGAAGCCGTGCTTGTGTTTATTCCATCGTTAACTTTATATGTTATGGTTTGTGTTGAACCTGTAGTTGGTGCCAAGTACAATAAGTATGACCCATCATCACTGACCGCATATTTTTCCGCAACCTCAACTATTGTTAAAACACCAGTGTGACCAGTACCTAGTGGATATACTTTTACACTTCCACCAAGAGGACAGTCGATCGCTTGAGCTGTAGCAACAGGTTTTACGTATGATGTTATAAAGTTTTGCAATACCAACGTATTTATAACATCAGCGTTCCCAACTCTACTTACATAACCCTCTACGTTTAACTTACAATCAGAGGTACCAGCACCAGTAACACTTACGTCAACCACCTCCCAATCACTCATGGCGTTTGAAAACTCTAAACTCTCTCCACTAGGTAAAGTTTGAAGACTTGATAGCACTAAATTTTGAGATCCACCACCACCTATTACAGTCGGGTAACCAACAATAGAATCTCCCTGAACCGTGTGGCCATTTACAACCTCATCACCAACACCAATTGCCACTGTAGTTGAATTAGTAGTTGCTTGGGTTACTATACTTTGAATATCGTAGCTTGTTTTGTATGAACCACCTTGAGTTGCGTTGTAAAAATCACTAACTAAAGGTTGTCTAGATATACCAACGTTTCTAGTAAACGTTAGGGTTTGCCCAGCGTCAATTTGAGTAATAGTATCAGCGTGATTACTAAGAGTGTAAACAAGAACGTTAGAACCAACATCTACGTGGGTAACCGTCACACCAGCTGGCATATTTGCGTGGGTTACAGTATCGCCAACTTGAATTTTCTTATCAACATAACCACTACCCGCGGCCATAGTTAAATTACCTGTTGTATAGTTACTACCAACATCACCACTGACGGTGTAAGATAGTGGTGTTGAAATATTAAAGTAACTATTGTTAGTTGTAGACAGTAGTGGGAAATCCGTTGGGTTAAATATTGTTGGGCGTGATAGTGGGGTTTTGTTAAGAAAACTCAACAAGGTTGCTGTTGTGGCTGCGACACCATAAGTAGCTGCTGTTACAGCTATTGTAAAATCAACTTCACCAAATTGATTTAAAGTTATAACATGTGGATCTGTACTGGTGCCATCAGGCGTTGTTTTAGTTTCTCCTGTTGGAGTTATTGTTGT
>Ga0187219_1001036_pt1 | contig 13507 bp, 18 predicted proteins | sample 13SPOviralmetaG_FD_130162 | JGI IMG/M metagenome (GOLD analysis project Ga0187219, IMG submission 130162) | Marine viral communities from the oligotrophic San Pedro Time Series (SPOT) site, San Pedro Channel, CA, USA - 13 SPOT_SRF_2010-07-21... | ecosystem: Environmental > Aquatic > Marine >... | reverse complement strand
TGACAAAGCGCTTAAGACTAAACTAAAAACAGACAGTGGGGAAAGCTCACCTGCATGGAAAGCAGCCAAAGAAAAAGGCTTGGATATGTCTAAGAGTGCAAGGATGCAACGAGCGCGGGATATAGGCTTTGACACTGAGACTGTTTATTATCATGGTACAGATAAAAACTTTTATGAATTTAAAATTAATGACAAAGGTATAAATCTTGTTGGTAAAGGAATATATGCCGCATCAGCAGAAACAGCAAGCAAGTTCTCCAGTGGAAAGGGGGCCTCAGTTTATCCAATCCTAGTTAGAGGTAAAAAAGCATTATCTAAAGACACGGAAATGGCTAGAGAGGCTATAGGAAAAGATTGGACAAACGATCTAGTTAATGAGTGGTTATCAGAAAGGGGCTTTACTCATAGGGATGGTAAGAATGGAATAGTTATCTTCGACCCCAGCAATATTCGCTCAGTAAACGCGGCCTTTGACCCTGACCAAAGCGATTCGCCAAATCTTCTATTGCGTAAAACACCTAATAAAAATGCCAAGCCCCTTGCCCGCAAAAAGATTCAAGATAATATTCGTCAGTTCCAAGAAAGCACTGGGGCAGCGGTTAATGTTCTTGTCGTGGATAAACCCGCCGATTTTGGGATAACCCAAGACGAAGCAATGGGCGCATATTCTACAGACCATGATACTGTCCTAATTTTCGCTGACAACATTTCATCAGTAGATGATATTCGACGTACCCTGTTACATGAAGTAGTTGGCCACCATGGCTTGCGTCATTTGCTTGGCAAGGATTATGAAGGGCTGATGGCTGATGTCATGAGCAGCAAGGATAAGCGTATCAAGGCCACTCGAGATAGAGTGCGTAAAGATGGCTATGCTGAGAATGAAGTAGCTGACGAAACCCTTGCTTATATGGCAGAAGAAGATATTAAGCACCCTATTATGGTTCGGTTGTATGACCTAATCCGCAAAGCAATGCGTTTCTTTGGGATTAAAACACAGCTCACCCAAACAGACGTTCAGGCACTTATTTTACAATCGCGCAAAAATCTCCAAAACGTGGCGGCTAAACACAAAACCGTTAGAGAGATGATGAATAATCCTGATCAGTTTGTATTAAAGCGCAAACCTAAGAAAGAAAAAACCGACAGGGTTGGTAAACAGTTTGATAAATGGGGTGCGCTAGGTTCGTTGCCAAGAACACAAAAATATCTTGAACTGCGCTACAGGGCGAAAGGTAAAATTGGTCGGGTTGATGAAGTGGCTAAAGGCATTCGTGAGGCTTTCGGAAAATCGAAACACCCAGATCAAATATACGCTTTCTTAACAAGCAAAGACGTTAGCGCTGATACAATTGATTCACCCACTGCGAGAGCGAAAGCTGTCAAAGTAAAACGTATGATTCATGAGATTGGTAAGGAGCTAGTCAATAGAAAACTGATCTCACAGGAATCCTTTGAAAAACACGATGGTCAGTATCTGCCATTTATTTACCTGAAGCATTTGCTAGACGAAAAATCTTTCGCTGCACTAGGGAAGGGTAAGAAGCCCTCTAAGATGGGGTACACAAAACAACGGCGGGATGATATTCCAGTAGAGATTAGAGAGCTGGTGCTTGGCCAAGTGTTTGATCCTGCCTTTTTGTCGGTTAAAGCCATTACCGAACCAACCCGAGATATGGCATTACTGGATTGGCTTGACGAGATTACAATGGACGAGGAGGGTAATCTCAACAAGGATTGGGTATTAGAAAATTCCGTAATAGAGTGGGATGGTGGTTTTGTCACGCCGTTTTATCTGAAAGAGCAAGGTTTGAATATGTTGCGGCAGGCTGAGTTTATGCCTGACCGAGTGAACGCTGATAAAACTAAAAAGCTTGCCGAAAAAATGATTAAGACAGCGGATGATGCCCTCGAAAGCGAAGGCTATAACGCCAATACTGTACCGGATGGCTGGCGAGAAGTACCAAAGGATAAGCGTTATGGTCGCATGGGTGGTTTGCGCGTTAAAGAAGAGATTTACGATGACATCATTGGTTCAGCTCAGATATTCCCAGATAAAGAAAGTTTTGCTGAAAAGGTTTTATCCCAAGGTGGTGCAGTCACGCGCTATACACAGATATGGAAATTCCTAAAAGTTGCTGCAAATCCACCCGCGCAGATTCGCAACTTTGTATCAAACCTTGTGCTATTAAATTTAAGTGGCATTCCCTTACACCAGATGCCAAAGTATTTGGCTAAGTCCTTTAAACAGATTAAGGATAAAAAAGGGGCTGGCTACGATGTAGCAATGAAATACGGAGTTACCGAGTCTGGCTACACGGCACAGGAGTTGACGCGATTCCAAGATGACTTGATTAATATTGAACGCCAAAAAGATGGACATCCGTTGTTCACTAGTTTTTATATAGCCCAAGCAGCGTTTAAGCGTTTTGCCAACAAAGCAGGCGACATTTATCAATTTACTGAACAGTGGGGTAAGACCACTAAAATACTCTACGAAATGGAGAAAAATAACGCCACCGAGGTTGAGGCTATGCTTGAGGCGCAGAAATGGTTATTCGACTATTCGCTAGTGCGTCCCTCTGTGCGTTATCTGCGAAATGCGCCAGTGGGTGTGCCATTTCTCACATTCTATACCAAAGTATTACCCCGCATCTGGGAAACAGCACGACACAACCCACAGCGCTTTTTACCATATGTAGCATTACACTATGGCCTGCAGGCGTGGGCTATGGCTGGGCTTGATTTAGATGAAGACGAATACGACCAGTTGAAGGATGATTTACCTAATTGGGTTAAGTCTAAAGTACACGCCTATCCATTACCGTTTAAAGATGAAAATGGCAAAGTGCGGCTCCTAGATTTAGGTTATTTTTTCCCATGGGAGATGTGGCTTGGCATGGGAACTAAACTAGCCAAGGGTGAACTTGGTGAGGTGGTGAAAACATCGGGTATTGCTGGTGGCCCTTTACCTAACATACTGGCAGCTATGTCTAGTCAAACTGACCCATTTACTGGCCGAGCTATCTATAACAAAGGCGACCCCACAGGCTATCAAATAACCAGCAGCTTACTCTATATGTGGGATCTCAATATGCCCACTCTAATTACACGCATAGGGGCAACAGGCAAGATTTTAGAATCATTAGATATTTATGATCTTGCAGGTGTACCAATCAGTGACCCTAAGTTGCCGCAGCATATGAAACTAACAACTGGTCAAGCGGCATTTCGCGTTATTGGTACAAATATTTATGCCTATGACCCTGCTATTAGCCGAGCGCAGAACATCAAACAGATGCGGCGTGATATTCAGGATACGAAAGCTAGGTTGAAGCAGTTGCTACGTGATAAAAGTTTAAGTCCTGATGCGAGAAGGGAACGTTTAGAAACGTATCAGGCTGAGATTCAGCGTAGATTAAAAGTGCTACAAGAGTATGTTTCGAGGTAAAAATTACGATCTCCCTCGTTCCTCGGCTTTGGTTTGAATTTGTCTTAGAACTTTTCTTAGGTCGGTCATTTGTTTCTTAACGCAAGATTGCATTATGTTGTCATAAACTTTGTCATTTATTATCGCTTGTTTTGTCTCAAATTCGCCTGTTTCCCTAATTGTAAGAGAAGTTTCCTTAATGAGACGTTGTATATAGTCCATCACAGATCCTCCATTTGCTGTTATTTTCTCTTTTTTCTGAACGTTACAATTTAACAACAAGAAAAAAATATATCAAACAAAATATATATAAAAATATAGTAAATAATTATAATACAATCATTAAAGTTTGATTTTATTAATAATTTATTATTAAGAATATTATAGAATAACTAAATTGTAATTGTTTTATATGGGTTATAAGGGTTATTTTGATTACTATAAGACATCTTTATATAGTTTTAGACCTGATTAAATTATAGTTTCTCTTAAAAATAACTATATGATAATATATTATTTATCAAAAAGGAGAAAAGCATGGATGGACTAACCCTTGGTAGGAATCATGGCGAAACAGTAATCATTACGAATAGTGATACAGGAGAAGAAATTACTATTACAGTGCTTACTGAGTTTTTAAACGGTAAACCTGAAGTAAAGATAAATTTTAAAGCTGATCCAAAATATAAAATCTTAAGAGGAGAGTTGCTAGATCGTAAAAATTAACCAACACTTATGATATTAGGTTGCCAGTTGTCTTCTAATGGGCGGCCAAGCTCAGAACGTGTCTTCGCTTCTACTTCAGCAATGTCTGCGTAAATCTGTTTAACTTCTGGCAAACTGGCTAGGCGAGGGGCAATTTCTGACCACTCACCCCATTTGCTGGGAATACCAAACCATCGGCAAGCTAAGCGAAGAAACCCTAATCCTTTAAATTTTGATTGTTTATATTTAATTTCTAGTGCTATCAATATGGCAAGTTCCGGCAATTCAGCAAAATGATTATAAACCTTATTATTCACCACGGGTTGATATAGTGCATCAATCCCATACCCTTTTATTCTCCGTTCTACATTACAGATACGTTTAATATTGATGGGTAATTTATTCGTATCATGATTATCATTTATTCCAAAATATAAACAGGCAATATTAACAAATTCAAAATTTCGTCCGCCCTGATCGTATTTCAACTGTATAGCTTTTAGAAGCGCTACCTCGACTGAAGGTGAACAATACTGTTCATATTTTTGGTGTCCAACTACGGGAACATAAGTGTCATTATGATGACATTCATCAGCATAAATTGGGGTGTCATTAAACATTGCATTCTCCATCTATTACAAAGCTTGGCTTCCTGTGAAATTATAGTATGCCTAGATATAAACGGCGGGAAAAACCCGCCGCCTATTTTAGCCGTTAAGCCATTTTTCGACTTTTGATTACATTAATAATTGAAACTAAATGTTCATCATCATGAATGGCTACAAACGGGTCAATGCCATTGCTTAACCACAGTCCATCGTATTTAATAGAACCATCAATACTCAGAAAATCAAATTTCTTGTCAGCATTAAAAGGGTATAGATGGGATAGTGCGAGGTTAATTTGATCTAACCAAGCTTTTATATCTAGTCCCCATTTCTTCAACAATTCCACCTCTGGATCTGTTTCATCTCTTAAATATTTTAGCTCTGCATACCCATACTCTCTCAAACAGTATTCCGCATACGTTCCTACCTGAATCTTTTCTAATTGCTCTTGCTTGGCTTCATGAAGGTTGCCAGCATAGCCCAGCCATGAATCAATCTCCTCTATATATATATTTTCACTGTAAGCGGCAACCATTGCTTGGTGCGCATTAAAACGGTCACTATTACGCCATTCTGTTTGTTTAGACGCACCAGACGTTTTTACAAAATCGTTCATTGCCTTAATTTGATATTCGTTGAGTAGGTTTTCATCAATATCTTTCATAGGTACTGACAATACCATTCCTGATGTTATCGTGGACACAAATCCGATTTTTGCTTTTGTGCCTGACGTAAATTCAATACAGAACTTAACTTCATCTTTATCAAACGAGTGGTTTATAATATGGTCTTTCATGTGTGCTCCTTTCCCTATTTAGGGTGTTAAATTTTGCGACAATTTGCGACAATTAATTGTGTTCTCTAGGTAAATCCAGTGATATTCAGGTAAAAAAGAACATTTTGGACTGTTTCTAAAGCTTCTAACTAATTGTTTTTATTGCGCATTTAGTTAAGGAGACATTTGGTGCGGTTTTTACGTCATAATATGTCATTAAGCTTATAAACTTTTTGTCATGACAAAAAAAAGCTAATAAAGTCAACGATATATTATCAAAAAACAGCCGGATTTACCAATGTCTCTTGCCGCATTTGCGACATTTTGCGACAATCCGAGTCGCGTTCCCATTTTGGTTTTTGTGTGTGTTGATTCTTTTTACTAGGCCAGATAGGTCAGCGATAAAGCTTTGACCTAAAATCATAGCCCTACACGATACTGGCTTATCTTTAAAATGCTGTTGCTTCATCTAAATGATCTGCATTTTTACCAAGTGCTAAAAGTCTATCACGTAATTTATCAATGTCCAAATTCATGTACACTTTAAATGACTCATACGTTTGGTGGCCAGATATTTTCATCGTCTCTTGAATTGCCATCCCTGCCTCCAGTAAACGCGAAATACCCTCTCTGCGAAGATCGTGAATACATAAATCTATTATTCCAGCCCTTTTGCATTTATCGGCAAAATAATTTGAAATTCCGGGTTGTTTTTTCCAGTGAAACAGTCCCCCATGTTTATGCCTTGGTTGCCTTAAAATAATTTGAACCGTTTCATAATCAATTGGAATAGTTCTCCCTTGAATAGCTTGATGTCTGTCAGTTTTTGACTCACGAATCGTAATACTTAAATTTTTTACATCAATGTCTTTTTCACGGTTGAGAGCGACAATTTCACCAGTTCGCATACACGTTTTAATAGCAAACTTCATTGCGTCTTGAAGTTCTTGGTACATAACTGGCCGCTTTGGAACATAATTCGAAAACTTTGTTTCATCATCTTCAGTCAAACGGCGAGTGCGATGCGGGCCTTTTTTAAGCAAGCCCATGTCTTTCAACATTTCATGAATTGTTTCCAAATGATCTGCATTTTTAAATACTATCCTGTGCCCATCAACATAGGGTAATTTTTCGCACTTATATAAGGCGGTCTTTACAACCGTCCAATACTGACAGACGGTGGTTGGGCCTAAATTTTGTCTGTAATATGAGAAAAGATTTACCCAATCATGAGCTGTAATCTTAATAGCTGCGCAATTTGATCCCTTTAGATTTTCCATATCTCTAACTACTTTATTAAAAATGGCTATTTTACTCTTCAATGTGTTTGGCATAATTCCTGCTGACGTATGCTCAAGGTAACCATCAAACACCTGCCTTAGTGTGTTGGTTTTACTGTGCTTAGTATCACGAAAGTCTCCGTTGGACAGAGCCGCTTTTTGTCGAATCACCCAATTTTCAGCGTCTTTTTTTGTATAACCATCTTTTATAGGAAATGTTTTGGTCAGATTGGCTCCGTCAGATCTTACTCTCCCCTGAAAGCCACTTTCTTTCCCATTCACATCATATCGCACAGTTACTGTCATAACGCAGCCCTCCGATCTGATTGTTGGAAACTATTTATAAAAAGAATTTGCGCCCAAAAAATAGGCACGATAATTAACCTTATCATGAGGTTCTCCAGTTTGGTTTTTGTGTGTGGCTATAATAATAGTACTTTTTGAAAATATAGCCAAACTATCCTTTTTGTGGAGGCTTATCCGCTTTTATCTTGCGCCAATACATCTGATTTTTTTCTGTAGGTGTCATCATGTGCCTGTCTTTCATATGGCCAAAGGGAATCTTTTGTATTATTCCACCCCCAGCGAGATAGGCATTCAGTAGCTTTTGATGCTTTTCCTGAAGTGTTTTTTTAGGGCGGTTGAAGCTGGTCGCCACATCCCGCTTGTTGTCATTGATAACGGCTTTTTTTTTAGGTGTTGCGTCAATCCACTTTACGTTAGCAGAGGGGCTTAAGCCCAGTTTTACGCGGTCTTTAGGGCGTGTATCTTCGCCTATGGGAATGTTTTTCATATATCACTCCTTTTGTTATGAGGCAGTTTAAACGCTTGCTTAGGCGCTCTCACGGCTAATCTATGAGGCCATCCTTCGTTTATTATCGAGATAAATTGATACATCGAGGATATTAGCAAAGCGCCTGCTACCCTCTAGGTAAGTAGGGATGGGAAACGTATTCCTCGACACTTGGTTATAAATATTTTGTTTGCTTAGCCCCGTGATTTCTGACAGTTCACTAATGCTAAAAGACATTTTTTGATACTGATCTGAAAGGAGGTTAAGGGTCTCTTTGTTTGGTTTTGGTCTCATATCGTCCTCCACTAAAAAGGGATGTCGTCAAAATCATTAAATTTCTCTTCATCTGGGGGTGGTGTAGTTGGAGGAGCGGGTGTATCGGCATAGCCAGACTTGTTTTCAGGCTTTGGAAAAATTTCAAGTTTGTCCACATTGACAACAAGGGTTTGGGAGACAGTGCCATCGTTACGTTTATATTGTTGCTGACTCAGCTCACCCGTAATAAGGCATCGTGTTCCCGTATCGAGTAATGCGGCCATTTTTTCATTTGCGCGTTTACCCCACAAATCGCACTTCAACCAATGGGTAGCTTTGTTATCGCCCCATCCGGTAGTAACAGCTAGATTAAATGTTATTAAACCGCTGCCAACATTTTTTAACTGTGCTGGTGCGCCGAGGTTGCCCGTTGCCATATATATACTAGCCATTTTCATTCTCCAAATAAGGTTGATAAAGGGGCCAAAATTCTTTCCATGCTTCTATAAGGGTTTCTCTTAATTCTGCATCTGGCTCTACGACTAAATGTAAAAAATCACCATCGGCAGCATCGTAGACAAAGAAGTGACAAAACTGAGCGCCACTAACAAACATTTGTTGTTCCATCTGAACGTGGTAGTACTTCGGCACAATGCCTTTTTCTACCGACTTCCAAAGTTTTGACTCTTTGCCAGCATATGGGCATTTGATTTCAGCTATTTGTAGCATTAACCGTTTTTCCTGTAGCTTCTAATAGCCCGCGCTTATTAACAAAAATTAACCCTTTATTCTTTAGTGAAGTAATTGTTGCATCGGGGACAAAGCTCACAGGGACAGTGTGAACCATCCCAAATAAACGCATGACGCTTTTTTCTTTACCTGTTAGTTTCATGTTTTCACCTCTATTCCGTCTAAACTGGCACTAAATGGGACGTTTTCAAATTCCTTTGTCAGCACAATCGGCTCGAACTTCATCCCGAGTAAACTCTCCAGAGCTGCCAAGGCTTCATCCTCATACAATGTGCCGTGGCGCATCGCCTTGGAGACAAAAATCTCTTTCTGTCCCGTTTTAACCAGTAATAATTGTTCGGGGTTTTTAGGCATCCACGGGTTACAGCCCGTAACCGCACCAGCCTCACTAGCATTCGCGTGTTTTTTTCGGTGCTCATGCCATTCTGGGCTACGCTGCTCCATTCTTATCTCCTAGCTCATTCAGGCGGGTGAGAAGCGGCACATATTTATCCGAGGTGATGTCTTTGATTTCTTTAAAACCCATCTCGGCAATTTTATTTTTAAATGCGGCTTCAGTGAGTCCTGCTTTTTTGCAGGCCGCTTTAATGTTTTTAACTTGTTGCGCTGTAATAGGGAGAGAGCCTTGTACTTTCTTTTCTGCGGCTTCTTTGGCTTTGGTTTTGGCGACTTGTTTTGTTACCTGGGAGACATATTTTGAATCATCAAATCGGCCTCTAAATACATCCGCGTTAAAGCCTAGATAAGAGAGTGCTTTTGTAATAGCGTCTGTTTGAGCTTTTTTCTTGGCTTCACTATCTTCGGCTGGCTTGCCCTTGAGACCGCAACCACCAGAAGCGGGAATTTCGCCTCGTTTGCCATTAAAGATGTACCACAGCGTCAGGTCACAATACACAACATTGTTGTCTTCAATGAAGTTAAACTTTGCATCCCAGCCCCAGCCTATCCCAGCAGGGCCAAACTGTTTGGTTGCTTCTTCAATTTGAGAGTAGGCATCAATCGCCGTGAACTTACGCCCGTAAGATACCTGTTTTGTATTTTCGGGATTGGTCGTTGAGACAGCATCCCAGAGTGTCGTGTTCTTTGACATTGCCTATCCATTAATTGCTATAAAGATATTTTTATAATCAAGTAACAATATACATTTGTCAAGTAAAAATATACAAAAAACGCACTGGCCAAAAAAAACCGTGATAAATCACGGCTTTTCAATTACTAAGTTTTATTAAAACGTTATCTGGCTTTTGCTTTTCTCTGATTGTTTATGGTTAAAATCATCTGTCTAAGCAAATCTTGATCTTCCTGATCCATTAAGCGAAGGGCATCTAGTATATCTAATGGTATATTTTCATCGTTCATTGAGACCCTACCATACAGAATCCATTCCTCGGTGTGACCTAATAGTGCGCAAAGCTTCTCAAGATTTTCTCGTTTGATGTCGTTTCTGCCGAGCATCCATGCTGATACTGCGCCTCTTGAAACACCAAGCTCATTACTCAAATCGGTACTTTTCATACCCAGAGCTTTTAAGCTTTCATCTATACGCTTACCAACATCTGATAATTGATTTTCATTTACTTTCCTTCCCATTATTTTGCCTCAATAACTTTATCTGTGGTGTGTATATGATTGGTAGATCATTAAGTAAATGATAGTTAAATGTGTGGTTTTTGTCAATTTTAACTTCACAAAACCAAGTATTTGTATATTTAAAATATAAATTTTTTGAATATTTGTATATTTATACTTGACAAATGTATAGTAAAGCTTACATTTGAAAGAATGATTACAGATATTGAAAAGTCGCTAAGCGCACTCGACAAGGCCGTTCAGGCAGCAGGCTCTTTCAGAAAATTGGCTGCACTAATGAATGTAATTGGTGAAAAACCCATTACTGGTGAAGCCATCTGGTCGTACAAAAAGCATAAAAAAATGATACCTGCGACCCGTGCTGTGCAGATTGAGCGCTGTCGGGATGATATGCCAACTCGACAAGAGCTGAGGCCAGATTTATACGAATAGATTTAAACGTCATGTGGTGGGGGATTTCAACACTAGGCCACATGATTGATAGGACTACTAGGGGATCATCACAGAGTCCAGCCGCAGTGTAAGAGAGAAGCGGCGTGATGCGGGAGGCGACATACTCTCGAAAGTAGCTCTCGAGCAACTATGCAGTTGTGCCATGGTTGACCGCGATGACGGAGCGACAAACTCAAGATCATCTCGTGAAGACACAACTATCTCCTAACTGGGGATGGTCGTGTCTGCCACTTAACAAAGCTCAAAATCTAAGATCATACTCGTCATTAGGGAATAAATATGAAATCAGACATACAACAAGAACTAGAGCTTATCTATAAAGAACTTACCAAACTGAGAAATCGAGTTAAAAGTTTACTCGATGATCAACCTAAGAAAAAAATTGATTACACCGAAGCTGACAAGTTAATCGACTATTTCAACCTGATTACCAAACAGGCGTATAAAAAAACGGATTCAACTCGTTCCTTATTTTCAGCCCGTTTAAAAGAGGGTCATACCAGTGAGGATATTCAAAGCGTCATTTTTTACAAACAAAGCGAATGGGCAGGGACAAATTGGGCAAAATATTTGCGTCCTTCGACTCTTCTACAGGCCAGTAAATTTCAAGGTTACTTGGAAGAGGCAAAACTGGCTAAACCTGTGCGCGAAAAAATTCTAGTGAATTTTGTATGATCGACTACGAAGCCGAATTATTAACCCGCATTTTGTATAAGCCGGATACTTTCTGGGAGGTGGCCGATGTTATCTCTGACCATGATTTTCTTGGTTCTCTTAACGTAAAAATATTCCGCGCGATCAAATCCCAATTAGAGGCTGAGTTACCTGTTGATGCAGTGAGCCTAGCTGATGTCATTAAAGCTGAAGGTGACAGTCTTTCCTATCTGATTAGCCTACAAAAAAATGCATACACCGCCTCGGGTGTGACTCACTATGCTGAAAAACTAAAACGCCAGACTGAATGTGACAGGGTTAAACATATTTTATTGCAGGCGCAAACGGATCTAGCGGATAACAACCCCCAAGAGATAGCAGGGCGCTTAATTTCTGAACTAGAGAATATTTCTACAGTATCAAACACCGAATATGGCTACGAGGGAATTGTGTCGGCTGGTTTAGATGCGATTGAGCAATCATTATCCCGCAGCGCCAAAGGTGGCTTAGTTGGCGCACCCACTGGCTTCTCTGTGTTGGATAAAAGCCTTGGTGGACTTTGGGGGCCAAAGTTGATTGTGATTGCGGCTCGTCCCGCCATTGGTAAAACAGCCATGATGTTGCAGATGGCTATAGCGGCAGCGAAAGCAGGTTCGCCAGTTGGCATTATGAGTTTAGAGATGGACGCGCCTGAGTTGTCAATTCGGATAATGGCTCACCGCACTGGCGTAAATATGTCGGCTGTTTCATTCGGTTACAAAAACGAGATTGATTCTATTTTAACCCGCCAAAAAACACTGAGATCGCTATCAATGTGGTTAGAGGATGGCTTGTATTCCCTTGATCAAATTGTGGCGCGGTCAGTTCAATGGCGAGCTAAACATAAGATTCGGGTTTTATTTGTTGATTACCTTGGCCTGATTACCACTAAAGGCCGAAACAGATTAGAGCAAATGACGGAAATAACCCGCACTTTCAAACTGCTAAGTAAGCGCCTTGGTATTCCTGTGGTCGCATTGGCTCAGTTAAATCGCAACTCTGAACAGGGTGATAGAGAACCCCGACTATCGGATATGCGCGATTCTGGCACTGTTGAACAGGACGCAAATGTGGTGATTGCCCTGCACAAAGATGAAAACGCGGCTGGCTTGCCTATCGTCAATATTGGCGTTTTGAAAAACCGTGGCGGCAAAACAGGTTGGATTAAAAACAGGTATAGATTCAATGGGCAAACACAACGATTTGAAGAGAATTGATCGGCTGATCGACATTGCACGGCGAGAAAAATACCAACGTTGGCAGGAGATTAAAACCAAGATGCCAGAAGCGGTAGCGTGGATAGAAATTCTGGCGGCTAGCGGCATGGTAAATGATGCCGAGTACATGGAAAGTGAGCCAGCCCATTTAGTCAATGTCATTCCTTATGTTGACGATGGTGTCACATTTGCAGATAGAAAAGCAGAATTGATGGGGAAAAAGGTGCGATGAAGGTATTTATTGTCCATGACCAAAAAACCAGACAACAAGTCAATGATTACTTGGCCAATCAGACTAGCTCAAAAAAGGTCACAGTTTCTGGTGTGCGTTCTAAGCGCTCCCTATCACAAAATGGCCTCTATCAATTGTTCCTTAAACAAATGGGGGCAGAGTGGGGCTATGCGGGTAAAGACGACCTTGAATATTTATCAGAGGAACTACTGAAGCTATTAACGGAAACAAAATTTATCAGTGTTTTAGGCAAGACAAGGGAAGTGCCCATTAAGACTACTTCCAAAATGACCATTGAAGAGATGCAGGATTATTTAGATTTGGTTGTCCGTTTCGCTTCAAATCAGGGGATTGTGCTTGAGACTGAGAAATAAAAAATATTTAGCGTGGGTAAAAACCCAGCCCTCGGTCATCAGCAAAATGCCAGCGGATGATGCGCATCACATTATTGGCCATGGTCAAGGGGGTATGGGTTTAAAAGCCTCCGATATGTTCGCATTCCCATTAACACGAATGGAGCATGACGAATTGCACAGAAAGGGCTGGAAAACTTGGGAAGAGCGTTATGGCAGTCAATGGCGCTTTGTTGCAGAGACTTTACACAAAGCCATTGAAGAGGGTGTGCTATGAGGAAAAAGTACGAAACTGAGACCGATCTGGAGAAAGAACAGGCTGTTCTATCCCAGTTAGATACAGCTTGGCAGTGTGATAACCGCAAACTAGGTA
>Ga0187219_1001035_pt1 | contig 13517 bp, 4 predicted proteins | sample 13SPOviralmetaG_FD_130162 | JGI IMG/M metagenome (GOLD analysis project Ga0187219, IMG submission 130162) | Marine viral communities from the oligotrophic San Pedro Time Series (SPOT) site, San Pedro Channel, CA, USA - 13 SPOT_SRF_2010-07-21... | ecosystem: Environmental > Aquatic > Marine >... | reverse complement strand
CTACAAACTCAATAGGTACATTTCTATTTCCAGGTGTACCTCTTTTAATAGCACCTTCTGCTCTTTTAATATAATCTATCTCATTTCCACTTTGCTCATGTTTTCCAATAAACATTTCTTGAGCCATAAACTTATGAATAGAATAGTTAAACAAATAGTTTTTAATATTTGCATCACTTAACTTTTTACCATCCTTACCAATAAGATCGTTGTTTTCTATTTGTTTAGAATCTTTAATTATTTCTGCTTTAAACTTTTTAACAGATTCATTTAATCCTTTTAATATAAAAGCACCATCTTTCTTTTCAATTGTAAATGGATTGACTTTGCTTCCGTCTGAATATTTTGCATCGTTATAACCAGCATTAAAAGCCATCTCTAATAGATCTTGTCTTTCTTGTAAGGTTTTAGATATAGGTGTTTTTATATAGTATCTACGTTTAGCAGATCCAAATACAGCTATAGGTTGATCGTAATAAGCTTTATCCTTTTTGCCTTTAGTTTCATTAATAGCATATAGAAAATCATTAAGATCTGCAAGCATTAATTCTTGAGCATCCATCTTAACGTACTTTCTGTTTCTTCTACTATCTAATTTTAAGTTAGTTCCTGTAGTAGCAAATACACCAGAGAATAAACTTATATTATGTTCACCTCTACCGTCAGCTAACATAGCTGCATATATATTAGTAAACTGTTCTTGATTTGCAAATCCTAATCCTTGCATTAGTTCTACGTAAGCTCCTAAGTCTTTACTAGCTAAGTCAGCATAGTTTTCGTTTTTATTATGCAAAGAGCTTTCTCTATTTATAATAAGAGTAGGATTTTCAGATACGTCATTAACTTGTGTAATATAGTTTTTAGCCCTAGACTGTACTATTAGATCTCCAAGTAAATTTTCAAAACCATCTTTAATCTGCAAGGTTCCCCCTCTTCTACCTTCTCCTGTAAAATCAGTTATGTTATCTTTTATTAATGCTTCAACTGAAGAATATCTTTTGTTTTTATAATTAAACAATCTACCACCAGAAAACAATCTAGTGTCTATAAACTGCCAGTATGGTGAGTCTCCATATATTTCTGCTAAAGACTCTATAATGTTTTCTCCGTTATTAAAGTTTCTAACTAAAGCACCTTTTTCTTGATTAGACTTTAATGATTTTTTACCAAACCAATTTTTGTTAGCGTGTTTAGTAAGAGAAGCTTGCCATCTTGATTCGTCTTTACTAAACGATATACCTGGCACCCAAGTATTAATACCTTCAGGGCCTCTTCTAAAGCCAGCCTCTTTCATTGTTTCAATCTTCTTGTTAGCAAAGTCTATTGACATCTCTACTAATAAAGCATCTACAAGTGTATCTTTCTTTAATTTACTTTTAAGATACTTAACAAATCTTACAACTTGTGGATTAGTACTATCAGTTACATTAGTAACAAAAGTAAAATTGTTTTGTTTCTTAGTCTGTTGTCCTATTGCATGTAACTCAGCACGTAAATCTTTTCCATTTACAGGATTCTTATCGTTCTTCTTGCTTTCTTCTATTTCGTATGCTTGTAATAATTTAGAAGTTGTATCTCCATACATTACCTCATCTTTATCAAACACATTACCTTTATCATTTTCTTCTAACAACAACTCTTGTTCTAAGTTTAAACTTAACTCGATAGAATCATCACTTCTTTGTCCTTGATCTAATCTATTGGTAACAGACTCTACTAAGTTGTTTACAATTCTTTCATACTCTTTAAATGATGCTCTGTCTACAGCTGATCTAATTTGTCTTACTAAAGAGTCATGATCTATTTGTAAAATACCTGCTGGTACTTTTTTAGTATTAGTATTGTATGACTTTAAGTTTTGTTTGTATATCTCTTGTGTAATTGCTTGTACAGCATCTTCACCTTTAAGACCTTTACTCCTTACTCTTTGTTGTACTATATTAAATAGTCCTATTTTAGATATACGGTCAAAGCTTGCCTTCTTAAATGATGTACCTTTAGAGTATGAGTTTTCTTTAAGATTCTTAGCTTCATTAATAACACTAAAGTTAGCTTGAACAAACTCCATTATTTGATCGTAGTTCATTGAAGATATTTCAGGTATAGCTTCTTGTAAAGCTTTTTCTGCATCTTCTTTCTTAGCTAATCCAGATACTCTTTTGTATAGTCTTTTTAAAATACTATCGTAAGATTGTGCATCTTTTTTATTATCTATTACATTTGTTATTCCACCTTTTTTATTAAAGTCTTCATTAGTAAATGCAAACGATTCTTCTAATAATCCAAACTGTGACTGATCGTTTAATCTTGTAATAGCACCATCATTAACTAATTGAGTGAATAATGATTGCATAGCATTCTTATACGCTATAGTATCTTTATTGCTTGAAGAGTCAGTTATAGTATCTATTAAAGACATCATAGATGAGTCTACGTCCTTTCTAGATTTATTTACTAAATTATCTATAACATCTACTCCAGTAACAAACTTACCATTCATTTTGTATCTTGTAAGTAATGGATAATTGTATTGAGTATTATCAATTAGACTTTCTAAATTACCATCAGTCGTAAGTATTTTTCTTTTAATAAGAAGGGTGTTAAGTCTTTTCTGTAATGGTGTACCAGCTATTGATTGATAATATGGATGCGACAACTCGTGTATTAAGTCTGTCTGCATTGCTGAGTTTGGATTTACAAGTATTGTACTACCAAAAAATACAGCAGCAGCAGGAGCTCCAAAACCTTCTATAAGTTGCGTGTTTACAAACTCTATTCTAACATTAGGAAACTTATCTTGTAATGATAACCTTAAATATGTTTTTATTAAGGAAGATTTTTCATCAACTCTTGTAAGAAACTGTTTAGGTTGTTTTTTACTATCAGTATCTTTTCGTTTTAAACCTGAAGTTTTTTTACCTTGATCAAGAAACTTTTTAAGTTTGTCAGATCGTTCAGAAGATGTACCTTCAATAACTTCTACTTTAGATACCTCTTCTTTTACTGACTTTTTACTTTTTTTTTTATCTAATGTCTTTGCTTTTTGTTCTGGTGCTGGTTGTTCTGATCTAATTTGTTCCATTACAGCTTTTACTTCTTCTTCAGTATAAACTGTATTTTCACCTTTTATTTCTTTTATTCTTTCAATAGCTTGCTCTCTTATAGAAGGTTGTTCTTGCAAATCTTCTCTACGTTCATTAAACTCTTCTGTTTTTGCATCTAAACTAGCTTTAGCAGATTGAATTATATCTGATAAGGTTTCTTTAACATTACTATTTAATATTTTGTTTTCTACAAAATCTTTTACAAAATTTATAACTTCTAAGGTTGCTCCTTTTAAATCTGTTTTTTTAATATTGTCAACTATTTCAGAAGCCTTTTGTTTAGCCTCTTCTTTTGTAGGTGCTTTGTCTCCTATAGTATTTTTATACTCTTTTAGTTTTTCTTCTATTTTAGCAGAAGCTCCAGGGATTACTTTGTCTAAATATTTTTTAGTAAAATTTGTTCCTTTTTTTATTTGCTCTCTAAAAAAGTTTGTAGTTTTTTTAGCAGGTTCGCTCTGCACAACTTCTTTTGTTTTTTCTTTTGCAAAACCTAAAGCATCACTTACGCTGTCTTTAACACCTTTTTCTTTAACAGAAGACACAGCTTGTGTAAATCCTTCTTTAACAGCCTTAGCGCCTTTCTTAACTACCTCTGTAGCTTTTGATATAATACCAGGACTGTCTATTACTTCTTGTCTACCTTCAGTTGTAAAATCTGTACGTTGTTGTGGCGTTAAACCTTTTGAAGATCTTTTTACAGCACTACCGTCTTTCTTTAATTTACCTAATTTAACTGTAGCTAAGTTTTCAATTAACTCATTATAATCTTGAATTTCATTATCATAGTTTTGAATTTCAGCATCATAATTACTATTTATTTCAGATATAGCTGTTTCTAGTTTTTCTGGATTTTGTATTGTTTCATTAGCTTGCTGTATTTCGTCTGCTCTTTCTTGATTAGATCTTTCTTTAGCAGCATTTCTTTCTGCTATTTCTACTCTTGATAAGAATATTTGACGTTTACCTGCTTGAGACAAGCGATTACCTTTATGACTAGATTCATAAATACCTTCGTATTCCTCTATGGCTTCTTTAATAGATTCAGCAACTTCAGGCTGCATTTGTTTTTCTGCAACCATTCTATCTACACGATCTTTAGCTAGTTGTGCATTACCATTGCTATCTATTACTGTATAAGCTATAACATCTTTACGCATGTTTTGCGCTTGACCAAACTTAGCAGCATCCATAAGATCCCCTAATCTTGTTTCATTTTCTTGTAGTTGATATTCTCTTTCAGCAATAGCGTCTACATAACCCCCTCTAGAACCCATAGCAAAACCTAAAGCAGCAGATGTTACTCTTGTTTGTAACATTTCTGGAGATTTCAAAAACTCAACATAACCCATAAAGTCTTCACCCTTTTTTTCTGCTATAGCTGTTCTTTTAATCCACTCTTGATAGACTTCTTGATATTGTTCTACTACACCTTCAGTAGAGCCTATAGCACCAGCTTGTACAAATGGAGCTATTTTTTGTGCAAATGGTATTCTTTTTGGAAGTTTATTAGCTATATTTCCAATTCTACCTAATCCTCCAAACACTAAACCAAACTGTAACATATCAGCAACTATCCAATATGTATTGTCCTTCCATACTTGTGATGCAGCAGCTTGTGCTTCCTGTGGAGAAAGACCGTCTCTTAAAGCTTCTTGCATAGTTTCACCTGCAACAAATGCTCCTTCAGCAAGGTTACCACCAATACCCCCAGCAATAGATTGTGTAATTATACTTGCTGTTTTACCTAACTCAGCTTTTACAAAATCATCACCAACTTGTAAACCTCTTCTTTTAGCTTGTTTTTTTGTAGCCTGTTTTATTACTGGTTTGTATAGTTTTTCTCCTACACCTAATACTCTAGCTCCTTTATATACTTTGTTTGTATTAGCTAAAATTCTTACAGACTTAGCAGCAATTCCTCCTGGTAAAAAGAAAGACATTGAGTATGGTAAAACTTTAGCTACATCAGAAGCCCAAAAGCCTGGATCAGCTAATTGATTCCAACCTACAGATTTAAACTCATCTGCTATATATACATTATTATTAGCTGCTATCTTTTGACCTGACCTTTGTAAAAAATCTCCTATAGTAGTATTTTGATTTACATCTGGATCCCATGGAGTTAATACAGCACTTAAAAATTCATAAGTACTACCAGTACTTTCTATTAAATTACCAGTACCAGCATAAAGTGATCTATTAAGTTTAGAATCAGATCCTAACTCTCTAGCAGCAACTGTACCTAATCCTGCACCTAAAACAGCTCCACCTGGTCCTCCTAAACCAAAACCAATTTTACCACCAATAAGAGAAAGCGCATCTTGTGGTGCAAAGTCAGGTGCTAAAAATTGATTTGGACCTATTCCTGTTTGCGTAGGATTTAGTCCCATTCTTTGTTGCATAACAGCGTTTTGTTCTTGATTACGTTGCTGTGCTGCGTATTGACCTATATTTGCATTTGGATCTTCAGTTCTTAATGAAGCCATAAGACTTGACATAGGAGAATCAGTCATTCCCTTATCGTATTCTTGAGCTCCTTCTTCTGGACTTTTGTTTAAACCTTCTGCAAAATTAAAATTATCAGCCATTATTTATTTTGTGTGTTATAGTATTTACTCCAAAGTTTGTATTTCTTTTTTAAAGATGCATAATCTTTGCCTTTCTTTGATTCCATATATTTAGAGAATGCTGCAACATTACCATTTTGTAATAAAGAATAATACTCTGGTTCTGAGGTTGCTAAAGTACTAAAATTTTGTAATACTTTTTGCAATATAGAACCAACATTTGAATTATTTGTTGCTCTAGCTTCTACCATAGTAGCTTCAAATGCATCAGCCATTACATACGGTAACATATTAGGCGGTATACCATTACTAGCTAAAGTACTTTTAAATGGTTTAGTATAGGCGTTGTCTATGCTTTTAAATCCATTGTTAGTACCATTAGCATAAATATTATTTAATTCTATTTCAATTGATTTTGCAATTTCTGCTTTTCTTTCGCTTTGTTTAGTTTGATTTTTAAGTATAGCTCTTTGATTTCTACCTTTAGACATTGCTTCGTTAAGATCTTTGTCACCATCTAATTGTGCAAATTCTGCATCTGATATAATTATTTCTTTATAAAATCCATCGTCACTAAAATAAGTTAAATCATCATCTTTTAATTGCGCTATGTAAGCAGGTGTAATTTTATAATTTCTGTCTTCTAATTCTTTATTAAGCTTTTCATTAAGCTCTCTAGCTCGCTCTAAAGGATTTAAATCTGCTGTTGCTTCAGGCAATAAAAAAGAACTTTTTTCATCGTTATTTTCATCGTAAATTGTAACCTTTGCTCCTAAATATAAACCATTAATAGTTAAATCGTTTATAGTATTATCAATCCATGTAGGATCAGTTATAAGATCTCCTTTTTCATTGTAATAGCCTTCTAAATCTCCTGAGTTCATTTGTAATTTTAAAACACCATCATCATCATACATTTTGTCTCCAAACTCTGCTTGGAAAATTTTATAATCTATTTGTCCATCAACACCTATTGCTCCAGCAGAGGAAATTCTTAATCCTCCAAAAGATCTCAATCCAGGATTTCTTTCGTCAAAACCAATAGTAGAAGCTATTCTATCATTAGCGCCTATCATATCTACATAATTTGCCCAACCTTTAGCTGCAACAATTTCAGATCCTGAAACACCTTCGCTTGGGAACATAGTATATACTGACTCTAATTCAATACCTAATGACGTTTCTACTTTCTTAGTACCATATTGTGGTATTTCTTGATTTGTTCTACCAAGTCTTCTGCTTAAATAAGACGGTGACTTTCCATCTCCAGATACTAATACTCCAGGATTTTGTCTAGCAAAAGAAGTAAGTTCAGATGCTTCTTCTGGACTGTATCCTTTATAAATTAAATCTCTTTCATAATCATTAAAAATCATTGGATTGGCCATTAATATATCTGCTTCAGTAATTTGTTGCTCTAATGTTCTTTCGTCTGCAAATTTAAAATCTAATTGTGTATCACCTATTCCATCCCAAGTAAAACTATCTATTTCTTCGTTTTGCCATTTAATAAAATTATCATATACAGCTAACGGAACTGTTTGTCCAGATTTTCTAGTACCTTGATCTCCAGCAAATTGATATATTTTTGCTATAGCTTCTTGTGTTTGTTTCATGGCAAACACTTTATCATTGTTTGTTAAAGCAAATTGATAATCCCTAAGATCTTGATCTATACCAAGTCTTTTAGCTTTCATGTATCCACCAGCTTGTCTTATCTTTTCATTAATAGGAGCTAACAAATCTTCTGACATTTGTCTTACAAGATCTTTATCTCTTTTTCTAGCATTTGTTCCAGTAGTTAAATCAAAAGCATATTTAAAAGATTGATTAATTAATGCTTGACTAGCTTGATTAGCTGCTGTTTCTTGTGCTTGTATACCTTCCTGTAGTCTTAATTGTTTTTCTAAATATGCAATTTCATCCTGTTTTTGTTCTTTTCTACTACTAGAACCAAAAAAACCACTTAATGCATTATATCCGTATGCGTCCATTGTTTATATTTATTTATTGATTACCCCCTGTGTTTGTTGTTGTTCCTGGTGTTTCTAAAGTTAATGAATAAGGATTTTTATTATCCCTTACCAAACTTTGTAATGTATTTAAATATTGATTACCTGCTGGACCAATTCTTTCATTTAAACCTTTAAAAGCTTCCTTAGCAAATTCAGATGCACCTCTTTTCTTTTCTAAATCTAATTGCAATTGTTGGCTAGCTTCTGTTGTAGATTTATTTAAATTATATTCTTCACCAAAACTTAAAGCGTTTGTGTATGCTGCTTGATTAGCTCTATTTAATTCAGCATCTTTAGCAGCAAACTCTAGTAAAGCAGATGACCTAGCTTGATCTAACACTCCTGACATTGCTAAAAACTTAGCTCTATCACCAGACGTACCTCTTACAGTATTTTCAATACCTTGCTTGTACGCAGCATCTATATCTTGTTTTGCCTTGTTAGCTTCAGCAACACTAAAACCTTGCTTAGATAAGTTTTGTACTTGTGCTAAGTGTTGTTTAAATTGATTAGATAGTTCTGGCAATTCTTGAGGAATAACTTCTTTCATTGATTCTTTAAAAGCCTGCTCACCTAAAGCAGCTCTTATTAAATCGTCTGGGCCATTAATTAAATCTCTTACCGAATTAACCAATCCTAAACTATCACCTATTACATTTCCTAAATCACCAAAAGTTTTTGTAAGGTTATCAGCTGGAGGTGTTGTTTCAGTAGGTGTGTTAGAATAATTTGGAACAATATCTACTGTTTGGGAGTCTGGATCTAAAGAATTTGGCACACCATCACCATCAACGTCATTATCTGTAGCAGTAGTTACTAAAGAAGTGTTATCGTTAGGTATAAAAGAAGGATCTATTTCTTCTACAGGAGGAGGACTAGTTACTTCTACAGGGTTTATATTAGGGCTTCTAGTATTGTCTTGTACAGATTGTTGGTCTTCAATAGGTAGTGGCCTAGCAGGAGGTAAGCTACCCTCATCTACCAATCTATATGTTTGTAAATTTTCATCACTATAATATTCATACGCTGGATATTGTTGTGTCTCTCCATTTTCGTCAGTATATACTACTTGATCTACACCGTTAATCTCTGTTAATTTAGCATCAGAGCCATGTCTTCTTTCTATTTCTTGTATACTTGGAATAAGCCAATCTTCCCCTCCTTCTCCTTCTTCTTCTATTTGTGCATTACCTAAATCTACAACAGCACCATCTTGTAATGTATAGTCTCTTCCATCTACAGTAAATACTTCTCCTTCTTCAATACCTTCTGGTGCTTCTGGTGTTTCTACTTGTTGCAATTCTTGCGTCAATTCAGGATCACCTGTAGTAGGTTGTGGTACTGTATTTTTATTAGAAGGTGGCGGAGGTACAGGTACTCCTGGTGGTGTAGGATTTATTTGCCCAGTTTCCGTTTGTTCATTTTGTCCTGGAGTAATTGGTGGTGTAGGATTTATTTGCGCAGTTGGTGTATTAGGCGTAACTGGACTAACAACTTCATTACCTTCTTCATCTGCTACATTTGGTTGAGGTGTAGGATTTATCTGCCCAGTTTCCGTTTGTTCATTTTGTACTGGCCTTTCTTTAATTACCCTTAAATTACCTTGACTATCTCTTGCTACATCTATTTTTTGATCAGGATATTCTTTTTGTATTTCATTAAGAATTTCCTCATCTGTTAAATTTTCATCTTGCAGATCATTAATATAGGTTGGTTCAAATTCCGCAAACTCATCACCTTCTTTTAAATCTGTAATAGAATACTCTCCATCTGTAACTGTAACATTATCTGCTGTAGGAGCTGTATCTTCAATTACAATTTCGCCCATAGCAACATCTCTGTTTGCTTTTTCAATAGGATATTGTAATACTTGTCCATTACCATAATCTACAACAACAACATCTTTACCATTTATATTTGTTACTCTAGCATCACCTCCATAAATTTCTGAATATACAGAATTATCTTTTGGCGTTAAATCAGGTGCGGTTCTTGTAGTTTGAGTTAAATTTTGTTGTGATCCAAAATTTGTATTAGAATAAGATGTAAGTCTTCCATTAGATTTTGTTCTTACAGCATTATTATAATCTTCTTTTGGTATTTTAATTTTTTCTCCATCTTCCATGTAGTAGTAACTACCTCCTCTTTTTACTAAAGTTTTACCAGGATATTTGTCACTTGTAATTGCAGGATTTTCAAACTTCATCATAAAAGCTTCTGCCGCTTCTTCTTGATTATCGTAATCCTTACGCATGAAAGATTTCATTTCGCTTTCACCCATAGCAAAATCAATTTGACCTTTCCAATTAGTTTCCCAATCAGGAACTTGCTCAACTAAAGCTTCTTTTCTAGAAGGATATGTATGTTGAAACAAACCTAAACCTCTATTTTCTATGTTGCCTGTTTGTATAGCATCAGAATAAAAACCAGACTCACCTTCTATATTAGACATTATTGCATTAGCCTTTTGTGGCGTCATGTCTTTTTTTGTCATCAAGTAATCATATACTTCTTTTCTAGAAACAGAATTATTACCTGGGTATCTTCCTGTAGTTGGATATGCTGGTCTTGCCATTATGCCATATTATTTTTACGCCATTTAGCGTGGTTATACTTAATCATTCTTACAACTTGCTTGTCAGACATATCATCACTATATTGTTTGCTTATATGATCGTATATACCTGCTCCGTCTTTAGCTTTAACACCAGTATCTTTACCATTCTTATTCATTACAGTACCATCTTTAGCTACTGGCAATGGATTAGATTTGTGACTAGCTGCACCAGGAGTAATGTTCTTTTTCTTAACTTGACTTCTAAATAGATTGGCAGCTTTAGTATAATCTTTAGATTTAAGATAACCTCTTAGCTCATCTTCTTTATTATTTACAAGTTCATTACCAGTAAACTCTGCTTGTATATCTTTCTTACCTCCTTTAGCAAATGTTTGTGCAGATGCCTGTTGCATAGGAATTTGCTCTGTTCCATCAACATCCATATCATATTGACCTGAAGCATTTGGATTTACTTTTTTAATAAATGATTTAGCATAGTTTGTAGCTTGATTTTTATTTCCAAAATCATTTTCATTCATTGGTTCGTTGAACATAACGTTTCTAAAGAGCTCACTACCATTACCTAAATGTTTTCTTTGGTAGTTATTAATTGCTTCAGAAAAATTATTGTTTACTACAGCATCAAAAAACTTTTCATTTGTATCTCCAGTTCTTATATAGTCTTGTATAACAAATTGACTTTTAATAGGTAGATTTTGAAAAGTATTTCTACCGTGCTTTTTATTTATTATTTTTTTTGCCTCTGTTTCAGATTTTATGTATTCTTCTTTTAATGTTTTTTTAGCAAATTCAAAATCTATTGGTAAAATATCTTTTTTAGCTATCTTAGCTTCTTCTAATGTTTTGTAAGTACCTTTTCTTGAGTAACCAATATTAACTTGGTACTCATTATTGTTATTAGTAATGTATGGATCAAACTTACCATTAGCATTATAACCCTCTCCTTTTGGGTTTGTTATACCTACCATAGTCTGAACATAATTAGGTATCATTTGTTGCTTTAAACCTGCTAATATTAAGGCTTGTGCGTTTTCTGGTATTAACTGTTCTGAATCCATATATTAAATTGTTGTTTGTTGTGATGTATATTGATCATCTACTTCCATTTCTGGTCCAATGAATCCCATTGAGCCACTTGCAAAATTAACTTTTTGAGCTCCTTGTGCAATAGGTTTTCCTGTGTATGGATCTACTGATTGTATATTTGGATCTTGTATTATTGAATCTTGTAAGGAAAAATCTATTGGTGGTAAATCAGGAACATCATAGTCACTAGAAAATGTATCTTCTAAAAAATCAACTCCTGTTTGCATTATGTTCATTGGAATCTCTAAAAGATCTTGAGTCATACCCATAGCAAAATCAAAACCATCACTTACAACATCACCAACCATACCTGCAACTTCTCTTCCAGCATCTATACCTGTCTCAAAAAGATCAAAACCAGTATCTAACGCAGGCTTTATAACATTGTCTGCTATAGGTTCTATAACAGTTTCTCCTACCGCATCCATCACTTCAAATACTGGTTCTGATGCTGTTTCTAATACATCAGCGGTTGTATCTAAAACAGTACCTCCTATGTCCTCAACTGCATCTACTCCTGTTGTTACAATATCTGTAGCAACATTACCTGCTCCAACAATTGCATCTCCTATAGGATCTAAAATATTACTTAAAGCTTGTTGAGCATGTTTTCTCATGTGTTTAGCGCTAAATTTCCAATGATATTCTTTTAATCCAGTTTTAGGATTTACTGTACCAGCACCACCAAGTAGTTTTAATAAATCAGCTTCTACGTCATTAATGTGTGCGAGTTGAGTGTCTCCATTTCTACCCATACTAGCAACTTTGGATTTTTCTTTTGGAGTTAAGCCACCTTCATCGTAAGATCCGTAAGGATTAGAGTAAGCGCCTGCCATTTCATTGTATTTATCTTCATTAGCTTTTTTCTCTCTATCCGCTCTACTATCTGTTATAGCTGTATTATAAATATCTTTTATTTCTAATTTTCTGTTTTCTACTTTTTTTTCGTATTCTGCTTTAGCTTTTTTAGCTTTTTTCTTTTTAAATAAACCTCCAAGTAAAGATATACCTAAACCTACCGCCCAACCTGCTGGACCAGTAACTCCTAACATACCAGCAATAGCTGATCCTCCACCTACTCCAGATATACCAGCTCCTAACATTTCACCACCTGTAAATGTAGTTGGATCATCATCATCAAATGCACTTCTTACAGCTCTACCAACAAGATATGTAGGTAGACCTGCGCTTACACTACCTGCTCCAATATTTTGAAAATAATTACCAGCCATTTGCCCAGCAGTAAGAGAAGCTCCTTCAGCTGCTGCTGTTGCTTCAAATGTACCAGCAGAAACATTTGTTGTAAAAGGATTTCCTAAAGTTGAACCAGCTGTTTTTCCTAAATTAGGAGCAATTTTTGATGCTATTGATTTACCTCCTATTTTTGTACCTAAAATTTTATTTGCTGTACTAGCTGTAGATAATGAGCCACTAAGGTCTGTCATTAAATCAGGTTGTTGCATATACTGAGTCATGTCAATAGGTGACTCTACTGAATTAGAAATAGCTTCATAGCCTCCAGTTGCTGCACTAAATCCATAAGGATTGTAGTTTTCTCCAGTATATTTATTAAATTGTCTACCTTGCTGTGAATTAGGGTTAACGTATTTTAAATATTCTTGATAGTTGTCAAATCTTCCCATTAATTGTATGATTTACGGTATTTTGCAGTTATTGCAAATATATTAATTTTTTCTGTTGTTCTTGCTGTCAACTTAACTCTTAAATAAGTTCCAGTTAATCTTGCTCCTCCTTGCTTGTATCTTAAAGGCATTTTAAGTATACCTTCTCTATACTTATGTAAAGTATCAGTAAACTCTGTAACTGATGGGTATCCTGGCTTATCAATAGTAGATATATTTAATTTTTGACCTTCTGAAAAATCTGTAATAAATTCTAAATCTTCAAAGTAAACACCAGCATCTGTTGTTTGATCACCTCTTTTTGTAAGTAATTTATTTCCTTCTCCTACATAACCATTAGAAAAATCTTTATGTACATTACCAACACTTGCAATAATATTAATATTGTCATATTTTTTATTGTCTTGTGGTTGATCGTTTATTACTTTTTCTACATATGACTCATGTACTATTTTTAAAGTTCCATTACTAACAACACTTTTAAGTAAATCACCATGATTAATTGTACTTGTATTTGATATTGT
>Ga0187219_1001034_pt1 | contig 13547 bp, 14 predicted proteins | sample 13SPOviralmetaG_FD_130162 | JGI IMG/M metagenome (GOLD analysis project Ga0187219, IMG submission 130162) | Marine viral communities from the oligotrophic San Pedro Time Series (SPOT) site, San Pedro Channel, CA, USA - 13 SPOT_SRF_2010-07-21... | ecosystem: Environmental > Aquatic > Marine >... | reverse complement strand
TCAGTCCGATTCGCAATCGTTCAGTGTGGCTTTCAGAGAATCTAAGACTCCCTTAACTTCCATTTCTGTCGAAATACGGCAGGTATGAACTGGAGGCTCTTGTTTAAAAGAGCCAAAGTACGCCAAGTCTTTGGCAAAATCCTCAGAGGGTTCAATGCCTAGAGCCTTCAATAGCTCGTTTGCTTCAAGGAAGCTGTCCTCATCAGGAGAACAGTAGCAGTCGCACCAGCAGCCGCTGCTTCCCCAGGATGGGGAAGCGGCTGCTTCAATATGCAGTCTCATTTTTTCTTCAATTTCTTTCGTTATTGTTATTGTTCTTGTTGTTGTTGTTGTTGTCAAGTTTTCACCGTCCTTATCTTCCTATTCAACCTCAATCAAGTTACAAGAGTCAATGACCTTGTTCTTAGGGAGGGTGTTTAGTAAGTAGTCCTGAAATTTATCAGGGGTTGATACATCGACTCCGTGAGGGGAGTAAGGGCAGATAGCTAGTCGCCCAAACGCATCAATAGATAGCTGACCGTAGCCAGCATCACAGTTCGATTCACCCCTAGCAAAGGACATACAGTAGTCTTCAAGAAAACCATCTGTAACGCCGGTAATGTCATTGTAAGCCGAGCTGTTTCGTTCGCCTTTTTGAACAAGGCGAGCAGCTCCGACTGTTAACATTTCAGCATCCTTTAGTGGCTTAGGCCACAGTGGGGTAATGTAGTCGAAAATCTCGGTCAACTCTTTCTTTCGTTCGGAGTTAAACAAGTACTGGATTTCTGTTCCAGTATTGTAGCTAAGGTTGCAATTGAATTCAATACCAAAGCTAGCGAGTCGCTCAGAAGTTTTTGTCAGCTTTTCAGCGTACTTCTTCCAGTCCTTACCTGTACGAAAATCGTCAAGGGAGACTGCGACAATGTCCACCTCATCAGTCGCGATAATTTTGTTCGCAACATCGAGAGTGGTTGTAATATTGACTATCATTTCAAAGCTCCTAGCGATAGGAGCAAGAAGGCGTAGCCAATGCAAGGGGTCTTTCACGCCAGTGACGCCCCTTAGTGGGTTTATTGGTAAAGATAGCTCTTTGAATCCATTCTCACCTGCTAGTTGAGTCACATGGACCCAGTATTCATCAGGTAGTCTGAATTGCTTTTCTTCGCTACTTTTGTCTTTCAACAGGTAGCAGTCCTCCCTACATACATTGTCAAAAGAACAATCGAATGTAGGGTGCAAGAATAATCGCTTTCTTACCATAGGATTCCTCCTAAGTGTGAGTTCGTTTTACCGTTCACTTATCTTTTTCAATCTTCATCCCGAATTGGGTATGAAGAGAGAAGGGGTTCTTCTTCGTATTTTTTAGTTTCCCAATTGAAATTCATTGGTATTAGTGACCAAGTAATTGGGGTTTTAAAGAAGGGTAGCCCTTGTCGGGGGTACGAATCTTCCCAGGCATTTAGTATGGCTCTTCTAGGTCCACTCGCGCCAGATAAATACAGGCGTATGTCGACTCGTTGTAGCTCATCAGGCTTGTCTTTGAAAGAATCAAGCTTAGCTTTTAGGGTCTTGAAAAACCTGACCGCTTGGCCAAAGTTTGGACCCCATTTTTGGGCTGTAAATACCTTTTTAGGGAATATCGCAAGTTCCACCTTACCAGAATAGTCATCATGGTACGGGTGGCGCTCCCAGTGTTGAGAGATAGGGATAATGTAAATCCCATCGTTGTTTTTCTCAATTTTGTTAATATGGGGTACGACATGGCGTTCAAACCATTCGTCGTTTTCCATAGGGTCGAAATCTTCTGTCCTATTCGACATAGAAGATTCCTCCGTCTAGCATTCTGTCGTGCAAGTGAGTCTTGACGACAGCATCAATGTCAGGGTCAATTTCAGTCATTTCTTTAACCTCTAACCGTGTTTGCATAACATCCACGATTTGTTGCGGGTCGATATGCATTAGCTTAGCCATCTGAAGGACAAGGTTGACAAAAGTGTCAATCTCATCGGGTTCCTTTTTTGGCTTTTCTGCTACTTTCTTCCAAGCAAGTCGAAGTTTCTCAAACAAGAAAATCACTTACTCCTTCAATAGCAATTAGATATGTTACTGGTCTCTTTACAGGGCCTATGTATACTTGGTTCAGCATTCCATAGGCACCCATTGTCTGAAGCAAGCGCTTTATGCTTGAGTCAGACCTTAGAGACTTGCCAGTCACATCTCGTAGCCCTGCGCAAACTTGCGCTGGGCTTACTTCACAATCCAGTGGCTGAAATTTAACAGTCACTGCTAGTCCAGTAGCAAGCTCGTTCCATCTTTGCCTTTTCTTAGCATAGGAAGGAACTTCTTTTTCTATCTGTTCTAGAATATGGTTTTTAAGAGGCGCTATTAGCGCCTTCAATTCTTTGTTCACCATGTTGTTCTTATAAGCTGTATTAGCCCTGGGGAAATAGGGATAATACAATTGAACTAGGCAGAAATTTGTTCAGAAGGCAAATTGTTGTTCGAGTGCCTTTCCGATTTCTGCGATTTCTTTCTTTTCGACTTGCTTTGGGGTCGGAGCGAAAAAGTCGTAAAACTTTCCGGTCCAGAGAGATTCAAAATGCTCTCCTTCTTTCCATTTGCTGTTGAAGTGCAGACCAAGATTTTCAAGAACAGTATACTTTTCCGGCAAGCTCAGCATTATTGGGGTTTCCATATGCTGGGCGTGCAACTGTTCGGCAGTCATTTCTTGGTAGTGCATCGTTGTAGGTAGGCCATGCTTGATGGTCCATTCCTTAATGTCAGCGTAGTCATCACTAGTCTTTTGCGGTCGGCCCTTCTGGCCGTTAGGCTCGTCAAAGCCAAATTTTCGCTCAAGTGTGATATATGGACTGTCTCCAGTCGCTAGTCGTTCACCAGTCGAGGCACTAAGAGACTGTGGGGTTATATTACATACCTCACGAGCCTTTCGGTCCTCATGTGATTCATTCTTAACTGCCGGGCCCCAAGTAACATACTCAGGGATAAAGGCAGGGTTGTGGAATAAAGATAGTTCAGTTGACGAGGTTAGTGCTGCTTCGAGGAACATTCCTTTGAGCAGTACAGTGCTTCGCTGGGTGCTAGCCCATGGAGCTTCGTCAGTATACGCCGGAATATCAACATCAGTAACCATCAGTGACTTTGTTTTGTCTAGGTTCTCAAGTTTTCTTTCATAGCGTTGAATTTCCAAAAAGGTATGGTAAGCTTCGGATTCATCATGGTTCTTTTTGTAAAGGTTCCACTTTGAAGTCGCTGCTTCCAGTTCTTTTTCCAATTTGGGTTTGTACACCCTTCTCCATAGGGCTTCGTGAGCCTTTTCGAGAGGGGCAGTTTGTTTAAGTGCTGCGGTCAGCGCCTGTTGTAGGGCGGACTTTGCATCTTGACCTATCCACTGGCTAACCGAAGTCGGGTTCAGGGAAGGTATATTTTTCAGGAGTTTGTCAGTTTTAGCCTTGGTAACTTTGATTTTGTGTAACTCTGCCGCTAAAAGGACGAGTTTAACATCATCGAAGTTCGTTTTGACTGACGGGCTTCGGTCTTTTGAAAAACTAGTCTCAATCGCGAAGTAGTCAGAGGCTTTCTGCTCTTTGAAAACACTTGGGGTATGCTTTTGCATCCACTGCTTTGAAAACAGGGTAGTAGCAAAAGTCCACATTCGTTCTCGGTACTGGTTAGTACTCTCCATGTCAAATTCCTGGCTCCAGCGCGTATAAGCACTTTCTTCCAGTTCATTTAGACTAGCCGTGTAAACGGCCTCGGCCTTCAAAAAAGCTTCAGGATTATAGCCACCAAGATTGGATAGCTTACTGATAGCAGTCTCGTACATAGATTCCGTCTTTGCAATGTATTCTCCAAGGTTTTTGATTCTTGGGGCAATAGCAATAGCAGACAGATACGAGTGAAGTACCTTTTGTCGGACGAGTAAATTATATTTGTACTCGCGCGTGGTGATTCCTAGCTCTCTAGCCTGGCGCTTAACGCGACCGTTGCTGGGGAACCAGTCTTTCACAATCTTCTTTGTAGCATTCTTTGACAGTCCGCTATTCCAAAGTGTTCTTCTCACATAATGAGCCATCCCGCTTCGCATTCCCTGGTAAGAGGTAATGTTCAGTGGTAGTGACGACATTAATTTGGCCCGTTCATCGGACCATTGTGTCGCTGGCATGTGAGAAATGTCGCCTTCAATTAAGAGGCGTTGTCGACGAAGTTCAATCTCTTCTTGGAGCTTGGTTACTATCTTTGCTTTCTTTGAAGCACTGATGGATTTTCGGTACATCGAGTGCGCGTCAGCAATGACAGCTTCGTCATTTGTGCGTTCATTGCCTAAGTCACCTCCGATAAAGGGGGTAGTCAAAAGCAGGCACAAAATCATCAAAACATTCGTTTTCATCATGGTTATTTCACCTTATTCACTTTCACTAAGCACTCCCGTTTTTTCAGGGAGTAACCGTCCGAACACACCTGGTTTTATGATGTGCTTACATTTTTAGTTCATTTCTAGTTAGTTCCTCGGTATACTGCGAGGGCAGATTTAGGCTACTTAGAATAGGTATTTAGCCCCGAATTTTCTTCAGGTCTATTCCCTTTTTCTTCTTTGAATTTTTACGCTTCTTGTTATTCAAGCGAGCCTTGACAGCTCTATCAGGATTCATTCCTTTAGCGTTTTTATCGTACTTTATACGACTCCGGTCAATCTTGCTCCAGTTGTATGAGTGTCGGAACATAGATGAGCTAGAGTCATCACCGATATCTCTTACTTCCTTGAGGAAGAGAGTACCGGTGAAGTTACAGTTCATGAAGACTACATTTTTGAATTTGGCCTTATCGAACTTTGCGCCTTTGAAGTCGCAGTCGATAAATTCAACATTGATGATTTCTCCGATAAAGACTGAACGACTAAAGTCGCAGTTCTTAATTCGCTGAGTTTCATCAGATGTAAAGTTTTCAAAAATCGTTCTTCCGCTTTGGAAAGTCGTCTTTCGAAATGAAGTGTTAGACAACCTGTGTCTTTCACCGTCAAACAGCTGAGCCATGGGCGTCAGAAGTACCTTGTTTTCAATAATATAGCTCGCCAAACCACCATAGCTCGCACGGATATCGTGTACAGCTTCAGTTGTTAGCGGTATTCGTACTGGGGTTTCATCCGGACTAAGCTTGCGCCCGTTCGGTAGTACGATTTTTAGTTCAAAGTTTTTGTCAATAGTGCCTCTAGGGCCTTTTGCGTTTCTTTTTTTCAAGTTTTTCACCTGTACCGCTGAGCGGCACTTATCACTTATGGGTGTGAGGAGACCCCCTCTCAGCTGCGGGGAAATGCAGTCTGAAAGGGGGTAGCCGTCACGGGGGCTCTATCCGCGCGAGTTAAAACTTCACATGCTTCTAGGGCATGGTAGCCTCACCGGGAGAGCGGTTTGGTCCTCAAAGAGGTCCGTTGTTGAGTCAAGTCAGTGGTCTGACTTGGATTGTTGCTCACAGGGTAATTCCAATGAACATCAAGAGCTGTTGTCGCGGCCTCCGCGAGAAGGTGGCAATTTCTTGCTAGCCTTCTTCTTGGAAGCTTTTGGTTTTGTCCAGACTGGGTCCTGGTCAAGAGTAGTGCCGTGAAGCACATTCATCTCGTTCAGGGCAAGGATAGTCTCGTAACTGAGAAACTCCTTTTCTGCATAGGCATCCATCAGCCGGTCAACAAGTTCGTCCTTGTTGCCAGAGTAAGGTTGCCCGAGCCGTTTTAGCTCGTCTTGGATTTGCGGTTTTAGCCATACCTTGATTGTCGAACGGGGAAGGTCCGACACCGGGATTTTAATGCGGTTCAAGCTTTCGTCAATCTCTGGAAGTACATCAGGGCTCACTTGGTTTGAAACCAGTTCGTCCGCTTTGTTATTCCAATCGTGGATTTCTTCAGCTGTCGCTTCATCAACAGTTGCGTTCTTCGCAGCATCTGCCTCCGCCTTCGCCTTTCGGTTCTTGCGTTGGTTTTTGTTAGTGTTGCGTCGAGTGTTGTTGCCTTCCTGTGGTTTAGTCCAGGAATCAATGGCAACAGCTCGCATTTGGCCCACTGCCCCATCTTTGATAAGTTGAGGATGTGTGTACAGACCAGCTAGTCTGTAACTCTCTTGGCCAGCAATGTTACGGGAGGTTCCCAGTACGACATTGATTAGCGTGTAGAGTGGCTTCAAGTTGTTTCGCTTCTTGCTCACCTTTTCAACCGCATCAACCTTCATGTCCTTTCGAACAGTAAAGATATGCGGTGATTGCCCACTAAATAGTAGGCATTGGAGTGAACCGGCGTCTCCGGTATAGGCAGTGCCACCATGTTTTGCAATGGTTTCAGCACCAGAAAGATAGCCTCGGTCAACTCGTTCAGGCATTTGTACTCCGTTGGATGGACCCAACAGATACTTCATACCTAAGTGGTTGTTTTCGACAATCTTCTTACCTTTTTCTCGGTGTAATGACATGTGAGACAAGTGCCAACTGAGAGTTACTTCAGTCTTCTTGCCTTCAGTGCGAGTAATTCGGATTTCCCACGAGTGGCGGGTTTCCGAGTTCTCCTTTTCCTTTACGGATTTCTTGGTCCGAATCAGGTTTTTGAGATGTTCTTCGCGTGTCAAATCTTCAGATTTTTGGTCTGCGACGACATGGTTTACAAACTGCTGCTGGAGTTCGTTAACTTCAGCAGTGAGTGTTTGGTACATGTCAGATTCTTTGCTATGGGTAACCATGGTGGCTCCCTTCGCTTTGAACGACATAACAGGTGATTGGTACTTTTCTGGAATTTCGTTGAAGCGGTCTAGTGCTCCTTCTGCTCCAGTTTCCATATCTTTTACGATTTGGGTGTACTTTTTCAAGAGGATTAGAGCAGTTAGCTCCAAATCCTCGTCAGATGTTATTTTGTTCTTGATGTAATCGTCAAGTTCATCTTCCGCCTCTTGGCGGATTAGCTTTTGGAACGCAGTGTTACTGCGCCCGTATAGCATGCTGTTGACAATTGGGGTAATACCCTTAACATCCTTTGCAATTGTGTATGCGCGGGCGTTAAGCTTGATATTTGGGGTTCCCTTGTAGAGGAGCCCTTCGTTGTCGATAAATCGAACAACATTTACCAAGTTTAGAGGTGTGAGCGTCAGTTGCTCTCGTACAGAAAGGTTGTCTTTCGGCACGAGTTTATTCAACGCGGAACCATATTGATTGAGGACATGCAGTAAATAGTCCATCCGAATGGATGGGTCATCTATTGACCGCAATTCGTGTACTAGCAATGTCGCAGCTTCATCATTGATGACGCTTTGAATGCTGTACTCGCCATGGATGTGCTTTGTGAGCAGTTCTTGGACTATTCTCACGGCACATTCATATGGTGTCTTCAACCGTAGCTTGTTCAGTGCTCTACGCTGGAACTTCGTCAGGGGGTCACGGTTTTTGCTGGGGTCGTATTTGAAAATACGATGCCAGTCAACAAGTCCTTTGGATTTGGCACAGATGGCTTCTTTCCAAGTTAGGCGCTGCCTTTGCGGGCGGCCTTTGTTGTTGTTGTTGTTTTTGTTCGTGTTCCGTCGACGCTTGTTCTTGCGTGGACTGCATCGCCACGAACCGAGGTTGTGGGTATGGCAGTCCTGAGCAACACTTTGAGTCAGATTGAGCGGGGCACCAGGTGGTGCAAATGCTCGTACTTGCTCAGTGTTTTCAGCGGTTCGGTCTTCCATGCTTGTGGTGCCGTTTGTGCCCATGGCTACAAAGCCAACGGACAACAAAACGGTCAACAACACAAACATCATATTCATTTTGCTTGTTTCCTTTTTTTGTTTTTTTGGGTTCAAGTGTTACACCTCCAGGTGTACTAATGTACTCATAAGAGCACAAAAAAAATACCAGGATAGTTTTAATGCTACCCTGGTATTTTTTGTTTGTTACATTATCCCGCCAACTTCCGCGCACCACAGGACCCTCGGCTCAATCCGGTAGGGTCCACTTAATTGTGGGCGTAAATTAGTCTCGGCTTTTGAAGGCCGATAGCTGGAGTTCTGTTTCCCTCCGAAGAGGGCTAATTAATTACTGTGCGACTATACCCACCATCCTTACGGTGATAGGTTCGCCGGGCGTAAGCCCTATTTTAGTCTCATGATTAATGTAACGAAGTCCGATAAATCGAACTTCCGGCGAGTGTGGTAAATTGTGTGTGTGCGTAATGCACTTAATTTTCTAGTTGGAGGCACTTCTAGCATAAACTAGCATACCTTACAGGTTGTCCAACAACCTTCCAATTAATTTCATCACTCACTGATGGTGGGGTACAAATGGGGGCTCGATTAGTCTTGCCGCTGCCACTGGGGGTTTCTTCAATAAGATTGCTCTTGAGGAAGAAACCTTTGGGACTCACTCCCTTTCCTCTTTGCGAGAAATATATTTGTACACCACCTGATTGGGAAGGTGTGTGAACCCTCCCAGTTTCCCCGTGATTTCTCACCAGGGAAGAACAAGCCGATATTGCACGGCTTCGTTCCATATTACGCTATTCGTTTCTATTTCCATGCTTATCCTGACTAGTGTCAAGAATTTCCTACGGCATACTGCCTGCGGCGCAATCCACATGGGTTTCAATTCTCACAGCCGGCGTTACGGCTGTTATTTCACGCGCAGCACATAAGTACTGCTCACACTGGTGGCTAATGGATTGTTTCCCGATATCTCTATCGGCACTACTGTGTTGTAAAGCCATGATTAACCCTACCTTTGTACTAACAACTTCCCCCTGCACGGGTTAGGTCGGTTTCCGCAGTCTCCAAACCACCTCCTTTGCGGGGGAGAGGGCTAGTTAGTCCAAGTTTCGTTGGATTAGACTTGTAGTTCTATCTATGACAGTTTTCGTGTTCTCTGATAAGTTCTTATGGGCCACATCTTTCAATGCAGCGGCGTTCCTGTAGCGTTTTACGGCGGATATGGTCAAGTCGGAAGGCCTATTTCAGCCAATGGTAACTCTTCCATTTACTAGGATAAATGCGCAATAAGGTACATGCGTGTTTGCTTCTCTAGAGGTCATCGTCCAGAAGCTTTTCCGTTTATCAGATGGGCCTTTTAGGCCCTACAATCTTTTCACCTAATGAAGAAGCAAGCTTCTTCAGGTGAAGGAGTCCTCCTCCTTCCATATTGTAGCGCTCGCCAGGGTAGTACTACCCTGGCATTCGCTGTGTACTGTTTACCAATACTTTTGGCCTTGCATGCACCTGGGTACATGGTCGGCGGCTACTGCCCAAAAGGGCAGAATCTGTGCAACGCATTGCACAGTGTCGTTTCGCACTTTGTAGGCGTGCGAGCTACCTGTCGACGATGTTACGCCTCAAAAGGGCGAAATCATGTGCTGTTCTTCAGCAAACCACCATTTAGAGGTGTTCTGCTTCTCCAGCGACACAAAGCTTGAGCAGCCAAGGGGCTCAGGCCCGGAAATGGTACATCGTGATGAGCCTCGACCTACTTCTAGTTTGGTCATAGTGAAGTACATTCGGGTTGCCACATTGGTAGCCCGAATGCTGTTTTCGCAACAGAAGTTGGGTTCAAAGCAGTACTTTTTCCCTTCAGTATTGGCAAAGTGTTCAATCACTTGCTTTGCATATTCACTTTCAGCATCACGAAGATATACCCTCCAGGTTCCTGTAAAGGTCCCCAGTTGATTTCCAAATGCGGAAACCAGGTCTGTCGTTCGTTCTTCGTCTAGGGCATTCCCGCCCTCTTGGGTTGTCACATTTTTTGACACTTTTGCCCCTCAAGTATTTCTCTATGGGGCGTTTGCCTGTCTTAAATCACCTCCTTAAGGCGACAGGTCTTGTGGTTGATTCATTCGTTCAAACTCTCTTGTAGTTGAGGATTAAGTAAGCTTCAGCCATTTGGAAGCTATCTAGACCATCAACTTGGTCAAGAAAATATAGGGTTTGACCGTCGTTTGTAGTCTCCTTCCTAACGACCTTGTAAGTTCTGTTAGTTCGAGGAGATATTAGCTTGGTTCCTATTCTTGGTTTTTGGGTAATTGTTTCACAACCTGAGGGGGCTTCCCCCGCTCATATTGTAGCGCTGCTAAAGGTAGTACTACTAAGCAGTAATAGGAGCTGCCTGTTCAACAACGACCCAACCCTTAGCTGGATTAGGAAGAATCTGACGCTTATTGAGAGCCCAGTAGGTTAAGGTCTCGTTTGAGCCTATTTTGCGCTCAGTATGTTGCCAAACAAATTGTGGACGCTTGCGCAATAGGTTGATTAGCCTAGCTGAGGTAATACCATCCTTTGTACGCTCATTGTACCAGTCTCGAATTTGATGAAAAGACAATACATCTATGTTGCGGTCTTCTTCGTATATTTTGAAGCACTGTTCTAACTTCGATACTGTCCTCTTAAATTTGGCCATATCTATTCCTTCTTTTGTAATAGGCTATGCTGATATTCGTTCAAAATACGGGCAAGAGTTTCCCATGCAGACTCATCGTTCATCTTGAACTCTTTGAGTCTCTCGATATCGTACTTACGAACGCGAATTGCGCTCATAGCATCGGCAGTGGCCATTATTATATGCATCTTCGCGGTGCATATAAGCGTTGTGAAGGAATACATAGTCACTAATGGGACACTTATGTTTAAGGTCAGACCGAAACTGATAGAGAAGTATGGCGGAGAAGCAGACTTTCACCTATTACCTAACAATCGAAATTGACGCTATGAATGATGAATCAGCAATGAAGAAGCTAGAGGGATGGGTTGAACCTACACTAGCTTTGAAGAAGAATAGCGATTTGAACCTTACAGCAATTGAATTTGATGAACCCGAAGCTGGAGAAGAGTCGACAGAAGAGGAAACACCATCTATTGTCAAAGCAGCTATGACAAAGAAGCGCCCGGAGCTTAAGTTGCCGGAAAAGGATGACTTCGACTATGATAACATTCCAGACTGGGAAGCACTAGGAGAAGAAGCACCCCCAAAGAAAGCTCACGCAATAATTTTAGCATCAGAAGAAGATGAACTTGGTGGTCTTCTCGACGGCCTAGACGACGATGAAGAAGAAACCCCTGAGGAAGAAGACGACGACTGGGACTGGGACGACGACGATGAAGAATGGTGAGCTGCTTAGCTTTACACACCATCATCTAGATGATTTGGTCAATCGTCAACGAGTTTTAATGGTCGCATTGGTTCTTGGTTCACTTTACCTGTTACTATCTGCCTTTGTTGGAAGTTTGCTTCCTAATGACTTCTTTATGATTATCGGAATTGCGTTTATAGGACACAGGGCCAAGAAAGTTAAAGAAGAGATATTCGAATTGAAGCAGTACATTCATGGTGAGGGAGTACCTGCGCTTACTTGATGCACTATCTGATGCCGGAGCATAAGGTCCTCAGTCCAATAGAGGCCGAATCAGTATTGAAGGCTTATTCAATTACAATCGAGGAGCTTCCATCATTAGTTTACGGAGATGCAGCACTAAAGCACTTGAGAAACCAGGGAGAAGAGACACCTATCAACTCAATCGTCAAAATAACCATCGTCAGAAGCCGATTTAGCGCAGAAGATAGTAATAATGAACGGGACAGGACCAAAACAAAATACCGTGTAATTAAGGGTGTTTGAAATGGAGTACGAAGTCTGGACTGATGGTAGCTGTATTAAAGAAAACGATAGGGATAGCAAAGGAGAATGTGGTTCCGGTTATGTTATCGTGGAAAAGGACAGTGGAAACATCATACACTTACATGGCGAGTATATCGGAGTCACTACCAATAACATGGCGGAGTTTGTAGCTGTTGAACTTGCTTTAGAAGACCTAGTGGCTCGAAAACTTGGACCCAGCATACATATTTTGATTGTTAGTGACTCAAAGATGGTAGTTGAGGGACTTTCTGATAACTACAACATCAAACAGCCAGACCTAGTAAAAATAATCGCTCGTATTCGCAAACTAGAGGACAAACTAAACGGGGTACCGCAGTACCAATGGGTAAAGGCGCATGTCGGCACCGAGCTAAATGAAATGGCCGACTGGTTAGCATACACCGCAGCGAGGGGTTAATTTGGTAATTCAAGACACTAGTACTGAAGAAGACCTTGAAATAGAGGTCCCACCAATTGAGTCCTTCTATTGGTATTTTACTAGTGATGAATTGATAGAGGTAGAAAACCGTCAAAAAATACGCTTTGAAGTTGATACTGTAAAATGGGTACCGGGTAGCCCTAATGAGGCCTACCGGTGGTATCACCTTTCTCCCAACGCAGCACCCATAAGAGCCAAAGTGGGAATGCTTCATTTGTGCCGAGTCAATAACAAACCCTACGAAAAAACCAACAAGTTTCTCAATGATGAACCAAAGCCAGATGATTGGCTTTATACTGAGCTCATTGATGCATCCGATAGGATAGAGCTAGAGACTGATTTCGATGGTTTTGTTTTAGAGGGCCCTATTTCTGCCGAGTTCTATGTTAGTGTCTCTCGAACCTTTCATGAGTCAGCAAAGGAAGTAGGCACGATTTACCACGGCATGATGAGCCCTGAAGAAATTAAACTACTAAGTGGGGACCGTGTTATCCGACATGCAGAAGTATTCGAAACAGCCCGTCAAAGCAAAACTGCTCTACCAGAAATCCCGGCCCCAATTCACGGAGGTGTATCGGACCTTAGGTTAGGGAGTCATGGAAGGAATGCCTGCTATACTTGTGGGCACACCGCTAATATTGAGAATAACAAAGACTACTCTTGCCCTGGTCACTTTGGCAGAATCAACCTGGCGGTACCAGTACCAAACTACCTTTACATCACAGGTTCCATAGACAGCTCTCCGTTGGTAAAGACGCTCAAGTACACTTGTCGTAACTGCCATAAGATTGTGCTACCGGACGAATATCTTCAACCACTTATCAATCAGGCTAAGAAGATAATGTACGAGAATAAAATGACTAGCCCGGAAGGGTCTGCTATCATTTGGAAGAACCTTTCTGACACCTACGCACATTATTACAAGGAAGCCAAGTTACCAAGCCGGTGGGGACCTTACCAAGTAAAGGTTGGTGGCGGCCCAACCCCACTAAGTACCAAAGTCAACCACTGCCCCCACTGCAATGAAAAGTCACCCATACTAAGGTTCAGAATGAAATTTGGAATGGGGCGACCAGCAGAATTTTTTCCACAGCCAGGAAAAAGAGACAAAAGCGAGTTCCCAAGAAACCCACCTTACCGTTATGCTGTTGTATGCGAGTCATTAGAGCAAATTCCAAATGACCATGCATTAGCAATGAGCTTCAATACAGAAATAGACCCTGTTACTGGAACCCCCCGTTCCCACCCCGGCTACTTGTTTTGGAGGTACTTACCAATTGCACCAAACACCATACGCCCTCCGCAAGAAACCCCAGGCGGTGGTATTGAACCAAATGACCTTGACAAACTGTATATCAATGTAGTAAAGGCAAACCAAAAGCTCCTAGACATGGTTGATGATGCTAGTAAATTTGCAAGAAGTGAATCAATGCTATTCAAGGCCTGCACTCAGGCGTTGACTTCTCAAAGTCCATTTGGTACTCC
>Ga0187219_1001028_pt1 | contig 13620 bp, 10 predicted proteins | sample 13SPOviralmetaG_FD_130162 | JGI IMG/M metagenome (GOLD analysis project Ga0187219, IMG submission 130162) | Marine viral communities from the oligotrophic San Pedro Time Series (SPOT) site, San Pedro Channel, CA, USA - 13 SPOT_SRF_2010-07-21... | ecosystem: Environmental > Aquatic > Marine >... | reverse complement strand
CCTGTTGCTGCGGTTGCCCGTTATTCTGGTATTAAAGACAATCTGATCATGAAGGATGTCCAAGAGTGGGATATCCAGAAGATGGAAAGCTACATAGCCAAGGTTAACCCTGACATTGTTATAGTGGATCAGGCAGACAAGTTGGCTGTTGCTGGTAACTTCAATGCTGGGCATGAGAGGTTACGGGAACTGTATAGACGGCTACGTGAGACTGCTAAGAAGCATGACTGTGCATTGATCGGTGTATCTCAGGCTTCTGCTGAAGCTGAGAACCGTACCAGACTGACTATGACTATGATGGAAGGTAGTCGTGTGGGTAAGGCTGCTGAAGCTGACCTGATCATTGGCATTGGTAAATTGAACAGCGGTGAGGAAGACGGGCCAGACAACAGCCGATTCTTAACTGTTATGAAGAATAAGCTATCAGGCTATCATGGAACTATCCCGTGCATGATGGAGCCAGAAGTGAGCCGCTATGTCGTATGAGAACTATGTATGCCCGAAGTGTAATAATAAAATGATCTGGGGCGGTGATCATGACGATGATGTATACGATTTTTACTCCACGTTTAGCTGCTCTGAATGCAAAGTAACGTCAGTCGTTTACTGGAATGGGGATGAAGAAGATGAGTAGTATCTTAATTCTTGATCTTGAAACCAGCGTCGAGAGATATGATGGCAAGATAGACAACAGCCCGTTTAATAAAATAAACAAGTGTGTTGCTGCGGGGTATGGGTTCCTGAACTTTGACGGTGAAATGACTGTCCATAAGGATGTATACTTTCACCATGATGTTATAGAGCCGGATGAGCATGAGATGCTTCAGGATGCCTTGGATCAGGCGTCTATGCTTGTGTGCCACAACGGTAAGTTTGATGTGATCTGGCTGTTAGAGATGGGATTCCGTATTCCTGAACACGTTTACTGCACTATGATAGGAGAATATCTTCTGTCTAAAGGACAGAGGCGTCCACTATCGCTCAAGGAATGTGGAATCCGGCGTAAGCTGAAGAACCTGAAGAAGTCTGATCTGGTGGATGAACTGTTCAAGTCGGGCACTGGCTTTGAAGAGATGCCTGTAGGCACTATGCTGGAGTATCTGGAAGCTGATATCCGCACAACTGCTGAGTTATACGTTGCTCAGATGGAAGATTACGAGAAGGAAGAGAACAAGTCTCTTATTCCTGTAGTCGATCTGATGAACGAGATGCTCATGTTCTTGGTAGAGATAGAGCGCAATGGTACAGCTATCGATCTCGATAAACTTGAAGAGGTTGAGCTACAGTTTGAGACTGAGAAGAACGAACTGACTAAGCGTCTGTACGAGATAGTTGAAGAAGTCATGGGTGATACCCCTATTAATTTAAATAGCGGGGCAGACATGACCAAGGTGGTATACTCGCGTGAGGTTACTAACAGGGCGGCGCATCAACAGACGTTCAACATAGGTACGAATGCTGCGGGTAAGTCTTTGATGCCACCTCGCATGAAGCCACGGGAGTTCTCTGCTGCTGTTAGATCAACCACAGCGGTTGTTCAAAAGACAATGGCTAGGAAGTGCCCAGACTGTGACGGTAGAGGATCAATTCAAAAGTATAAGCAAGTCACAAAAGTTAAACTCGGTAAGAAGTACAGGGTTCAAGGTGATCCGTATAAGAACAGGACCAAGTGTAAGGTATGTTCAGGTGCTGGGGCTATATACGTTGCTACTGGTGAGACGGCTGGTCTTAAGATGACCCCTAAGTCACCCTACTACGCCTCTATCAACGGCTTCAAGACTGACAAGAATACCATTAAGATGCTTGTACAACAGGCTGAGGGCAAGGGTAACGCTATTGCTGTAGAGTTCCTTACCAAGATCAGTCGATTGAATGCCATCAGCACCTACCTTGATAGTTTTGTTAAGGGTATACAGATAGGTACGCGGTCTACTGGTCTTCTACACGCTAATTTCAACCAATGCATCACTGCCACTGGTAGATTAAGTAGTAGTAATCCCAATCTTCAAAACCAGCCCAAGAGAGGCTTTCCCGTGCGGAAGGCTATCGTATCTAGGTTCAAAAATGACGGTCTGGTTGTTGAGGCAGACTTCTCTGGCCTAGAATTTAGAATGGCTGGGGAATTAAGTAGGGATAGTCAGATCATTGCTGACATACTTGGCGGTAAAGATATTCATAAGCAGACTGCTTCTATCATCAATCAGTGTGACCCGTCTGAAGTAAGTAAAGATGCTAGACAGGCGGCGAAGCAGTACTCGTTTGCTCCGTTATACGGCGGTCAGGGTGCCTTAGAGCCGCCTCACGTACAGACATACTTCGCTGAGTTCTTTAACATCTACGAGGGTCTTAAGAGCTACCAAGATCGTCTTATGACTGGTGTACTTAAGAATGGTATTGTCCAAGTTCCTAGTGGGCGGCAATACTTCTGGCCTAATGTTGTTCGTACCAGAAATGGTAGGGTAACGAATGCCACTCAGATAGTTAATTACCCCATACAAGGCTTTGCCACAGGAGACTGTGTACCATTGGCCTGTATCCGCGCTCTTAGACTGTTCAGAGAGAACAAACTTAAGAGTAAATTAATCTTAACAGTCCACGACAGTATTGTGGTTGATTGCCACAAGGATGAGTTAGAAAAGGTAAAAGAACTACTACATATAGCCATGACGGGTATAGATGAAGAGATGTTAGAACGGTTCAACTACAAGTCAGTTGTGCCCTTCGATATCGAAATAAGTGCTGGAACTAATTGGCTCGATCAACACGAATTAGAGTTGACTAACGCCACCTAGTTGCGGTACAATGAAAGCTCACTTTTAAGGAAACATAGATGACTGACTTAGTTGTTAAAGAAGGCGACCTGAGCCTTGCAGATATCGCTTCTACATTAGGCGCTGCACAAACAGGTAGCAAAGGACCAAGCATCCCGACTCTGAAGATAAATTCACAGGGTGAAGACGCTAATGGGGTGCAAATTCCCTTGGGATCATTCTTTTTGAATACTCCTGTTGGTGATCGTGTCTACGCCAAAGACGGCGTTAGATTTCGGGCACTGAGTAATCACATCCAGTATCAACACTGGGGTGAGCAAGGTCTTATTAATAAATCTATCTTGCTACAATACGCAAAGGATGAAGGCCGTGATATGTTGGGCGGGTATAACTGCAATATGCCAACATATGAGCAGTCTAAAAACTTTACTGAGAAAGAGCGTGAGAAGTATTTGGGCATTGACCGATACCGTATCGTGCGTGGTATTGTATCGTATACTGGTAAGACTGCTAATGGTGAGGAACGCACCATAGAAAATCAACCATGTGTTTTATCGCTAAAGCGTAAGAACTACGGGCCATTTTATCATGACGTACTGAACCGAATGGGTGAACGCATGATCTGGGATTTTGAGAGTGTTCTTAAAGCTGAGAAGCAGAAGTCTGTTAAGGGTGCAACATACTATGTAATGCACTTTGAGCCTCAGTTTGGTGAACCATTTGAAATGTCACAGGAAATCTACGACAGCATTCAAGCTGTAGGTGGTCTGGTGAGTGGTGAAAACAAACGTGTTGAAGAAGCGTGGAAGAAGGCCAATATGGATATGGCTGAAGCACAGGCTGATGAGGCATTGATGGATCATCTTGATGAGCTAGAGGCAGACGTTGCTTAAATGGGCGTTGTCCAAGGAATGAGTAATGCGGTATACCACTCGACCAGTGGTATATCGTCCTCTGCCGTTAAGTCGGTGTACAAGAAATCTCTAGCACATTGGAAAGGCGAAAAGCGTTCACAGACTGCTGCTTTTACTATGGGAACAGCCGTCCATGCACTCCTTCTGGAAGAAGATCGTGACCTTGTAATACGAGGGCCAAAGACCAAGCGTTCTAAGGCTTTTGTGGACATGGAAGCATCCCTGAATGAAGATCAAGTGCTTCTAACTGAGGTAGAATATGCCGTTGCTAAGAAAATGTCTAAGACTACCCTTCAAAATGCTCACTGCAAGAAGCTACTGCGTCATGCTGATCGGGTAAACGAAGTAAGTATCTTTGCTACCTGTCCAAACACAGGGTTGCAGCTAAAGACTAGGCCGGATTTGCTTATAGAGTCTGAAAAGACTGTGTATGATGTAAAAACTACTATGGATGCAAGTCCTATGGGATTTTCTAGGGAGTGCTTCAAGTATGCTTACGATATTCAGGCTGCGTTCTACTTATACGTGTGTCAGTTAGCTGATATTGACGTAAACTCATTCAGTTTTATTACTGTAGAGAAGTCTGCTCCCTACTGTTCTCATATACATACTGTCAGCGCGGATCTTTTGGACAGTGCTACTTTTCGGATGCATCATACCTTGGCTATCATAGCTGATGCTAAGGAAGATGAGAATTACGATACTGGGTGGGGTGATTATAGCATAATTGAGCTACCCTCATGGCTATAAAGGCACAGAGTGCTAAGGCTAAGGGTAGACGATTACAGCAGTGGGTTAGAGATAAATTATACTCTACGTTTCCAAAATTAGAAGACGGCGATATCCGCAGTACTTCTATGGGGGCCAATGGAGAAGACCTTCTTCTATCCCCTGCTGCTAGACGCTGCTTTCCATACTCAGTCGAATGTAAGTCTAACAAGGCATTTGCTGTTTATAAAATCATGGAACAGGCTACGGAGAACTGCCCTAAAGGTGTTCAGCCGTTAGCTATTATTAAAGGGGATCGCCAGAAGCCTTTGGCGCTCCTTGATGCAGAACATTTCTTCAAATTAACCGCTAGAAAGTAATCATGCCAAAATCAAAAATTGATGCAAATAGCATCCGTCTTGACCTTAGAATAGATCAGGACACCGATATCGTTGACCTTCAAATTGAACACAATCTGAGTGCTACGATGGAAGAAGCCCAAGTGATGTTCTACTTGGATGCCATTAACGGTCTTACCTATAAGATTAAATGTGAGATCGAAACCCTTGCTTTCCAAGGCGCTCTACTTCGTGAGATAGCCACTCTTCGTGAAATCATTGATGACGAAGATGATGCCGAATATGAGATTGACTTTGAGCCTGATGAAGAGCTTCTGGAGATTGTCCGTGAAAGACGTAAGGACAAGAATGGTAACGTAGTAGACTTCAAGAAGAAGCTACACTGATGCAAGATACTATTCGTGAAATGACTAGGATAGAGAAACAGGCATCCATAATACGAGGCACTGCCAACCGTAGAGATATGGTTAATAAGCCACCTCACTACAACTCATCCGCAATCGAATGCATTGACGCAATGGAAGCTATGTCTGAGGGGGCTAAGGTTGCTCCTCACGCTGCCTACTGTTGGCAGAATGCTTTCAAATATCTCTGGAGATGGCCGTACAAGAATGGCCTTGAAGACCTAAAGAAGTGCCGTTGGTACTTGGATCGTTTAATTGAGGAACTAGAAGAATGATCACACAAGAAGATATCGATGCCGTAGCATCCCTAGCCGAACCTTTAGAAAAAAAAGAATTGAACCAAGTGGGTTGGGATGACGTATATCCTGACTGGGTTACTAATCACATGACGCCATACGAGATGGTACGTGATTTTGCTGAACGCATGGAGCAGCCCTTAGACCAAAAATGGCAGAAGGATGCCAGTCTGGAAACCCTTCGCTGGTCTTTGATCTCAGAAGAATATGGTGAAGTCTGTGACGCAAGTGCAGACAATAAACCAGACAACATGCTCAAGGAAATAGCAGACCTTGCGTATGTACTCTATGGCTATGCAGCCACCTATGGATGGGATTTAGACGTAGCCTTACGGCGTGTCCATTTCTCCAACCTCTCTAAGCTAGGCTTAGACGGCAAACCTATCAAAAACGAGGCAGGGAAAGTCGTTAAAGGCCCGAACTATAAATATCCTAACCTATCCGACCTAGTGGAGCCTAAATAATGATAAAAAACGAATACGGACCAACTCTGAATATCTCTGAAGAAATCCACGCTATGAAGTATCGTAGTGAGGGGGAGACATTCCGCGAAGCAATGACCCGCGTAGCTGAATCCTTGAAAGACAATGAAAGTCATTTCGATAACTTCCGCACCATTCTATATAACCAGCGTTTCCTTCCCGCAGGGCGTGTGCAGTCTGCTATGGGCGCACCGCGTAAGGTGACACCATACAATTGTTTTGTCAGCGGTACTATCGAAGACAGTATGAGCGGTATTATGGATGCCGCTAAGAATGCAGCGCGTACAATGCAGCTAGGTGGTGGCATAGGCTACGACTTCAGTACGCTACGCCCGCACGGGGCACTCATACGAAGCCTAGAGAGCCGTTCTAGTGGCCCTATGTCCTTCATGGGCATCTTTGATAGCATTTGTAAGACAATCGCATCAGCAGGACACCGCAGGGGCGCTCAGATGGGCGTACTACGGGTGGATCACCCCGATATTGAGAAGTTTATTCGAGCAAAGAACAATAGCACTGACCTAACCCAGTTCAATATCTCTGTTGGGGTTACGGATGAGTTTATGGAAGCTGTTAAATCAGACAGTGACTTTGACCTTGTATTTGAAGATCGAGTCTACAAGACAGTCTCTGCCCGTGCGCTCTGGGATGATATTCTACGCAGTACATGGGATTGGGCAGAACCCGGAATCCTGTTCATTGATAGAATTAATAAGAAGAATAACCTGTGGTACTGTGAGAAGATTGCAGCAACTAATCCATGTGGAGAGCAGCCGCTTCCACCGTATGGTGCCTGTCTGTTGGGGTCATTCAATCTGACGCAATATATCGTTAAGCACGATGGCAAATATGTGTTTAATATGAATATGTTAAAGAACGACATTCCACATGTTGTACGTGCAATGGACAATGTTGTTGATAGGGCCACGTATCCTCTTCCTCAGCAGGAAGAAGAAGCAAAGAACAAACGCCGTATGGGTCTAGGTGTGACTGGGGTAGCCAATGCTATCGAAGCTATGGGCTTTGAATATGGTTCTGATGGATTCATTCGTCAGCTAGAGACAATCATGGAAGTAATTAGAGATGGCTGCTACTTGACCTCTGTTGAGTTAGCCATAGAGAAAGGTTCCTTCCCTTTATATAACCCTATGTATATGGACTCTGACTTTGCTAAAACTCTGCCTGAAAATATTCGTGATCTTATTGCTGTCCACGGCATTCGTAACTCCCATCTACTATCTGTGGCACCAACAGGAACAATCTCGCTCTCAGCCGATAACGTATCCAGCGGCATTGAACCCGTCTTCTCCCATTACTACGATAGAACTATCCAAACCTTCGATGGACCTAAAGTAGAACGGGTAGATGACTACGGCTATCGTGAGTTTGGCATTAAGGGTAAGACTGCGGATGAACTGTCAGTGTTTGATCACGTAAAAGTTCTAAACGTAGCCTCACGCTATGTTGACTCTGCTTGTAGTAAAACGTGCAACGTAGGTGACGATGTTTCTTGGGAAGATTTCAAGAGAGTTTATATGGAAGCATACGATGGCGGTAGCTCAGGCTGCACGACATTTAGAGCCAGTGGTAAACGGTACGGTATTCTCAATGCATCTGCCTCTGAGGACGTTGCTGAAGAGGAAATTGTAGAGGATACTACCGACTTCATAGAGGAAGGTGGAGCCTGTTACTATGACCCTAATACGGGCCTAAGAAAGTGTGAATAAAGCATAAAAAAAGCCCTCTAGCGGTTGACGCTAGGGGCACAATAAAGTATATATTTAAGGGTAAGGTTGAAGTTGAGTGGTCACCTTGCTAGTTGGTTGGAAAACCCCTTGTAGCGCACATCTACAGGGGGTTTTCTTTATTCTAGATTCATCATCTGTTCATCAAGTGACCGTACTTCTGGTGGCTCTTCATCTCTACTATCACCCTGCAATGCACCGACAGTAGATGTTCTCATATTACTCACTGCTGCGTCTCCAGCAGCCAAGGCTCCCTGCTTAGTCAGTTCTCTAGCTATTTCAGCATTACTCATGCCGCTATCCTGATACTTAGCGAAGAGTTCCTTAGCGGTCTGCATACCTGACTTGGCCCTAGCCGGATTCTTAGAAAGTAATTCCAGAAGTAGAGCCGGATTACGCATAAGGGTTTCAACTCTTTTAGTATCCGCAGCCAATGGCAACTTATCGATCTGGCGTTTAACAAACTCAGAACCAATTGCAGCAGCCTGAAGACTGGCATCTCCACGCCCAAACATCACACCTAAGTTAGCACCAATAATTCTGGCTACGTTCTTCTGTATGTCTGGGGTTCCCTGTATTACTTGATTGAATACGTTAGGGTCTGTGAGAGAACGCTGTATACGAATACCTTCAGCAACCATTTGACCAAGTATCTCTTGCTCTTGCGGTGAGATAACATTGTTTTGCGCCATCAAGTCCATGATAGTTAAATCACCAGTACGACCACTGAGTGGCTTACCCATGTTGTTCGCCAGTTTAACGAAATCTGGTTTACCGTCTGCACCTCTAGATGCTGCAAACAGAACATCCATTGTAGCCAACCTGAAGTCGGTCATTGCATCAGGTAGACCCTGAGCTTCGGCTGCTAGTCTAGCAAATGCCTCTGTAGGATTATCACTGGTCAGTGTGTCTGATATTGCATTAGGCAGTTTCTCAGAGGAACTCGCTCTGGATAAATCTTCTACTATCCTTGCCGCTGCTCTTTCAGCATCCGCATAGCCAATAAGTTCCTGACGTAGGTTTGGAAAATCGTTTAGGAGTCTGGCGTTATTATTCAAGAAGTCATCAATCTGCCTTGAAGAGATTTGACCTGTTGTAGAATCCCGTAGTTTGTAGACAGTAGACCGTAGGAAATCCTCTTGGGCACTAAACATCTGTGCGCCAAGGTCTTGTCTAACATCATCCTTGATAACAACTTCTGTGCTATTACCGCCTTCGTTTAACTTGAACTCATCTGTGGCCTCTACTTCAGGAGCGTCTGGGCGAGGTCTGTTGGCCCCATAAATGGTATAATCAACAGGATTATTAGGGTCTGATGGCACATCATAATACAGAGTATCTTTGTTTACCATTCGGCCTGTGCCCGAAACCTTTACCTCTGGTATGATATCATCATCAGTAGGCATCATCTTAGATGGATCAACATCCGTAGGATCGGCTACGTTATCGGATTGAGTGGCTGGTACAGGATTTGTACGAGAGCCGTCATCTCCAAGACTACTGGCGTTTATCTGTGCTTCATCCCTTGCCTTAAGATTATTAATATCATCAGCAAAGGTAGTTGCGTCACTAGCTGCTGTCTGTAGTTGTTGGAAGTTTAACGCAGCTTGATCACCGCCTGTACCAAAGCCTGTATCTAAAACCATCTCAGATTCAATAGAAGTTCCACCCTTAGCTTCTTTAGACAAAACGTCTTTAGGGAAGTATCGTGTGAAGCGTTGATTTAATTCAGAACTGAAGGCTCTAGCTAAACTAATAGTGTCTCCCGCCGCTCCATCTAGAGCAGACAGATCATCAACTGCTGATGTAGCCAAAGCATCAAAGATACCAGCCTGTCCGTAATCATCTGCTCCAGCCGCTCTCCTAGATTGCTCAAGCATAATGGAACGGAACTTAAGAACTTCACCAGTGTCTAGGGGTTCACCACGTTGAATTTTATTAGCAATGATATTGATAGCGGCATCTATTTGCCCACCACCAGCTATGGTCATACCATCTAGTAACTTGTTCTCTCTAATACTAGCAATGGCCTTGCCTATGTTAGTACCATCAATTGGAGCCTTTTTATCAATACGATCCCACAGGAACGTCTCCATCTCCCGCATATTGGTTTTAGCTTCATACAGAGTGCCTTGTGCCAACTGAGAGGCTCTAAAGTTATCTGTACCTGAGAATGCCTTAAGTCGCTCTGCTACCTCACCTGTTGATCGTGCGAGTGTGGCATCAATAGCCTGTTGGAATGCTTTCTTGCGTAAGACATCCGCAGCCTCAGTATTACCAGCCCGTGCCAGTAAATCAGATGCCGCCATCATGCTGTCTAGCGTAGCACTAACTTCGTTCATTACCGCTGCACTAAACTCTGGACTGTCGCCCATCATCTTACGTTGTATTGCTGCTAAGGCAGGGTTACCAGATAGAGTTCCTGATGGTAGATTTGCTCTAACCATAGGGCGGCCTTCAGTAGCTGATGCAAGACCAGCCTCAAGATCAGCCATAAGACGTTCTGGAGTGAAGGCATCTGCTTGAGCAGTAAGCTCCTCGATAATAGCCGGATCAATATCCCCAGATTTCTTGAGGTTTTCTATCTCTTTAAGTATTTCAGCACGGGCAGTATTTGTAGAAGTGAGAATGTGGTTTAAGGCACGTTCATTGGTAGCCTTATCGCTAAAGCGTGATCCAATGCTCTTCGCTACATACTTACCAAACTGGAGAGCCAAGCGTGGAGTGGTTACTACTGTCTTTGGGCTACCGCCAGTAATTGCACCAATAACTTCTGCACCCATCATAACGAATGGATTGTCGCCAAAGCCAAGCGCCTCAGCGCCACCCGCAAGTCCGGCGGCACCCGCAATGGCCCCAGTCTCAGCCATAGCAAATTTCTTAGGGTCTTTAATAGCCTGTTTTACTAGCGGATTAGCCGTTGCTACGCCCATGTTTGCTAAGGTGAAGGGTAGTCTAGCCAGAGCCACATTTTCTCCAACGACTCTACCAACCTGAGCGTATGGACGTTGCGCCTCTGGGAATTGATCTATGTTAACGTAATCACTTCCTAGTTTATTAAGAGTATCTCTGATCCATTGTCCACCAAATGCTGGGTTAGGGCTAGAGAATGTGAAATCTTGGGGGTTCTCGCTGACTGTAAAGTTTACGTTACCCGCTGCTTCGGCTGCTAGGTTAATACCTTTACGTCCTAATCCTTCAAGTCCACTACCTGCTGCACCTATAATATCTCCGGGCATTCCTAAGAAGTTAGTTAGGCCAGTCGCAAAACTTCTGGACCCAGCCTCCAGAGAGTTATCGATATCCGTTCTAATTAAATCCCCAGTAAGGATAGAGTTAAGGATTTGAGTAGAGGATGCGCCGGAGTCTATAGCCTGTTGTATGTTAAACGGAGTGCCGTCAATACTTATAGTAGGGCCAGTCGTGTTCATTATACTATTAAGTATTTCATTCTCGCGCTCTACAGTACGAGCAGCAGCATCACGGGCCTCTATTGCAGCCTGAACATCTAGCTCATCTGTGAACTTATCAGATTCAGATTGCCAGTCTTCCTCAGTGCCGCCCAGTAAAGATAGCGCCTCAAGTTCTTGCTGCTGCGCCAACATCTCTAGGTCTGTTTGTGAAGCCATGCTACTCGCCCTCAACTTCTAGTGAATATGATCCATTCTCACCCAATACGGAGCGCACACTTTTGCCCAAATATGGCGCAAGAGATGGTAATCGTTTAGCCAATGCCTCATCAACTAATATGAATGGCTTTTCTGCGGCTGGGGCGGGTTGCTTACTGAAGTTCTCTGGAACCAGTGAACTATCCTGAACATTAAGCGTGGAGTTATCCGTAACTTGCTCTACCTGATCCATACCCTCAATAAGGCTATTATAGATTTCAATGAGAGGCTCTAAAGTCTTGACTGCAACATTTGATTTTGCGTAATCTATGCCCCTAATTCCAGTAGCATCCTTCATTATATCCTGTTGGGTCTGAACATTAGTAACCAGCAAGTCTCTAATAGCAGTGTAGCCGCGTTTAGCTTCAGGAACACTTGTCCAAAAACGTCCTGTTTCAGGCAAGTTGTTTTGTATGCTGGTCCGTAGGTTTACACTGTCTTTAAGCCCCGGAAATGCAGCAGAGATTTGAAGGGTGGTAATCAATCTAAGAGTATTGATACTGGTTGTAGCTTCCGCAGTCGCCTCATCAAAGGTTCCTTTACCAAGGCCCGTAACTTTGTTCAATATCCCTGAACCCCAACCTCTAGGGCCGAAGGCTGCTGAAGGATTTGTTAGATTAGCAATACTTTGCTCAAATCCTAACTGTTGTGTTCCCTCTAATGCTGCTTGTTTTTCAGCCGCAGTCATGATCACTGTGCCGTCCGTTGCTAGGGTATCTCCACTTAGATCGTCTGGGGCAGCACCTATAGTATCCCTAACGGAGTCCATTACTATTTTTCGGCTATCTCCTAGAGATAAGTCGCCACCACCAGTGCCGATTGGCTGGGCATTAGCTGCATCACCTGTAAGCTCAAGAAGTATAGGATAACCTACATTATTAGAGGTAATCTTGAAGACGCCGTTCTTAACCTTAGCAACGAGCGCACGGTTCTCTGGATTATCTACAAGGTTAAGGTCTGCCAACATCTGGGATACGTCACCCAACTTAATTGGACTCCATCCATCAGCCTCATACTTAGCCTGATCTTCTTTGCTATTAACTGGAACGGAGTTACCGTCTTTATAGTACGTGCGGGTCTTAAATTCACCCTCAGTACTGGTAAGCTCTTTAGCCCTCTTATCAATCCCCGCTATTTCAGCAGAGGATAGATCAGTTAGCTTACGATCTCCTAGCTCATTGCGCCAGATTTGTTGATAGGCATCAATGTTCTTCTCTGCATCAGCAGCGTTCTCAGCAGATAAGATATTAGCACGTTGATTAACCCACTGTGCTTCTAGTGCTGGGTCATTGTTCATACGCTCTGCATTTCCTGCGCCCAATAGCCAGTTGTCCATATCAGCAGAAGTCTTCAGACTGAAGATATCCCCCTCTGTCTCAGCTACCTGATTAGAAGTTTGCTGTTGCATTAATCTATTTTTAACTGGCAGTAATGCGTTTTGTACTGCTGCATTACCTTGGATAGATGGCATTACCAGAAGGTTCTCTATTTCATCTAGAGATAGCTTGGCAATGTTGGCCTCGTTTTCCCACCAATCTGAAGGCTTATCTGCAATGCTTGTAGAGAGCGCCCAAGCCTTATTCCAAAGTGGAATGCTTTCTTCTGCTTTCTTAACAATAGCAGGATCATCAGAGCCAAGGTTTTCGTAAAGCCGCGTTCTATTTGCCCAACTATCCCAAGCCAAAGACTTTGGCTCTTTATTAGCCATATCATCTTCTTCAGCAATGGTTATCAGTTTATCAATTAAACCTTTTTGATTTCCATCTGCTTTATCATAGTACAGCGTCTTAAACTGCTCTAATGCGGCTGCATCTTTTCCAACAGTCTTGGCTAAGATATCCGCATCAAGACCCTGACCATTGACTACGCTTTCGTAAATCGTCTTGAGATTTTGTACGTTTTCAAGGCGATCCGCATTGGCGTCATTACCTGAATTAGCCCAGAACTTAATCTGAGAATCAACAACATTTGGACTCTTATCAAGCATTTCAAAAGTCTCTTGTGGGTCATTCCACCATTGACCTTTTTCAGCTATAGCCTGTTTTACTACTAAGGCTTCTTGAAGTGCGGGTAACTCAGTAGAGTCTACGTTTCCTACACCACCTTGAATATTATCAATACGATTTTCTAAATCTTTTACTGAAATATCCAGTAACTGTTCTGCGGTCAGTCCACCAACTTTGGTCCAACCACGTTTACCCGCATAGTCACGTATCTTATTAATCTCTCCGTCTAGGAATGCTGCCCTGTTAGGCTGCGTAGCCTTAAGGTTT
>Ga0187219_1001026_pt1 | contig 13623 bp, 23 predicted proteins | sample 13SPOviralmetaG_FD_130162 | JGI IMG/M metagenome (GOLD analysis project Ga0187219, IMG submission 130162) | Marine viral communities from the oligotrophic San Pedro Time Series (SPOT) site, San Pedro Channel, CA, USA - 13 SPOT_SRF_2010-07-21... | ecosystem: Environmental > Aquatic > Marine >... | reverse complement strand
CAGAAGGCATGGGCCAACAATCCTTGAACTAGCAAGGCAATTATGGAGAGACTAAATGTTTAAGATTGTTCACAACATTTTATGGGGTGTAAAGGAAGCTAAAAGGCATGAGTTTCCAAAGGGCGAAGTACACTTTATGCAAATTAGAAAGATTGTAGACGCTATGGAAGTAGATGATTTCATCATTTGTCCAGACTACAAGCAAGCACAGCGCATACACGCTAGACTTAGAAAGCTAGGGCATCAAAGCACCATGCGTACAGTCAGAGAGAAGCGCGAAACTGTAGTTAAGCTGTGGAGGCTCACATAATGGATGATTTATTTGAAACGCCAGCTTACAAGCTGTACCGAAAGACAGACCCAGAGACTAGCAGGGAAGCTGCTGAATCTCTGGGCGTGACGGAGATGGAAGCAGTGGTGGCATCCATCATCAGGGAATTTGGTGCGACAGGCGCAATATCTGACCAAGTGGTAGATGCCCTGCCGCATCTGAGATATAGCACAATTACTGCGAGATACAAGCAGTTAAAAGAAAAAGGCATCATCTGTGTTGATGATCGCAAGCAGAAAGCTGCGTCAGGTAGACAGCAGTTTGTAATGTGGCACAAAGACTTTTACAAGGAGCAAGCAAATGACTGAAAGAAAATACAATCGCACTGAAGTTTTTATACAATACAGCAACGCTGTAGTTCCAGAGTTCGATAGCAAAGGCAAGCCAGACTTACTTGGCTGGGATGATGCTGTAGCATCGCATATCCCTGATAGAGATCCCATTGCTACATTTTATTCTAAAGACTACGCGAATATATGTATGCCAGCGATCAACGATCACTACAAAGATGTTGATCTGCGTAAGGTATATGATGCAGATGATGCTGATGTTTATGTTCACCACATTCACGATGAAGAAGAACTGTCAATCGCGTTTTTCTGGGAAGAAATCGTTAATGTTGGCGATGGTTTTAGCCCAGAGGATCATGGATGGGATGAGGATGCTACCGATAAAGACGGTAATAATTATCTATGGAATGAAGAAGGTCTGTTTCAGCAAGTTCCAAAATACGATGACTTTGTTAAGTCGTGCCAGCATCACCTCATGTTGGAGTTGGGTTGGTGTGTTGATCCAACTGAAATGTCACAAGAGGATGCTGTTCGCGGCTCAGTAAACGAACTAAACAAAATGATGGAATTAGCTGTGAAAGTTTACGGCAAAAGGAGCATCTATGACTAATGAAGAAATGAACTTGTGGCAAACCATTGATGAAATGCGTGACCGCATAGAAGAACTGGAAAAGCAAGTGGCAGATCAAGTCAAAGCCTTTACAGTTGCAGTAAACTTAATCGCTGACGGGATGGAGCAACGTAATGACGCATGAACCAATACGAATAGAAAGCAATATTCCTATACCGCCAAAAAGAATAAGGAGTAGTAAGTGGAACTTTATTGAAGATTTGCAGATAGGGCAAAGTTTTGTGGTGCAAGAAAAAGATAGATCTAGTGCTGTTAGAGTAGCAAAGGCTCATCACATGGTAGTCGTATCAAGAAGATTGCCAAAACAAGAAGGTTTTAGCCAAAGAGTACGGGTCTGGAGAATAGCATGAGCGATCTTAATAAATGTATGGACGCTGTGAATGATTTAAATAAATCACATGGCGTAAAGCAAAGAGGCGGCAAGATGTACACGCAAGTTGTGCATCGAATGGAAGCCTTTAGGCGGCACTTTGGGACTGAGTACGGTGTGGATACACAAGTGCTGGTGGATGATGGACAGCGTGTAGTTATAAAGGCTACCATCATTAACTCATCAGGTATCCAGGTAGGCTCTGGTATGGCAGAGGAGATAAGGGGGCAAGGCCATGTCAATCAAACCTCTGCGCTAGAAAATGCAGAGACTTCGGCTGTTGGCAGGGCATTGAGTTCACTAGGAATCAGTGGCGGTGAGTATGCGTCTGCCAATGAAATGGATGGTGTAGGACGTAAGACTGAGGCAAAGGCCAGCCCTGCATCACAGCCAGAGGCTAAAGCTGAAACACCTGACAGCCCTGAAAAGCGCAGGGTGCAAGAGTTTATGTCAAGTTGTAATGTCAAATTGCCTAATCTCAAGACACACAAAGACTTCCTAGATTGGGTGCAAAGTGGTTGGGTAAAAGAAAACATGGAGATAGCCAAACAAAACTATCCTGAAATGCACCAAATGATTCGTGAACGTATTGTGCTACGCAATACACAATTAAAGCCACAAGGAGATATCAATGGCTAAAAAGTTTGAAAAAGTTACCTCAATCCGTTGTTTCGCAAACACAGATGGCAATGCCAAGTCTGCGTATGGCAACAGTAATTGGAAGCCATTTAAGGATGGTTCACCAGCAGATATCCATTTACGGGCAGATGCACGTTACTCTGTGCAAGTCTTTACCAATGACGATGGATCTCTTGGCATCAACATCGCAGAGGTGCGTGACTACGAATCGCATGACAATATTGCAGACAACATTTCTCAAGGCGGTCTAAAGCCTGTTGGTCAGGCTATTAATCAACGTCACCAACCAGCTATTAAGCCAGCAGAAGGGCAGCAGTTAGATGATACAGACATCCCATTCTGAAGCTAAGATATTTTACACAGCGAATGAGGCGTGTGAAATACTGTTTGGTAAATCTGACAAGGCTAAAATGAATACCATGTACAAATGGCTTAAAAATGGCCGAATCAAGGCTGAAAGAGTTGGACGTACATGGATCATCCCTCGTCATGTGCTAGTGGAGTTTAACAATGGTAAAGACTTTTCGTAATGTTTTCTCGAAAGAAGCGAAAGTCAAAGTCAAAGACAGTAACTTCTACGCACACTGTCACTTGCGAATACTGCAACAAAATACATCCAGCCCTCAACGGGGGCTGGACAGTCAATGGCGCACAACAAATACTGTGTTTCGAGATGCGTGATGATGATTGTTTCCACAAAGTTTGGCAAGAAGCTGAACAAAAAGCGAAGCAGGGAACAAGCTGAGTTCTATTATGAACTGCTGATTCGCGTAGGCTGGGGCATCCTAAGAATTGCAGAGGAACATGGGCTAGAACCTATCTACCCATACGCTAAAGACAGGATGTTACCAGATGGCACAGAGCCACAAGGGGTATGGACAGAAGAACATTTGATAAATGAACTTGCTGAATACTTCTATAATGGCGGTGATTATTTAATATAGTGGCAAAAGGGGGGGTGTTATGCCACCCCCTTTTGTTGTTACTTTTTCTTTTTGGCTTTCATAATGCGTTGTTGCATTGCCTTTGGCAGTGTCTTTTGCTTTGCAGTTAGACCGTTACCAGCCGCTTTCTTTGCTGGTCTGCCACGCTTAGATCCGTAAGTTCCTTTACCCATAGGCATGATTACTTTCCCTTCTTTGACTTGTTACGTTTGGAGATTGCAGCCGCCTTACGCTTGGCATCTGCTTTACTGCTTGCACCCCACGCTCTCAGGGATAAAAGCAATCTAGTTGGCTTGCCATTCTTACGCTCTGGCCCACGCATACCACCCATCCTAGCTAGGAAGCTAGCCCGTCTAGGATTGTCACCGCTTTTTACAGGACGCTTTAGGTTCATGCCCTGCTTCTTTGCAGATGCCCTTCCTTTGGCGTTTAAGCCCCCTTTAGGGTTCTTTCCAGCCTTACGCTGCCATGCTGGGGTCTTAGCCATTATCGCTCTCCACGGCTCTCATACGGGCAACAAGACGCTTTGCCCTGTTAGGCACTTGATCAAACCATTTGGAATCTACCATCTCATCTGCCGCAACAGTCCACAGCTTACTATCAACAGCAGACTTCATGCCAACAAACTTGGATAGCCTTGGGTAGCCTAGATTAAACATCATGTTAGCCACAATTAACTGCACTTCTTCTGGCAGATCATTAAAGTCAGGGTACAATCTTTGGCAATCTTCTATAGTAATAGCTACATCCCTACGAAACAAAGCCTGTACCCGTTCTTCAGGCACTTCTGTGCCGACAGAACAGCCATACTCAAAGTCATCTTCAGTAATCAAATGACCAATACCCACAGTGGGTAATCCTAGATGATCAAGATAGACTGTGTACTTACAGCCCTCATCTTCAGCCAGTTCTATGCGTAGCTGATCTATATTCATTTGCGATACTTTCTAGTTTTCTTTGCAATACGCTTTGGCTGTTTAGATACTTGCTTGCCAGCTTTCGTAGCTTTGCGCTTTGCTCTGGATGTTGCCGCATACTCAGCAGGGGATAATGCCTTGATAGCAGCAGATGGCAGATAACGCTCACCTGTTGCCTTCTTGCCCTGTGTGCTTGGCTTGCCTGACTTGGTGCGCCACTTCTGCGCTGTCCATTTCTTTAGGCTTTTCTGGGATTTCTTTAGTGGCATTACTTGTAGCCCCCACCTTTGGCTTTGTACTGCTTGGCAAGCATCTGCGCTTTACGAGCAGACCACTGCCCTGGCTTACCGCCCTTGCCACCAGACTTGATTTGCTGGAACAAACGCTTACGCATGGTAGGCTTGGTATAGTTACCAGCCTTGTTTACAGTAGACTTACGCTTCTTTGTTGCCATTACTTTGTTAGCCCCTTTTGTTTCTCATAAGTCCGCAGACCACCAAGACCTAACATACCCAATAATACAGTCATTAGCGTATCCATGTCAAAAGCTGGGTAAGGTACAGGCTGATATCCCATATATGCTGTCACCACATCAGCCACAGGAATAACAAGAAAATGAACAAACAAAGCAAGTCCACAAGTCCAACCAACAAACGGCCTCCAACCAGCCACAAAGATATTCTTACTCTTTGCTTCTTCTGCATTGATAGTTAGCTGCCCTTTTGCTAGCTCTTGAGCATGACGTTCTGCCATTGTGGCAATCTCATGGGCTAGCTTGTTCTTCTGGTCTTTATCTTCTACAAACTTGCCAATTAAATCCGTGGCTGGGCCAATCAATGCCTGAATCATTCTACAAACTCCAATATGTTACCGTCTTGCACCTTAACTTTTAACTCTTTACATGACCACTTCTGGTCAAAGTTATTGGTATGGCCTACGTTACGCTTTATCTTTCTGCGTACAGACAGACACTCAGACAAAGATTGGTAAGGCGTGTACTCTACCTTTTCGCCACCCATAACCAATAATAAAACAAAAGTAAGTTCAATCACCGTTACGCAACTTCTCTATATTTTCTTCTAAGCTAGTTATACGTTTTTCGTAGAACTCTAAAGTTAGTTTCTGCTGTTGATCGTATGGTGCTTTGCCACCCTCAATCTCGTTCTGTAGCTTCTCTAACTCAGTAGCTAAATGCTCTATCAGCATGAACTGTTCGCTATCTGCTGGCAAGCTACCCATCTCGCCTCTAGGCCACTTGATGCGAAACTCTGTGTTCTGTTCCAAGTCAGACTGCATCATGGTCTGGTTTGTCTCTAGTGTGTTTAGCCTCTCTATCAAACCAAAGTAAGCCCACGTTGCTAGACTAGCCGCCGCAACCATACTAATGATGTTGCGTAGCGGCAGTGCCACCTCTGTGTTTTCATTGAGCTTAGTAGCCATTTACTTCTCTGAGTTTAACCATACCGCTAAACTACCAGTCATCGCACCAGTTACTACAGATATTAAACTTGCTTGCTGTGTTGTCAAATCTGGTTGTGATAATGCCCACTCAATACAGCGTATGTAAACACCTGTCATGCACAGCATCATAAATCGTGGCAGTATCTTTAGCTCTAATAGCTTTCTTGCTACATCTTCCGCACTCATTTAAAGCCTCCTTTTAACCAAATCATCCACGCCAATAACCCAGCCACCATTGCGGCTATAAGCAAACTGACAAACCCCAGCCCTAAAGCCTCCATAATACTTTCTATTTTCTTTTGCCTTCTACGTTTCTCTGCCAGCCTTTCTTTTCTTAGTTCAGCTTGAATACGCATTAAATCATTCCACGCTTGGAATCCGTAGTTAGCAACAAGAAAATTCTTTAGCTCTTGTTCCATCTTCTCAGCCTTCTTCAAAGCTTGATAAGTATCGAGAGCCTGTTCTTCTACGTTTTTAAATCTGGATGATTTCTTTTCTTGATGAGCTTGCTTTACATCAGCAATAGCACCCATCCATTTGCCTACGTCCTTAGACATAGACTCTACTTGCTTGCCAGCCCTATAAGCCTGTACTATGCCCCTGTATGCTGTTGTAGCTACAGCTATAGCCGATACAGGGTCTATAGCCATGCTAGCCTCGCCAGACTACAGCTAATAGCAACAATATTATCGCGCCAGCAGAGCCAATCATAATGCTTTCCATACGCTTTATGCGTAAGATCGTTTCTGTCCAGCGTTCATCTGTAACAGCAATGTGTTTTTCTAATTCAACATGAATAGACTGTATAGTTGGTTTGCTCATCTCTATAACTCATCAGGCCAATCGTTAATAGGTGCGTTCCCTGTAGCGTTCCCATCTGCGTCTACTGGCGTATCGTGCAGGGCTAGAAAAGCCGCATGGTCAGCCGCATTGTCTATCGCTGTTTCGATGGTATTGGATGCAGTGCGTACAGACGCACGATAAGTGGTCACATCTGCTGGCACTGTGTAATCAGAAACCTCTGCCGCCTTCACCACCATCCAATCAGTCGGGGATAGTAAGTTGCCAGCACGTTCCTTTGTGATGTTCTTCCAGACGCTCTTCAGCCCCAGCGTTACTAGCTGGTTGCCATTAATGTCTAGGATGGGATTGTTATTGCTATCGACTTCATTAACATCGTTAATGTTCTTAGGCGTGTTAGCATCCCAGAAGAACCTATTATCGTATGGCGCTGGGTCAGCTTCCCATATCAGCCCTGCGGCAGTTTTCTGCTCGTCTGACCAGCTACCCCAATTTGCTGGGTGCTGTATGCCATCATTGTCTGTCCAACCCCTGCCGAGGCGGATAGTTTTATGTCCGTATTTCCATGCCATCTCTATCTCCGTTATCTGGCGTTGGCTGATTTAAAGGGTGCTTCTGCGAATGCTATGAATATATATGTTCCGCTTGAAACATTAATGCCGCCACCCGCAGTTTTTAATTTAAACCCATTAGATAAAAAATCTATAGGATTATCTGAGCCATCTCCACCAAAGCTGGTGTTTGGTAGAAGATAGTAAGGTGAATTGTATTCTGGCCTTTTGTTGTCATACATTAACCAATTTCCGGTGCTATCAGTGCGCTTCACGATAACAAACGCTGGCCTAAACCCACAGTGTACAAACGTGCCGTCTGCCGAGCCATTGCCCGTGTAACTGCCTATCTTGCTGTAGGATTCAACCGAATTGAACGCATATGCTACATAATTATCGCCAGAAGCATTGTTTGCTATATTGTTATAAACAGAAAAAACTGAGCTTGTTGCGTCTGTATTATTCCAATAAGCAATATCACTGCTCATTGCGCTTGTTGAGGAGAGCAATAGCCTTTTAGTGCCTCCAAATTCATCTAAGTACACAGCCCAATGAGAGCTTCCAGATGACCTGTTTTTTGTTATAAGAAGGTCTGGTGTTACACCTAAACCATGTCCAATACTGGCTCCTATTGTACCATTGCCAGTATAGGTAAGCACACTAAACCCTGCTGTCTGATTTGCGCTAACTGTGCTGGTGATAGACCCGTCTGTATTGCTGACTGTGCCGTTACCAGCTAGCCAGTTCCATGCTACATAGGTATGCCCACTTATATTTACATAATTTCCACTATCACTGTTGTCACCAACGCTGAAACCATCTGCATTGAAACTTGTTAATTGTTCCGTAAATGTTGCTTCTGCTGAAGTGTCAGATGATTTCAGAACTTTATTTGCTCCTCTAACACTATCAAAAAGTCCGTGATGGTATGCGTTAGACCTGTTTTTCACCCAAACCCAATCTGGAGAAAACCCAACGCCTGTTATATCTCTATCAGAAGCGTTGCCAGTCCATAACACCGTATTGAAATACTCGTCTGGCGCAGTGATAGCTGGCAGAGGCAGATTGCTGGTTGCCAACGCAAGGAAGCCTGACGGCGGCGCATAGTAGAAGTCACCCACGCCATTGTCATCTGTGTTTCCCTGCGGTGTTTCATTGCCAGCAAAGGAACTGTCTTGCCCAAAGTTAAAGACAATTTCCCCTGTAGAAACCGTCCTAGCGGCTGGTATAAATTCATTCCAAGTGACAGTCTGAACCTCGCCTGTTCCTGCGGCAGGGTCACCACTGTTTTGCCAAGTATTGTTTTTGCCAATCCATATCTCGCCAGTGTCAGCATCAAAAGCTATTTGCGCTACATCTCCAGTGCTGTAAGAAGAATATGATGTGGACGAGCCGTTATAGAAAAATCTACCATCAGAAAGGTAACCAACGCTGTCAGTTGTTTGACCAGTATAATGTGCATCTGTGTCTGCATCTTGGTTTTTTAACGCAATAGCAGTGTCATTTTGCTGAACCGTTAAAATGGCCTCAAAGTACCATTTTCCAGAAGTAACCGCAAAAGTTCCGCCCTGATGTCCATAGACAACATTCCCCGCGACCTTTAGGTTACCTTCAGAATTTGTATGACCATCTTTGTCCAATGGATTTAACGTAGCAAAGTTACCGCCACTCACAGGGGCATCCAGCACGACATCAGTATTGTTCAGGGCGTTGGGTGTCCAGTTGTTGCCATTGCCAGAGGTATCGCCGAAGAAGGTGGCATCTCTTGTGTCTTTGAACGCCATGTAGATATATGTGCCGCCGCTTGCGTTCATGTAGCTAGTGGTTGTTTTAATCGTGAAGCCATTGCTGTCAAAGTCAATGTCATAACCTGTGTTTTCAGCATAGCTTTGATTAGGGTTTAACGCATCTTCAATCGGATTAGATGGGTCTCTTGTACTGTCAACAATAACCCAATCAGTTGCACCATCAGTTCTCTTAATCATAACAAACGCAGGTTTGAAACCTGTGGTGACTACTGGCCCTGTCGTAGAACCATTGCCGCTGTAAGACCCGATGGACGAGTAGCCTGAGACTGAGTGGAAAGAATATGCTACATAGGTTACGCCCGTTCCATTTGAGTAGCCACTGCCGCCAGCAGAATCAACACTAAAAACAGAGTTGGTTGGCGCTGTATTGTTCCAAGCGTCTGCGTCTGTGACTTCTGCGGAAGTAGAATTAAGAGCAATATACTTAGTCCATCCAATAGCAGTAGCCCCAGATAACCATCCGCCTGTTGTGCTTCTCGGCTTTGTGATAATAAACTCAGGGGCTGATGATAAGCCATGCCCAACTGTCGCGCCACCAGACGCACCAGTGCCTGTATAGGTGGCTATAGAAAAGCCCTTTGCAGTATTCGCCTTGACCGAGCTAGTAATAGTGCCGTCAGTATTGCTTGCGGCAGAACCAGTGCCAGCATCCCAGCACCATGCAACGTAAGAACCACCACTTAAATTAAAGGCAACGTCAGGATTAGTGGAGTCCGTGCCTTTTGCTACAGTAAATCCATCAGGGTCAAATGAAGAAAAATCACCATACCTATCTCCGTATGTAGACTCGGAAACGGTTAAATTTGACGACAAATAACCTACGCCAGCCCCTCTCACCGAGTCGCTTAACGCATGGTCATAAGAGTTTGACCTTGATTTGACCCAGACGAAATCTGGCTCGAAGCCCACGCCCTCGATGGACTGTGTGCCGCCGTTGCCAGTATAGGTCACTGTCGAAAACCCTTCGGCCTCAGTGGTCTGCTTGAACGGTAGGTAGAACCCGTTTGTCCCGAATGTCAGCGCCTGTATGTCTGTGTCAGACTTAGGCTTCCACAGTGTGCCGTCATACTCGCCAAAGCTGGAGGGTGTCAGGGCAGTGCCGTCTATGAAAGCCACGTTGGCTAGGTAGCCGTCCAATTCATTTGATGTTCCGTTGTTTGCGCCAATTCTTATTTCAGCAGAACTATAGTTAAACTGACCATCGTTATTTTGTTGAGTATTGGTTGCAGTTCCAAATGTTTGCGATACTCCGTTTACATATAATTTAACTCTATCTGATGCCGTTGCTAATGTTGTGTCAACTTCTGCAACAATATGATACCACGCTGAAGGGTCACGAAATTTTGCATTTGTAATATATAGTCCAGAACTTGATGACCCACCATCTCTAAAAGCAATTTCATCAGTGTTTTGAAAACGAATCATCCCCTGATTAGTAGACGAACCGTCATAAGCATCAAAAATAGTTGTATATAGACCTAAGTTTCCTCGCTTGCACCAGACGCTTATTGTGAATGTTTTTCTGTTACCAGAAGATGTTGGGGTAAATGACAGATAGGCACTGTCACCATCCTCGAACCGCAGGGATTGGCCTTCCTCTGCACCTGTTGCATACATAAATTGGGAAGAACCGAAAGGGCCAGACATGGCAACTCCTATGCGAAGGCTAGTTGTGGTGTGCCAAGCAGAATACGCCCAGATGCGACTACAATGTAAGGCACGACATCTGTAGTGCTTGCGGCTGTTGACAGTGTAAGGCCAGCACCACCAGCAGTCTCGTAGTCCGTGCCTAGTGATATTGTTCTACCGCCTGTAGCGTCTTGGATGAAAGTGATAAACCCTGACTGCCCTACTTGTTCTGTTGTTGGGTTTGCCAGTGTTACGTTGCCTGTTAGGGTCAACACAAAGTTCTGGTTAGCACCAAAGTCTAGCGTTACAGAACCAGTGTTTGTGGTGTCGGTGTCTGTGGTGGCAATAGCTGTGCCTGTTACAGATACGCCTGTGGCACTTGTCTGGAATTTGATTGCATTGTTGTGGTATAAGTAAGCTGAACCGTCAGCCTCAAAATACGCCATTGTTTCGCCAGTGTACTTTCCAATGGTAACATTACTGTTTCCACGCAGAATTAAAGCACCTGTGCCAGTATCATCTACATAACTGTTAGAGCCGTCATGGTAAATCTGCAAGTCATTGCCAGCACCAAACTGCGCCTTGTTATTATCGCCAAAGTCTAAGTTACCAGTAGAGTTAGCACCGTTTAACGTCTTGTTAGTAAGAGTTTGTGTAGCTACTGTACTAACCAACTCAGCGTTACCGTCTGCTGGCAAAGTAAGCGTGTTGGTTACTGCCGCAGAATGAGGCTGTGCAACAACTGTTTGCCCGTGTGTGTTTGATTCACAATTAAAAACTATAGTGCCTGGATTAGTGTTGCCTCGAACAACAACAGTGCCAGTGCCGTTCGGGGCTAGGTCTATCGTGCCGTTAGATGTGGTAACAATATCGTTACCATTCATATCTAAGTTACCGCCCAACTGTGGAGATGTGTCATCTACAACAGCCGCAAGCGTAGAGCCAGCAGCAACCACTTGCCAAGCAGTACCATTGTAAACTTTTAATACATCACTTGTTGTGTTGAAGTACAAATCACCAGCGTTTAATGGATCGCCATCATTATCTACAGTCGGGTCACTAGATTTTGCACCAAGATAAGTGTCATCAAAATTATCAGCACTTGCCGCAGCAGCCGCCGCACTTGCAGCCGCAGCAGTAGCAGAAGTTGAAGCATTTGAGGCCTGAGTTGTCGCAGTCGTGGCAGATGCCGCACTTGCTGTGGCACTTGTCGCACTAGCCGAAGCACTGGTAGCAGACGCTGTAGCACTGGTTGCCGCATTAGTAGCAGAAGTTGCCGCAGAAACCGCATCTACAATCAATTCCCAATAGGTAGTGTTTGTAAGCAACGTGCCGCTAGGAGAGGCTTGTAGGGCTATATATACGTTATTTAACTGCGTTGCTGTGGTAGACTTAACTAAGTCACGCTCATCGTAGTCAGCAGTTGTTATTGTTGCGTCTGTGCCTCTGTAAGTGCCAAGTTCTTGTGTGGCAATCAAGTCACCGTTGCTGTCAAACCCCAGAACTTTATTGGCTCTTGCAGTAGCACTAGCCGTAAAAGAAGCTGTAGCAATACTGTTTGTTTGCGACACCTTCAAAGAACGTCCAAGTTCTTCTTGTATCTCTTGAGCAATAAATGTCAGCTTGTCTAACGCATCTTCATGGGCATCTGCTGGAAATGGATCGTTAGGCACATAATCTGTTAGCTGTGTCTGTGCAGTTGTACGCAAAAGAACTACAGTCTGCGTAGCTGGTGGCGCAGTACCAAACGTAATATTACCACCGCTTGCACTTCCCACACCAGAAACAGTGTAATGAGTGGTTTTTGTCTGCACTGTTTCGTTGCCAGTAGCAGTAGTTCTCAAGATAACCTTGATGTCATCGTCATCAAATATCTTAAAGCCATAAGCAAAGGCTGTAGTTGAGCCATTACCTGTGTAGCTGTTTTTGGTTGTGGTGCTGCTAACTGTCATTTCATTCTCCAGCGTTGCCCTATCATATCAAAAATCATTGCTTTCTGAAAGCCTGTTAAAACTGAACTGCACTTTGGCTAGGTGGGAAGTAATATTGCTGATCCATATCCTTCCTCATCCTACGCTCTGTGCGCTTTAAATAGCCTGGATTAATGTGTTCCATAAGACCATGTATGAACAAATAGTCCAAAGCTGTTTTTGTATAAAACAGGTTCATGCCAGGTATATTACCCGTAACAAACTTAGCTGTATTTCTTTGCAAAGCATCCATATCACCACCTCTTGCGGCTGTATAAATAGATCCGATTTCGTCTATGCTCCCGAATGTTGGCCCTGACATAGTTTGTATTAATCCTCTGCCGTAACCACCATACTCTCCAAACAAAAAGTCTCCATAAATGCCCATGCCACCGCCCTGCACCAAAGCCCTAGTGAGCAGTTTGGGGTTTAGCACATACTCATCACTAAAAACTTCTTGGGGTGTCTTGCCCTTGAGAATGTCTTTCATGGTCACAGAAAGATAGCCCATCATCGTAGTGCCTATCATCATCTGCGCTATGCCAAACATACCGCTTTTGCCTTCTTCTATACGAGCATATCTTTGACGCTGTGCAGCTTTAGTTACATAAGTAACAGGAAACGCTTTAAACTGCATGAACGCCCTAACAGCCTCACCAACAACTGTGCCACGTTCTGTCCCTAAGTTGAGGTAGGCTTTCTCTTTTGCACCTGGAGTTGGGATGGCAGTGTCAGCAGAATCAGTTATATACATTGAGTATTTAGTAGCCAAATCGTTCTTATACTTGTCTATTGCCGCTTGCGTAGGCTTTTTTATTTTACGAGTTCTACCTTCATTTATTTTGGCTAGAGCAGCAGCTTCTATTACGTCAGTTGGTATTGTGTCTATCCCACCAGCAAAGATATATTCGCGTCCGTCCACAGCCAACGTATCCATCTGACGCAAAACATCCCATTCTGCCGCCTCGATCCCGTACCTTTTCAAGCCGTTTCTTGTGCTTATGTTAATAGATTCGAAAGCGTCATTCTTATAAGTGGCGAGGTCTGCTGCTAATATCTTAGCTACCCCAGACTTTTGATCATCGTTCCAGAATGTCATCAGGTTAAGCCTGAAGTAATGTTGTTGCATCTTTCCTATTACACCAGGCAAACTGTCATTAGACCCAAACCTAGCGTGTGTGCCACCCAAAGCCCCGTCAGTGCCAACTCCCAGCAGATACGCCAGCTTCTTTTGATCCTTGCTTCCAAACCTTGCAAACACAAAGCTAAGTGCTTTTGCGT
>Ga0187219_1001023_pt1 | contig 13648 bp, 16 predicted proteins | sample 13SPOviralmetaG_FD_130162 | JGI IMG/M metagenome (GOLD analysis project Ga0187219, IMG submission 130162) | Marine viral communities from the oligotrophic San Pedro Time Series (SPOT) site, San Pedro Channel, CA, USA - 13 SPOT_SRF_2010-07-21... | ecosystem: Environmental > Aquatic > Marine >... | reverse complement strand
CCTTCCACTGATTGAAGCTCAAAAATAATATTTTTTTGAACAATATAAGTGATGAAGCCACCATTTAAATCTTACACCTGGAAAAAAAATTGGATGGCAAAAGCACAAAATGTTGTAGATTTTCTGCGCACCCTAGTCCCGCAATACAACCCAACATCATCTAAGGGCCGGATCAGAGTTGCTGTGGTAGTGGGGCACAACCACAAGTCCACCGGAGCATACGCACCCCACCCAGTGAACGCGAGTGAGTTTGAGTTCAACTCCACGGTGGCCAGAGAGATGGTTGCGATTGCATCTTACGATGATGACATACAAGTAAAGGTCTTCTATCGCAAACCACTCAGCAGCTATTCTGCGCAGATTGATGAAGTGTATAGCCGGGTGAATAAGTGGAGTCCGGACAGGGCCTTGGAATTGCACTTCAACTGGTTGGCACAGGCTGGTCGTATTGAGATGGCACACTACATCACATCCAAGAAGGGTGCGAGCATTGCTGAAAACCTGATCACAGCATTCGCCCGGCTTATGAAAACTAGTTCTAAGAAAACCAAACTTTTGCCAAGAGGCAAGAATGATAGAGGTGGCAGAAGCCTGTGGGCCTGCAAGTGTCCCATCGTATTGACTGAGCCTTTTGATTGCTCTAATGTAAGCCACCTTATGCGCGTTGATGAGATTGGGATCCCAGCTTTTGCTGAAACTTACATCAATGCCATCAAGCAGCGCACAAAATCTTAACTTTCAAATCAATGACTTCCCCCATGAACATCCCTCTATTTCCATTAGCATCTCTGATGATCGCCAGCGTAGCAACTAACACTGAGATATTAGGCACTACAGACTTCACGCACATAGCTGGGCAGTATGGGGCCTTGGGGATGATGACAGTTGCACTGGGGGCATTCTCCGTCTGGATGGAAAAGAACCGCCGCAAGGGGGAAAAGGAAGACCGTGAAGAGCGCAAGCTACATCACGATGCACTGATCAAGATCATTGAACAGAAGGAAGCTGTCATTCATAAAAAAGATGCCATCATTGAAGGTGCGCTCATTAAAAATTCAAAAGCTGATGATTAAAATAATTTGTCAATGAATGAGTTGGCATTTAGCAAACGTGCAAGGGATCTTCTCAAGCACATTGGATTTCGTTTTGTTAACCTGCAGAGCTGCAAGAGTGAAGCTGCTTGCCCGGATCTCTTTGCACTGGACAAGGACGATGGCAAGGTCATTGCGCTTGAGCTGAAGATTCTTCGAGGTGGTTGCGTCAAATTTCGGCCCGGCCAGACAACGTGGCTATCGAGCTGGGAAGCTGATGGGGGGAGATCTTTGGTTGTAGTATTCTGCCCCAATCCAGGTGGCCCATATATTTGGGTTCTAAGCGGCTCAAAATCATTTTCTTTATCCGAGGCAAGGAGGATGCACCCGGCCTCGCCTCCTGTTTCGCTTGGGGCTGCCGTTGTGCGATTTGACGATGGAGGCAAGGCCCTTGCTAATAAGATCAGAAAAATGGCAGCTGGTTGAAATAATAACTATTGATCACCCTCCTCCAAAAAGAATCCTTCTGGATCTTTGAGGATCTCGCTGGCCAAAGTTTTTTTGTTCTTCAGTGATGTCATCACCCGCAGGTCTGTTGTGCCGGAGGCAATAAGATCCCAGATGAATAGCCTGTCTGCTTCTTGCCCTTTCCTGTGGGCCCTCTTTTCGCACTCCTCACGAAAGCGCAATGATGGGTCATTAGTATAAAATATGACATTTGATGCAGCAGTCAGGGTGTGCCCGATGCCAGCAGTGCGAGGCTGGCCAATGAAGTATTTGATTTTGGGATCGTTCTGGAATCTCTGCTTGGCTTCAGCTCGGGCCTCTTCTGAAATTCCACCATGATATGGCACTGCGGAATCTCCCAACTCATCCTCCAGCAGCTCGAGGTCTGCACGGAATCGAGAAAAAATCAAAACTTTGCCCTCTATGTCTGCTAGAAGATTGTTCAGCGCAATCATCCTTGTTGGCTTTTTATCTATTGGCCTGACATCCCCACAGGGCCACCAACCAGATCCAATCTGGGTAAGCCTGAGCAACTTGGTTAGGGCCAATGCCTCCTCAATAGACTCACCAACCCGATCATCTAATGGCGTCAACTCATCATCCTCAGAAATGTCGCTCAGATCTTTCGAGAAATGCGCGATGCTTTTTTTTGCCATCTCATTATAGATTCGGCCCTCATCCGGTGATAGGTCAAAGCGCCAACGCTTGTATATTCTCGGAGGAAGATCAAGGCAATCATCCGCCAGCGCACGATAGCAGTGCCCATCTATTCTCCGGTGTAGTTCATCAAGGTTTTGATATTCTGCAATTTCATTGAAATATCCAGTGGTGCAAAACTCGTTGCGGAATCCTGTCCAAGTGTCATGGCCAATTATGAAAGGATCAAGAAATTGAAATTGGGAATATAGTTCATATCCACCCTCAGCCACCGGCTGGCCATCCAATACCCTTCTATATGGGGCAAGAGGTGCAGCTTTTTTGACTAGAAATTTTGTGCGCTTGGCGAGGTAATTTTTGATTGAAGCTGATTGATCGATGACCAGCATGCAGCGGAATTTTTTCAAGAAATCAATCAAGACTTTTTTGGCATGATCACTGGCAAATGCCTCAACATTAAATGTCAAAACGCGCATTGTGCCCGGGGGTGTATCTTCGACCATCTCGCGCAGTGCCTCTCTGCGATATTTAGCTGACCAGTTAGATGTCCAATATATGGAATTGTATGGCAAGTGCATATCCTCCGGCAACTCAGTGTCAATCCAGTTCCGGTGCACACCATTAGGCCACGCCACAATGACAAGTGCTTCGATCTTGTTCTGCTGGTATAGCCACTGAGCATTGTCCAAGGTCACTTTTGTTTTGCCAGTTCCCTGCTCCATAAACCACCCAAATGCCTTTTTGTCTCGAGACAACAGAAAGGCCTCACGTTGGTGATCCATCGGGGGGCGTTTGTATTTGTATCCACCCTCATCAGGCAGCACGTGCGTTTTCTTTGCTTCAGAAACTGCTTCTGCAGCGCCAACTCTGGACAGGTGCTCATTGAGGTGTTTTTCACTCCCGCCAATCCATTGCGCTTTTGGCCAGTTGTTGTAAAGGTATTGGATGTTGGCACCGGTTATTCTCACAACAAGTGCACGATCTTCCCAGCGACTAAATCCAGGCACAGAGTTGAGCTTGGCGAAGTTCCCCCCGCCAAGCTCTGCTATGACCATCAAGTGGCGGCTTGAATGCGGTGTTATGTTCATTATAACACAGCAGAGTTGTCAATTTCAAGGACTGTGCCATTTGAGTCTAATATCTCAACACGGCCCTTGGCAAGTTCCCATCGCAGGTCACGGTTGCGCACCCCTGCATCGATGCACTCGTGGTATGTCATGCCATCCTTCAGCGCTTCCCAGCTGTGCCAGCCATGGGTGTCTTCTCTCCTAGGATTTTCTTGAACAGTTTTATAAAAAGTGTGCCCATCTTTCAGAGCATACTTTTGGCCCTTCCGGGGGGTGGTTTTTTTGCTAGCTTGAATTGCTGCAAGTGTTCTTTCAATACCCTTGGATTTTGATGAGAATTTTTTCACAGGCTTATCTGCCAGCTCATTATACAGGCTGACGATCTCCGCCGTGCTCATCTCTTTCAGTTGTTTTTCGCTTTTGTATTTCATTGGTGTTTTGTCTTTTGTTGGTGTTTGTATTTCTGTTGGGGCCTTTTTGCATAAAAAGGCCGGTGGATGGTCAAGAGGAAATCCAAAGGCATGGCGATATTGGCGCCATGCCTCAAGGCCCTTTTCAGTCAGATTGTAAGCATCTTTTTCACCCGTGTTGGGGTTGTTTTTTAAAGCAATCATGCTCTTGCTGTCTAGGCTTGAGACTATCCTTGCAACTCTGCCTTTGCTCATGTTGTATGGATCGTATGATATATTTGCCAGCAATCCTCCGCCGTGCTCATCTGCCGTCTGGGGCTCATCCCCCAGGGTTGCAGCACCTTCATCCAGCACAAGCTCATTCAGCACTCTGTATTCTTCTAAGTTGATTTTGATTCTTTTCATTTTCGGTTAGATCGCTTCAAAAATTTCTTCAAGCTCCGCATTCAGCATCGTCAGCTTTGCGAATAATCTTCTGTGACGATTATTATTGGTGTCAAATTTATTCCCCTTGAAGCCTTTTATATCACTCATCCAAGAGTCAATGATTTTGGCATTCTCAATCATTTCTTCTCCGAGGTGTTGAAGCTCCATTTCTTGTTCATCTTCTGTGCATTCATCGAAATATCTTGCGAGCCTGATTCTGGGCAGTGGATTATATTTTATGTCACTCATTGTATTTTTAGTTAGAGTTGTGCCCCCGAAGGGGCTGGGTTGGTTATTTTAGAAGCCTTTGTATTCGGATGGCTTCATAAGCATTTACTAGGTAAACAACTGGAAAGAAGCCGTCACGCGATTGTATTCCATTCCCTTTGGAACGATCCCGCGCCGCTTGCATTCATCTTCAATAGCATCTATCCCAAGATCACACCTCATGCGAGCAAGTCCGATATTGTAGTCATTCCAGTTCATGCCGAAGGGCTTATCCTCCTTATTATAGAAAAACTCGCTCCAAGCGCATCCCCTTGCGCTTAGGAGTTGGTCTAGCGTGGATTCCTCGATTGCTACGCTGTCGCCTTCTGTCCTTAGTCTATATCCTGTAATGGTCATTGTTTTAGTTAGAGTTGTGCCCCCGAAGGGGCTGGGTGATTTTGACATTCGGTCAAATTATTAACAACCGAAGTGGTCGCAGATTTGGTTAATTTCATCCTCAGAAACTCCATCAACTCGGTTGGATACTTGGATGCGGATTTCGTCACGGGACACTGATTCTAGGCAGCAGATTTCGTGTTGGATTAGGGAGATGATTTTATCAATGTTCATTTTTTGTCTTTTTGGTTAGGCAGCCGGTATTGGCTACGGTTAAAGAATGCTATATTTGACCAGTTTAGTCGACATCTTTTTACATCTTTTTTTGCCAACCAGCCATAAAGCCATTGCCTGCAACGTTTTTTTGTTAATCTTTTTTTTCATAATCTTTGTTATTGGTCATCTTTTTCCAACGATCGATCCAAATGCACCTAAATCCGTTAGAAACTTTGCCCTTCCAAATGAACCATTCTCCAATCCTAGCATCATCCAATATGGCTTGGCCAATCCTGTTGAAGCTGCTGGCACCTATCATAGCCATGATGCTTCCTGTATCATCCTCGATGGTGAGGTTGAGATATTTTGTTTGGCCCTTTTTGACTACTCCGCCGCGCTGCTCAATTTTGATGAGCTCATTTTGATCTCTGATATTCTTTATTGTCAGCTTGCCTATGACCACAAATGTTCCGTTAGAGTCTTCTTCAATAGTCCCAATCATATCAATGGGGGAGTTGATATTGTATTGCGATGGGTCATCCAATATGTGCCCCCACAAATCACGGCCCTCAAAAACTGAATCCCAAGGAGTCACGCCAACTTCCAAGAGTGTAGATTGGCGCTTGGTTAAAGGCTTGCCACAGGCCCTGCGGTTTTCAATGTCCTCTGCCACCTTTGGCCCGATGCCTTTGATGCCGGTTAGGCCCCCGATCAGCTTCCCGCCCGATGTGCTCCAATTGGCAATAGACAAATCACGATCATATGGCAAATATTCATACCCTTCATTGCACAATTCTCGGAGAATTTTCACGCACTGGCCATCATCCTTACTATTACGAAGAGAGGCAGCAGCAAACTCTAACGGGTGATGAGCTTTTAAGACCAGGCACCAATAGCTCATCATACCATACGCCACAGCGTGGCTCCGGTTAAAGGCCCAAGATCCCATTGTGTTGATGTGATCCCATAGGTGTTTTGCTTCTTCTTCTTCAAGTCCATCCTCTTTCGCACCCCTCCAGAATGATTTCCAGAATTTGTCAAACTCCTCCTTGCCTCTACTTTTTGAAATAATTCTGCGCAGCAATCCAGTCTCTTTCCAAGTCATTTTGCCAATTTCACGGGCGATGCGCATGACCTGCTCTTGATAGACTACAACGCCCAGAGAGGTCTTGGTTGCATCTTCTGCTAGGGGGTGTAAATACTCAATTGGTGTCCTTCCCATCCGCCTGTTGACGTATTCTTGAGCACCCCCAGATACTAGTGGCCCGGGCCTGGCCAAAGCGGTGATGCTGACAACATCCTCAAAGCTGGATATTTTCATCTGCTTGACCAATCCTTGCAGTGCGTTGCCTTCATATTGAAAGATGCCCCAAAACTTGTAATCATTCAAGATGTCGAATGCCTTCTGATCATCCATTGGCCATGCCTTGATATCCTCTCGAGACATGCCGATTTGATCAAGTGCATCTTGCAGCACAGACAAAGTTCTCAGGCCCAATGCATCAATCTTGAGCAAGTCAATTCTTTCTGCATCCTTCTTGTCCAGCATAGCTGCTCCGGTGCGCTCATCAATGGATGCATAATTAGTCATTGGCTTGGCGGTCACGAGGATTGCTGCTGCATGGACTCCGGTGTGCCGTGCTCTGCCCTCGATGTCACCAGCAATCTTCATCTCCGGATATTTTTCAAGAAACTCTCTACCAGTCTTGGTGTCAAATGTATCATCAAGGCAAAACATCGCCCGGGCATCACCACTGGATCTCTCTATGATGGATCCCTTCAAATCATCGATGTCCCACTGGGGCACTCTGAGAACTTTTGCACAATCCGTTAGTGCTGATCTGCTTTTGAAAAAAGAAACTGTGCCAAGCTTGCTGACACAATCACTTCCATATTTCTCTGCCAGATAATCATACACCATGTCACGCTTACGATCTTCAAAGTCAATATCAATATCAGGCAAATCTTCTCTGTTGAGGTCGATGAATCTTTCAAACAGCAGGTCATATGGTATGGGGTCGATGTCAGTGATGTCCAAAAGATAGCAGACCAATGAGCCGCATGAGCTTCCCCTTGCTGGGCCCACAAACATGCGCTCTTTGGCCCACACAACTGCATCTCTAACAAGCTCAAAATAATCAGTGTAATTCTTCTCTTCAACCAAGCGCAGCTCTCTATCAAGCCTGGCCTTGTATACCGGGTCAGATAAGTCTGTGCCAGTTCTTACAGCACCGATCAAGCACCCTTCTCGGAGAGATTTTTCTGGCAATGGGTGCACCATCTCTGCTTGTTCCAGAGGTATATCATCAGTGCCATGGGCAATTTTCTTAGAATTTTCAATTGCATCGTGCGCCATATCAGATCCCCAGCGCTGTGCTATATCATAAGAAGAGGAAATGTGACGGGGGGTGATAGCAGAGTCCAGCTCACGGCCCATTAAAACCTCGTGGGCACGAAGATCGCCAGGTGTTGGATAATAGTTGTCTGAGGAGGCCGCAAAGCAGCCGTGCTTTTCTCTAACTACTCGAGCAACCAAAGGTGCCAAAGATGATGGAGAAAGAGAAAAGAAAAGGTGATTTGATTTAGGGATTGAATCAAGAGGTAAGTGCCCATCCATGCCAACGATCACTTTCAAATCCTTGGAAGGCTGCACGGCCCCCCAGTCAATCCTTGGGTGATAATAAAATAGCTCAGTGGCTAGGCCCGTCAGCTCACGTATCTGGCGCAAGCCATCCGAGGTCGATGCAATAAAGGTGACCAGTGTAAATGGCTGTTTTTCTCTCAGCATCGCATCATCGACAACCTGCAGCTCAACACCAAAGATTGGCTTGATGTTCCTTGCTCGACACTCTTTGTCCCAAGCTAAGTGCCCCCATGTTCCATTCCTGTCAGCTATCCCTGCAGCAAATTTGTCTGATGAATCTAGCACCTTAGATATTGGCCCGGAGGCTATGCGAAAGCTGTATTCAGTCCTGAGTTTTATTTGTATCATGTGCTGATTAGTTCTGGTTGAATCTTTGCCTGTAATACTCTACGCTGTCCCCAGGGTTGATGGTGGCTTGCTCTTGATCCCGCAGCTTGTCTTCTAACTCAGCCTTGAATGCTAAGCGTGATTGAAGGTCACCATGAAGTTGCCATAGATTGGTTGTGCCTCTGTGCTGGAGAAGTATGCATGAGTCACGCTCAGAATGTGCAGCAAATAGTGCAGTGGATTCTGTGTGAACCGCTTTGAGCTGTGCATCCAAGCCGGTTTTTGCCAATAAAATGGCCCTTGTCGTTGGGTCTGTTATTTCTTCAACTTTCATCAGCTCACTATGGTTAGAGATTCAGATGCACGGGTGACGGCAGTATATAGCCAACGCTGGCGAAACTTTACATTTGCTGCCTGCATCTTATCATCAGCAACAATAACTTTGCCCCACTCTGATCCTTGTGATTTGTGAACGGTGATAGCATATCCATAATCAACTTCCAGAAGGCCACGGCGGAATTCAGGTGGATCTTCAACAAGGCTTGGGTCATAGAGCTTCCGTGTGTGATATTCGCAGTATGCCTCTGCCAATATCTCCACACCGTCATAGATCGCAGAAAGGCACATGCCCTCAACTCCTTGTATGGCATCTGCAGTGGTTACCATCTGCGCACCATTGATGAATGGGGGCCGGTGTCTCCAGTCATTCTTGAGGCAGATGAGCTTTTCCCCAGCCCTTGGGTCTGGTGATGTGTATCCGAGTTGCTTGCGAAAAAAACGATTGATTTTGCAGCGACTCGCATTTGATCCGGTGAGCACTTGATCTGCCAACAGCCACTCTTCCTTGCTCAGCTTGTCCTTGGGAATAATTCTGCAGACTCCCCCAACATCAGCAAAGTCTTCTGGCCGACACCGGCCCTCTCTAATTTGCTGTGATAAGCGTATGATGGGTGATCCTTCTGCTTGCCTCTGAATTGTTGTCAAGGATGCATCATGCTTACGAGACAAAAACCAGTTCGCACCATTCACTGGAGGCAGTTGGCCGGAGTCACCCACAAACAGGGCCTTGCATCCTGTCTTTTCCATATCATCCAGGATGTGGGTTGGAACCATAGATGATTCATCAACAATTACAAACTTTCCTGGCCCCACCTCCGGGTCATCCTTGCCCCTGAATGTGACTTCTTCTCTGGCCAGGCGCTTTTTCTCAATAATGATTTTGGCCTCAATAGATTCTCTGGCCTTTGATCCGTTAGCTTGGAGAAGATCTGCCTGAAGAGCATCCAGTGCTGCAAGTGACCTAGAGTTGGGGATGTATAGTGCTTGGTGTATTGTTCTGACATAAACACCTTCCAGCTTGCTCTGCAAAACGCTGGCAGCTTTGCCTGTGGGTGCACAGCAAATTATCTTATCATGCACACCATCATTGATGAGTCGTTGCAGCAAATAGGTTTTGCCGGTTCCAGCAAAGCCACTCATGCTCATCATCCAGTTGGAGTGTGGATCATTTAGCCACCTTTTGATTTCTTCGGCAGCAACTGATTGTTCTTTGGTTAGATCACTCACCAGCCTTATCCTTTCTGGCTAATGTGATGGTGCCATCCTCTATAAGCACCCGCACACACCTAGCAAGTGCCTCGGTGTCTGCTTCGGCCCTGTGTGCATCCTTGAAGGTGGCCCCATCAAAGCAGTGCGAGTATAGCTTGCCCATATTTAGGCGATGCCCCCGGATGTGCCTTGTGGCCTCAACTGTGCACACCCAGTTAGGTGGCCAAGGAAATTGCAGCACTTTCCCAATCCCCATAAGCTCAAACTTCAAGAGTGATGAGTCAAAGTGCAGGTTGTGAGCAACCATGGTTCTTTCGCCAAGGAAAAATTCCACCAAGTCATCATAGTGGTGCAAAAATGGATCTGCCTTGTGTAGATCTTTATCAGTCAATTTGGTGATTTTTGTTATGATCGGTTCAAGTTTCTGTTGGGGGTTGATCAGCGTGCTGATTCGGCCTTTTTCCTCCAAGGTGTTGTCATCAATCTTGATGGCGCATATTTCAATTATTTTGGGTTGCTTGCTTAGGCCCATTGCTTCAGCTCCGATGAGCCCAGTTGTTTCTGTATCGAATATTATCATTGTTTTGTTTTGGTTAGATTGTGTGGCAAAAGGTTATAAAGCAAGGCGTGCCAGTGCCAATGTATGCTCCAACCTGATTGAAATCGTGCCACTCAATTGCCTCCTCGTGACTCATCCCATCTTTCATGAGCTTATCAATTATGAGCTTTTTGTCATAGCATACAATTGGCCCTTGACCAAATCGCTCAACTATGCCAACTATGCAATCATCATAGCCATCCATGGTGGTCATATCTTCAGTTTCAAACGTGTCTATTTTCATTGGTTGTCTTTTTTTGGTTAGGTTAAAAGGGATTCAAATCATCACAGGGATTGTGAGCAGCAGCCTTGCGGTCAATTTCTCTTTGGTAATTTTCTTCAGCAAGAATCACCCTGCAATTTGCTAGAGAATAATCACCAGACTGGTCAATGCGATCTATCTGAAGGCAACCGGCTTTTTTGCCTTTCTGCTCCATGTAATTGGTGCCGGCAATTAGTGATTTGAATTGGTCAATGGTTAGGTTGAATGCTATGTTTCTCTTTTTAGCAGAGGCCTGCAGTTGGCGCCATGCATATTTACGGGGGTTGTTTGCTCTATTCTCACGAGATCTGCACTTGTAGCACTGACTTCTATTTACATCACCCCCGGTGGTGCGCTCTGTGACTGTGGGGTTGGTGCAGTATTTAGTCTGACAGGTGCCCTTCTTTGACACCTTGGTGCGCAGCAGCTTATATCGGCCAGCCGGAGTAATTTCCCAGCTAGAGATTCCAAACATGTAGATGGGCTTGCCGTCTTTCACCTGAGCTTTATTATGGTTGATTCATCTTCAGCTTCAAGGGACAGCAGCAGATCAATATTCATCGCACCATAGATGCTTAAATCCATCATGGTTTCCAGCATTGCATCCCAAGAAAATGATTCTGGATTTTTGAGCATGCCATTTGCAAGGTTTTGATATCTTGTCCACTTTCGCTTCATGTCCATGAACTGGGCGATGATTTGAAACTCTTTGCAACCTTCCTGCTTTCTATCTTCGACATAATCACCATATTGTGCAGACTTGCGGCGCTGAACCTCCACCATTGCACGAACGACATTGAGAAACTGTGCGCGTGATTTTCCTGGCTTTTGGTTAGTAACTCCGGCCATTCTTGTGAATCGCTCTTGTATGCATTTTTGTGATGATTTTTCAAGAGCACAAATGCCTGAGGTAATGGTTTTTGGCTCAATATCTGCAGCCCTATCATCATACATGATTTTCATGCCTCCATCTTTAATGCATGTCACCTGCACATTGGCGCACCCTATGTGCTCTTCAACCCATCTTTTTATTGGTTCAACAATGTGATTTCTAGTTTGGGTGGTTCCCAGCACATCACAATGGCAACCCACATATGAAATTCTGGCTGTAAATATTTTTATCACATCACCATTCTTGATATGCTCTTTTGCCTTCTGGATCATGTGCGGCCTAGGCTTGCCAATCGCACCCGGCCCTTGCCAATGTGGAAGGGCTTCTGCCAAGGTGCCATCAAGATCAAAGCCAATCCACGGCCTAAATGTTTTTCTGCTTTTCATTTTTCTGCTTGGTTACAAGTTAGTAAATCAGCCCCAAACTTTTTTTAGTGCTTCAACTTCTTTCAAAGCAGCATTGATTGCTGGCTTTTCTGCTGGGCAAGCATTTCCAACAAGATCTCGCAAGATCTTATCAACTGCCGGCGTTGCTGTGCGCTCTGGCCATAGAAATGCATCAATCCAAGGGTGGACTTTCAGCATCGCATCAGCCATGGCCCTGGCCACTTTTGTATATTCACCTTGGGCTCGGGTGGACTCTCTTTTTGGTATAAGATCAGCCATGGTGCGGAGGTTGAATTTTGCAATAATGTTGGTGGATACGTTAGTTGGCAGAACACCCCTTGCATCTTGGGGGGAATATCCTTCACCACAAAGATCATCATACAGGCCCCCAATCATCTCCATCCCATCTTCCCACAGTCGCTCTGCTTTCCACTTTCCACGGAACGCATCAGGCATAATAGAATCAAATCCACCCTCTTTGCTGACGGTGCGCTGAGATTCTTGGGCATAGCTTCCGGTGCGAGTTCTAACGAACTGATGGGTGAAGGCCCGAGATACTCCCGAGATCTCAAATGTGTAGTCAATAAACTCCCAAGAGCTGCGAATTGTTTTTGCAATATAATCTAACTGCTCGACAATTTCGGCCCATGTCATGGCATCTATGGCCTTGCGGGTGTCTTCTCCTTGGGTAAGCCTGGTTGACTTTGTATAGACAAGAAGTCGAGCTGCATATGAGGCAGGGTCAAGAGTCCCTGCACCTGTGTAATCAATTAATGTAACTTTCATAATGGTGTTGTTTTTTTTTGGTTAGATGTTTGCAAGTCTGCGGTGATAGCTGGATTCTTTTGTTGCCATGCCCTCGATGAGATTAATGTCTTGAACTAAATCATCCATTAGCAACCCAGGCCGCCAAGTGGCAAACCGTCCAAGGGAAAACACATTGTGTGTCTCAGACAGCCAAAGAATAAATTCCCTGCGCAGACTATCATCAATGGGCAATATTTTTCCAAACTTGATATTGCCTTCATCCACGCTAGTGATCTTGGTGCCATTTATTCCGAATGCTCGAGCCAGCAAGGTTGTTAAATAGCCATGGTCAACTCTGTGCTTCTGTTCATGGAGAAATTCAACTGTAAGCTCTTGGCCGTGTAAAGTGGCACGATACCATGGGCAGATCGGATCTGTTTCATAGATGGTCTGGTGTATGTTTATTACCGGTGTTTGTATCTTAGCCTTGATGGTGAACACGGGGGTTGATTTGAAATCGGGCATATAGCCAGCCCACCCGGATAGTCTCATCATTGTGGGCATAGGTATTGTGGAGATGTAAGTTGTGTCTGGCGATAGACGCTTGATTGATCGGTTATATTCAATTGTGAGTGAGCGTGCCATCTGATCAATAAAATTGTCAGGTGCCAAATAACGTATTTCATCATTCAAATTCCACACAGATCGCCTGTGAACTTCACCTGTTACCTTTCGGCTGTATTGGTTGGCCAGCGGAATCGTTGCTTCATTTACCACCCTATCAGTTGTTTCATTGTAAATTCCCTTGCTGACCGATATAGGTGCAAATGGGATCCCAGTTGCATTGGAGACTGCATCTGTGCGGAATCGTAAAAGGGCAGAATGGTTGTTGGGCAGCTCTGGTGCAGACTCTACAATTGTGGGTTGGTGCCGGCGGAGCATATTGCCAGCCAATAATCCGGCCATGCCAGATCCGATAATTTCAAATTTATTTTTCATGAGTGTTGTATTTTTGTCTTTGTCTTTTTAGTTAGAATTACATTCTGCTGTGTCATAAAATTCAGACGCTTCAGGGAAATCTCCCTTCTCAGTTTTATTCCAGAAGGCTTTGGCGATGGCTTCATCATCATTAGCTAGTCTGAGATACTCCTTGCGCTTTTCTTTTCTAACTTGCAAATCATACGCACCTTGCTTGATTGATTTATAGTCGCTCATCACGTCCTTGCAGACTGTGTCCCACTCCTCTGGATCGAAGCCATCTTCTTGATCTTCTATGCGGTCAATCTTTTCAGTATATGCTTCAGCAGAGGAGCTATTGAGCCTTGTT
>Ga0187219_1001017_pt1 | contig 13696 bp, 19 predicted proteins | sample 13SPOviralmetaG_FD_130162 | JGI IMG/M metagenome (GOLD analysis project Ga0187219, IMG submission 130162) | Marine viral communities from the oligotrophic San Pedro Time Series (SPOT) site, San Pedro Channel, CA, USA - 13 SPOT_SRF_2010-07-21... | ecosystem: Environmental > Aquatic > Marine >... | reverse complement strand
GGGGCCCCCGATATGCAACGGGTCTTGAGACTCGCTACGCTCGCTCAAAACACCGTCGCATGGGTGCGGCAATAGCCCGCCACCGCCCCTGTGAATGTATATAAGGGTGGTAGCAAGGAGTAGTGGTATGGAACAACCATCACAAGAATACTTAGAACTAAGCAAGACCCGACCATCCCATAACCTCTGTCAATTGATAGGCGGGGTTATGGAATTGATTCAAGACCTTGACAACGAGGAATATGAGGATTACAATACTCATGTGGTTCTCAATCAGATGATGATTGAACTTGAAGAAGCACTTGAATTGCTTTCAAATTGAGGGGTCACTGCCTGTCAGAATAGCCCATGAGGGCATGAGAAGGGAGTTCCATACCTCTAATGCTACAATAGCACAGAAACCCGCTACAAGGATGTATTCGGGTTGATAGGACTCACTAAAAGAATCAAGTAGGAACTGCCCAGTTCCGTCATTATCAACATTCAAATCCACTTTAGCATTAAAGGATTCAACAAACCAGAATATAACACCGTAGATAACCCCAGTCAAAGAATCGGAGGTTTCTGCGATTTGAAGAAGGGTTTCAAAGAGGAACTCTTGAACTTCTTCATCACCGAATATCCAGTCGAGTAGCGGAACTACTACGAACTCGTCTACAAAGGAGAATCCTGCTCTCTCGGAGAAGAAGCCTTGTTCATCTTCATCCATGAATAGGTTCAATCCTAAGTCAATAGCAACAGTAGATACCCAGATAATACCATCAACCCAGAGTGCTCCACCTAATAATTTTCCGAAGCCTCTTGCACCTGCTTTTACCGCCGCTTTCTTGCTGAGGAACTTACCTGTATCTGGGTCTTTACCTTGCTGTCTGATGAAGTCATCAATAGCATTGTTGAGCGAATCATTTACTTCGTTAAGGTTTGCAAGGGTCTTTTCAGCATCCTTAGCCTGTTTGTTTAGATACTTACCTTCATCGGTCAAGTCTTCACCATCATACTTAGGCAGGGTGGATTGCTCGTAGATACTGGCCGCATCAGCACCTTTCAAGAACTTGTCAATAGCCGATACTTGTTCTTTCAATGCCTGTCTGAAACCGAGTAGGTCATCTGGTTCAAACACTAATGAAAACAGTTCAAGTTCAGCCTTACTGGTCTTCTTGCTAAAGAATAGGTTTGCATCAACGATTTCCTTTAGTGCCTTCTCATACTTGATACGGTCAAAGTCTGGTATTTCATCAAGTGCTTGAATGATTGTAGGGGTCATAAAAGTCCCAGACTTTACCCTCTTGTTAAACATCGAGGACTTGCTTAATTCCTGCGTTTCAGAACCCATCATCAGCAGTTCTTCAATGATTTGTGCATCCTCTTTAGCATTGTTTAATGCGATGAGGGAATCATCAAAATCGGTTATTGTGAAGCCAGATGTAGCACCTTGACTTTGTTTCGCCATTAGCCTCGCAAACTCTTCACCAGACTCGGTGAATGAAGCCTGTTTCAACTTGATAGCCTGTTCAAGAACTTGAAACACTTGCTGTCTTTTACGATACTTTACCTTCTTGAAACCCCAGATAACTGAGGATGTGAATATACCACCTGCGAGGATAGCCGAGAGTTCCGCAGGTGTTTTCTTACCTGTGGCTTCAACAGTCAAACCTTCAAGTTCAACAGATGTAGTAGGATTGAGAGCATACTGCGTAGATGCGTTCAAAATCGTTTTACTTAACGCAGTGGATAATGCCGACTTTCCCAGAGAAAGAGGCCATTTAGTGAAAGGAATGAATGCTTTACCCATGATTTACCACCTACAAACGGCGATAAATCCAGACACCAGCAACAAGAAAAGAAATGGATAGCATAACAGTAGTCATTACTTCATCATCACCTGCACGAACACTGGCGATAGTATCGTTGAACCACATTCTGATTCCATCGAATGCACCACCTTGAAAGTTAAGGTTCACATCAACATTCTCAACATCAACGCTTGTATCGGCCATCATTCAAGCCTCCTTAGCACAATAACAGGCAAACGAACAACTGCGACAGTGATAAGGACAAGCAAACCGAACTCAAACAAAGGGACTGCACCGAATAGAACAGTTCGTCCTAATGCTTTCGTAGAAGCGAGTGCAATATCACCTGCATCGTCCAGAGTTTCTGTGAAATCACTCATCATTCTCCACTCCCACTAATGAGACTCGCAACAACCGCAAGTCCGATGATAACTCCGCCGACAATAAGGATAGTCTTTCCGTCAATTTTACTAAGGATTCCATCTCCGTCTTCAGTTCCGTCATCATCTTCATTATCTTCTGGTTCATCTGGTTGCACATCCTGTGGTTTGTTCTCATCATAATCGTCAAACAGGTTATCGTCAGAGTATGAAACTGATTCCATAACGAGGTATGTTTCATCGTTAATGTTTGCGGCATCAGAAGCGTAGTCTTTGCCGTCAATTTGAATCTTCAAGTCTGCGATATTAGACCACTTATCGTCAATGTCAATGTGAATTATGTCGCCACCTTTCAAAGTGATTTGCACCACTTCAAGACGATTTGAAAGAAGTCCTGCACCACCGCCACCTACTGAAATACCTTGAATCTGAGGGTGTGGATTAACGAATGAACCTGTCATACCTTCACCTGTGGTTTCTAAACCGTCAATGTTCTTAATCCAGTATGCGAAGTTCTCCGTAGCAATACGCATTGTAGCCTCATATCCGTTCTTGACTCGCATACGGACTGAACCAGAACTGGCTCTTGTTCCGAATATGTCTACATCTACATCATTGAGTAGCATTGTCATTCCATTGTCTTGTTGAACGATTTGTCCGTAGACTTCCAGATAATCGAACGGGTTATCCTTAGCACCGATATTATTAATGTAGTATTCCCATGTCTTTACTGCGTATGTCTGGGCGGTTACTCGTCCGTCAATTCTTCCGTTGATAACAAGTTCCCATGCGTCAATAGCAGGTTGAGGGTTATCGTAGTTGTAGTCTGGAACAGTCACATTGATGTTTACAGGGTATTCACCGCTGTTATCTCTACCTGCACTTACTTGTGGAGGATAGACTGTCATTACTAAGTCACCGTCTTTCTTTAGGCGATAGAAGTTCGCTTCATCGCTTGTAGTAGAATAACCGTCGTCATTGTAGTAGGTCACTTCATATCCTCGATAATCGAGGATTGTAGTTTCAATGTCTGGCAAAGCATCAATCTCTTCAAGACGGACTCTTTGAGCAATCATAGCATCAACGGCTTCTTGATATGCTGTTTCAGCATCGGCTTGATTGTCATATTCAGTAGTGTATGGCTTAGGTCGTAGTTCTCCATCCATGTAGAGTCCTACTCGGTATATCACCATTTCAACCATAACACCTTGTTCACTTCTTGCACCGACACCTCTTTCCAGAGTGTATTTCACATCGTTCATGGAAGCCATGATGTTCAATGCAGGGAAGTCAGTTTCTTGAAGGATTTCAAACACATATGGTCTGAATATAGTTCCAGACCCACCACTTTGCTTTTCAGCCTCTAATTGAGCATCAATCCACTTTTCCTGTTCAGTGCGAGTATCAGCATCCTGTTCGGCTTTGTATTCAGCACCTACGGCTTCAAAGTCGCTCGAAATACGAACTCTTAGGTCATAAGGAATAGAAGTGCCTCTTGTAGCACCTGCAAGGTCAAACTCGTAGAGTGTGGTTTTAGGGCTACGGCTAATGATAGCAGTAGATGTTCCATCCTCAATCAGAATCTTCAATGTGAAGAAGTCGTTATCAGCGTTGCGATAGGATGCAATTTGATACAGCCATCCATTACCACTCTTTTGACGGCTACTCCATTTCTTACTTAGGCCACTCATGGCGTTATCGTAGTTTACGCCCATTAGTATTCCCTCCACCAGAGATAGAGGAATGCAGGAACAGACCAGTAGACCATAAGTTTCACAGTTTTACCCATAGGGATTTCTGTGTATTCTTCATCGTCTTTACCTCGCCAGTTGCATATTGCTACGCTCAAGGCAATTCCGATTGCTCCTAATGCTGTGTATTCAATTGCTGTGTTCATCAAATCATCCCTTGTATGTCAATTCCTAATGAAGCCGCAAATGCAATAACACCGTATTTCATCCACTTAGCCATAGTAGCGAGTTCAACGACTGCCTGTTCTACTGAACGCAGTCTTTCTTCAATGCCGTTAATACGGTCATTTTGTAGTTCATCCATAACATCGAGAACACTCATGCTAACCTCTCCATTATGATAGTAGTTTTGCCTTCATCGCCCAGTAGTTCAAAGTCTACAACATCGCCCGTAGTGATGATGTATGGATAGTATTGCGTATTTGCTATGCAATTAACTACACCAGTGAATGTTATGGTTTGTAGTGAATCAAGTCCGTTATCAATGTATAGCGTTTCACTTGCTTGCATTGAACCGATAGGTGTAGGGAAGATAACTTCACTTAGACCTGCGGTGAATAGAACCGTAGCATCAGAACCGACAGGCAACGAACTAAATGTGAATTGAACAGTGATTTTCATAACACCGTCAAAGAAGGGTCTAATAGCACCACTAAGAGTATCAAAGTCGGCTGATATAATGTCGTCAATGTATGCACCACCATTCATAGGAAAGGCAGTAAAAGGACTTTGAAACGGAAGTGGAAGCATAGGAAGGAAAGCCGTTGCTACGGAATAAACAGGTGCAACATACGGGTCTGCGACACTCAAAGGGTCGCCTACTGTTCCATCACCAGTTAATGTAGCATCAGTAGAAACAGCAGTTAAGCCACCGCCACCGCCAGAAGAACCGTTAAACACTTGACTCATAATTAACACCTCAAAATCTCGACAACACCCGTTGAGGCCGAATCAAGTTCAAACCAGAGATTAGATGTTGCAAGTAGATTAGGAGGGTCAAGAATCATGTAAGTGTCAGCCTTCAAAGTGATGTAGTTAAAATCAATTTCAAGTTCACTTACTGCGACTCTGGTATCTTCGCTTACTCGTAGAATCATACGGCTAAAGCCGACTCCACCAGAAACGGCGAGGATGTTTCCCAGAGTAAGGGAGTATCGTTGAATGTTTGCTTCATTATCCATAGAATCACCTACACACAAGCAAGGCTACACCACACCGACTCAGGACGAACCCTCATTGTCGGAGTAGAGAAGCCGTTAAGCCTGTGAATCGCCTTATTCAGCAGTTCGTCCGAGAATGGACTTTGCTGTGTTTGAAGATTGAGAAGCGGTTGAACGGGTTGTTTCGCCACGCTTGCCACCGAGACTTCCGACCATGATAGGCTGAAATGTAAACGATTGACCGTCTGCTCCAGCCGCATAGTCTACCTCTAATTGTATGTCTCCACCCTTAGCCATGTAGCATGGAATGAAGATAGCACCGTCCACTCCAGTAGAGTATTGCTGTTCCGTAACCGAAACACCATCAGCGGCGTATTGTAGACCGTTGCTCAAATCAGAGTTCAAGTAGCGAAGTAGTGAAGGTTCAAGACCGAATGCACCGAGTAGATGAACACGCACACCTTGAGTTCCGAGGTTGTCAGCGGCTTCCGAGTTGTTCTGCATTAGAACACCTGCAACTCCACCTGCAACATTCTGAGGAACACGAACCACAACGGATTGAATACCCTGTGCGGCTGTGAAAGAAGTTGCTGGAACTGCTGTGGTTGTAGTCTCAGTAGCGTCATTAAGACGAATCCAGACTTCAAGTTCACCAGCAGTAGCAGAAGAAGCGGCGGCGGCGAATCCGAGAACGAACTCCATACGACCGACACCTTGAGGAACATTCCATCCCATAGGGATTTCTGCCCAGTAATCCTTAGCAGTAGCCGATGGGGTTTCAACCGAAGTTGCGTTAGCACCCATAGATTGCAAGAAGTAGCCGAATCGTCCGAGACCGACATTTGTAGCATCGTTCACATTTGTTCGGAAGTCTGTGTAAACAGTTCCGTTTGCGATTGCTCGGTAATTGCTGATGAGGTTATCCATCGAACCATCACAGAATCCGTCAGAAACGGTCTGGCTGATATGGAGGATAACTGATTCAACAGTTCGTCCAGAAGGAATGTTCTCACCGAATGTGATTGTTTGTGCGGCATCTGTCAAAACGAGGCTTTGCTCATTGATTTTGTAGAACTCTACGCCAGCCATCTTCAAACACCACCGTTCTTACGGAGACCGTCTTTCAATTGAAGCATAGGAGCACTAAAGATAGCGAACCCGACTGCGATACCGACTGAAACAGCCAGATAGTCAGCCATTGACTTGAAGGTTAGGGAAGGTAGTAAATCCATTTCAGACAACTCCTGCACTGGTATCAAGGCCAGTTCTTCGTTCAATATATTCGTTAAGGGTATTTCCGTCTGGTAGCAAATATGATGTGCCGATTCCAGAAATAGCCAGAACAAAGGTCACATAAAATGCGATTTGTGCTCCGCCGATTAGGTTAGATGTAAAACTCATGTTGTTCAATCCTGCGGCTCGATTGCCGCTAATCCTACTGTTGTCCGACATGGTATTTAACTAAGTGCAAAATCTACACTCGGTGTGATTTGCAACACCGAATATGGCCTAAACGATGCACTGCGGCGGTGTAGTGGGCAACACTGAAACGACTGGCAAAACGCATCCTTAAATAGCAAGACAGCACAGTAGATATTGCAAGCGGAAGGGGATTCCGCCCACAACAACAAAATTAGGACAAGTGAATACTATGAAAACAAGTAAAGCAGTAGACAAGACAACAGCAGAATACTATGGGAACATGAAGACGACGGTTGCGGCAACATCGCAATCATCCTCTGGAGAACGAATCAAGATTAACGAGGTTGCAAACGCAGTCTTCGCCATTGAAGGTTCAACTCTTAACGAGAAGATTCTCACCCATGCAGAATACGGCGAAACACTCCTTGTAACAGGAACGCTCAAGTTCACAGATTCAGAAGCCCACACAGCACTGATGACAAAGCCCGTTGCAATCTTCCTTAACGGAAAGCGACGAGAGACCTACGAAGAAGCAATCAACGCAGGAACAAATGTGCAAGAAATCATCTTCTTCACACAGGAAACAATCAACCTCAAGTCTGGACGAGACTACATCCCTATGGAAGTAAAAGCCGTTCAACTTGATGACACCGAAACAAAGGAGGATGCTTAAGGGGATAACCTCTTTCGCATCCTAATTTGACTCTGAGCAGTTTCCCCTTCCCTTGCTCTCAGTGAAAGGTCGTCGCAAACATGAATGTGCAATTTCAAATAGGTGATTGCACATATCCTTTGCTATAACCCACAAGAGTAGTGATATAATGCAACAAAACCGTAGAACATACAACAGCCGAAACCAGAGCAGAGCAGTGACAAACACTTTCATCAAGAAGTATTTGAAGAACAGTGTGAATCCGCAATTGATAGCACCAGAACACCCCGAATTATCAATTCGAGGGGAGTGGGAAGGAATCAAAGCCCGATACAACTCAACCATTCATTTGAATGAAATACTGCATGACGATGGAACATGGGAACTTATTTTCAGTGTTGATGCTCGTATATGGGATGGCGATTGTGAAGTGCAACTCTGGGAAGAAGAGTTCTGCACTGATGGCTACACTCTGGAAGAATGCTACATGACTGTTGCAGTTCTTATGCAACGCATTAAGCAACGATTCTACGACAGACAACAAGCAGTGGAAACAACCTTGATAACAGTATCAGCAATAAACGACGCTTTATTCGGTGGATGGGTGAGAACATGGTGAACACTCGTTTAGGTTATCAGAATACGGTCTACGACCCAGACCGAGATGCACAGTCAAACAAAAGCAATCCACACTACCACCGTATCATGGAGTCATGGGGCTACAAGAACGGTATTGAAGTGGATGAAGGATTGCCCGTTAATCGCTACCGACACACCGATTTCATGTATGGCGACACTTCTGTTCAAAAGAAAGCAATTGTAGAATGTGGCTACGAAACCGTCACCGTTCCTGCCCACTGCTGGAATGACGAAACTCCTTTTGCCGAGATGTTGTTTCATGGCTACTACGCTAAAGACAATCCGAAGTTCTTCATCCGAGCCTGTTTGCTCGATGTGAACATTCTTAAGTCAATCCCTCCCTGTGGAACTCGTAGGAACTGGAAGACCCAGACCGACTTTCACTACTGGTCTTATGACCGAGTAGAAGAAGCAATGGTTGAAAGGTTGAACATTGAGGTGGTAATATGGTGAAATCATACATTGCAAAGCAAGCAACACAGGACGAATTATCCGACTTGATTCAAGAAGTAGGCAGTGCTGAAAGACTTGCGGCCTTAGTAAACCGAGGGCGTAGAGGAACTGACAGAATCAGTGGAAATCAAATCCGAAGGATGAGTAGGGGCGAAGGTGTCCGTATTGCAGAATCCGACAAGAGAGCAGTGCAAAGAATCACAAGCAGTAGAACCGTTTCCACTAAAAGAAGCGAAATTGACCGCACCGTTCAAAGAAAGGATGCTACGCTCACAAACATTGAGAACAAGAAGCAACGACTTCAAGCGGAAAGAGCAGGTGCTTTGAGAGCAGGTCTAATGACAAGAGTAAACGAACTTGATGATGAAATCGCCAGACTTGATGAGTTCCGAGATGACATCAGAAGTGCGGCTCGTAATGTCGAAACATATGACGATTATCGCAATATCGCTGACAAAGCGACTCCTTGAGGTGATAACATGATTCCTTCCAGAGAAAGAATACAACACCTTCCACCAGAACAACCACAGCAACACCGACCCATCAACCTCCCTACGGATATGGTCGCAAGCAGTATCAGAGAGTTCAATTTCTTAGCGGCTGACACTGAAACCATTGACGGTAAAGTGTTCATGCTTAGTTTTGAAACATCAAAGAAGAAGAAGCAGGTTTATGAAATCGTTCCCGTTCTTTACATGGTTTCTTCCTTTAGGGAGATAGTAGAGGCATACTTGAATCATGGTCGTATCTGGCAAAGCGGTAACGGACGAGGGTATGCACATGGGACTTATGTTTACTACAACAAGAAGTTCGATGCACAAGCGAAACTAAAGCATCTCCCGCATGAAACCATACGATTCCTCTACATGACAAACTCCGTAACTATTGACTATCGCACAGGCGTAATGGTTGATTATGAAGACGACCGCTACGACCACCGCTATTCCATGAAGATATTCTATCTGGAACAGAAAATCCTACGGTTTGAGTTCCATGAACAGCATTCCTTTCAACCACCGCAAAGAGGCAAGGTGAAACCTAAGCCCGTTAATGGCGGCATTATTGAGTTCTACGACATTGCACAGTTCTTCGGAACATCACTTAATGTAGCCGCTGAGAAGCATCTGGGTTCAAACAAAATTGAACACTGCTTTGACGGTTCTAAACTTGATGTGAAGAAACTCGGCAAAGATGTGATGATAAAGGTGAAGAAGGGTCATGGATTCGTTTATGAAAAGCACAGGTATGAAGAATACTACGCTGACGACATAAAGCATTATTGTGCAATGGACACTCATTTGACAGGAAACCTCGCCCGTATGAAACTACGAGAGTTCGTTGATGCTGGAGTATCATTCAGAGACCCTTATTCTAATGCGAGTATTGCCCGTAGAGACCTTCTAAACAAAGGCTACCGAGAAGTAGTGCCTACTGCTAATGAAACGGCTCTAAGGATTGCTCATACGCAATTCAAGGGTGGATGGTTTGAAGCCGCTGAAGTCGGCTTGATTGAGGATGTAATGTGTTTCGATTTGAAATCGGCTTATCCTGCTAACCAGATGTTTCTACGCTCAATGACAAAGTGGGTGAATGCAACCTACACTACAAAGAGTGGTGAAGTGAAGAACAAAATGAAATACGGCAAGCCCGTAATGATTCCTAAACTCCGAGGCTCGTTCAAGTTCGGAAGCGATATGAACGAGTTCATTTCACTATGCACTCCCAGAGTAGACCTATCGCCAGCATACTGTCATGTCTACATGGAGTTCCCCGATGCAAAGTGGAATCCGCTTTGCTATGTATCACAGGTTGAAACAATGACTGTGAACGAAGAAGGTGAAAAGGAAGGCACAGGCATATTCAATCCTAAACCACCATTGACTTCTCCTTCGGTGTTTCAAGGATGGCTCACTTATGATGAGTTCGATGAGGCTATGAAGTGGAATCCTACTACTGTCGTTATGGATTCGTTTTGCGTCTGGACTGATGAAGAAGACGCTGAACCAGAATACCCATTCCGACCGTTTATGGAACACTGGTTCGCCGTAAAAGAAAGTAAGGATGATACCGACCCTGCCTACTTAATCAGTAAGGTAATCCTTAATTCGGTCTATGGTGGCACTGCTATGGTCGTAGAGGGCAAAACAGGCTCAATCTGGCAACCGTTTTATTCATCAATGACTACGGCCTACACCAGAGTAGAACTTGCCCGTTTTAACCGCTACAATGGCGGTAATGCAGTAATGTTCGCTACTGATGGTATTATCATCAGAAAGAAGGACTTTGTGAAAGTTCCAGAGCGAAAGTTTGACAACATCAAAAATCTGGGTTCATGGGAACTTGAAAAGAAGGATGTGGATGTTCTGATTATGATGAGTGGTGTCTACGCCACCAGAGAACGCACTCCTACTGGTTCTCGTAGCAACTTCGCTATGATTGACGGTAAGATGGGTATTGAGACTGAAACCTACAAGAAAGAAGGAAACAAATACCGAGGAACGGCTTCATACTTCTTGACACAGGATAAATCCCTAATCGGATGGTTTGACTTTTGCCGCCGATACTCTGACGATACTATCGTTCACTCAAAGATTGTCCGACCCTACTCAATGGGCGAATCCAGAAACAACTTTGACAAGATGAACATATTTGAAGAAAGAGAAATCTCGATGAGAGCCTGTGGAGACTCAACGAAGAGGCTCTACGATGAAAACGACAAACCTTCCTGCTTCGGTGATTTGCTATTGAAGTCCTACAACCTTAGAGTGTGGCCTTCTTATGCAAGTATTGACCGTATTATGACAGGAAAGACGGGGGAATCGCTATGATGACAGCCAGAATAAAACGACGCAAGAAGATACAGAGACTAATAACCGAATACTTGACCTCACAGGTGGACAATGGTAAGAATGGGTGGGTATCACTCTACACCATGATTAAGTGGCTACAAGACGAAGCAAGTGGAAAACCGCAGTTATCAGCACAGGCACTATCAATGCTACTCGCCCCTCTGGTAAAACATGGAGTGATGGAAAGGGAGACTATTTTCACAGGAAGTCAAAGAGACCCTTCGTATCGTATGGCTCAGTCATGCGATTCTCCTGTCTCCGAAGAAGAATAAGTCTGGAGACTCTCCTTCAAATACCATGTCGGTCAATAAGAGACTATGGCGTGGACTGACGATGCGAAAGCAGTAGACAATTTCGACAGACTAATGAGACAGATGAAAAATCCTCTGGTCTCATGGATGAACTCAATGACCGAATACCTTGATGGAAGCCCGAACTCCGTTATCATACGATTGATGGCGAAGTGTGTTCTCCACTACAATACAGGTTGTGAAGACTTGAACTTAACGGAGACTGAATCATACGGCTACATGATTTCACAAATCAGTGCCGACCCAGAGTTGCAAAACATGATGCAGGGATTCTCCATGATGATGATGAACAGAGGTGCTGGACTTGAGTAGATACGAAGTAGACGATGATGGGTTCTATACCTGCCTTGAATGCGACTGGACTGGTTCTAAGTCTGGCTACTACAAACATCGCAAAGCAAAACATTCCGACAAGGTGGAGGGTGAACTCAGTTCCATGCCTCCTAATGGTGAAGATGCAGTTTCCCCTTCCGCAGATGATTCATCATTTGATTCACCCTCTGCCGCCTCGGAAGACATTCCCGTAGAAGACTCTGACGAGACTCCTAATGATTCATGGATGAACTGGGGTGCAAACGAGGAAGAAGACGATACTACACATCATATGCCTTCTCCACTAAAAGGACTCAAGAAGAAGGCTACAAAGGGAAAGCGAAGTAAACGCACTAAAGCGGAACTTTCCTCCGCCAGAGAGACCAGTAAGAACATTATGAACATGGCTCTCGGATTTTCCGATACTTGCATGACATACTGGGGTAGAGGATTGACACTCGATGACACTTATTTAGTGTCCCACTCGGCCAGAGATAAAGACCTTGTTTCCGAAGCAGGTGTAGCCTACATGGAAGAAAAGGGTATATTCCTCTCCGACCGTATCAGTAAGGGTATGGTATTCGGGGCAATGCTCACATGGTATCATGGAGTCCCGCTAAATGACATCAGAAAGAAAAGCAAAGCACCATTGTTCAAGAGAACTGGTGGTATTCTCCGCCGTATTCCGCTACTCGGAAGACTATTCGGGCGAAAGAAGAAAGCAAAGACACAACATACTCTGGAGGACTACGAAAATGGAACAGAATGAACTGCTAAAGCAAATGCTACTCCCAGATGGAGACAGTAGCCATTCACTATCGGTTGCATTCGCCGCCCGTAGTGGTTCTGGTAAAACAACGCTACTCACTGCTCTGGTAAACGATGCTCGTAAACTGAAAGAGTTCAAGGACACTCGTTTCATTTATGTTTCGATTAAGCAAGAAACCTACTTTGATGCACCCGCAGTAAACAACATTGACGATATGTGGAAGCAATTGCAGAAGAATGCGATTGTAAACTTCTATCCTTCTGACCCTGCTTTCTATGAAGTGGACATTGACGAAATCATTGAATCATTGTTTGACAACAGCGATTCATCCGAAGGTGGATTCGTTTTGATTCTCGATGACATCAATGTGGTAAAAGGGTTTGACTCCAGAGGACAGCCTTCTCCCTCAGTAAAGAAACTGAGCGTTGCAAGCCGTTCTAAGGGCATTCGTGGGGTATTTATCACCCACAGGATTGCGAACCTCCCTCGTATTATGAATGGTAACACCTCGGCACTCCTTATGATGAGTGTGTCGGAGATGGACATTGACTACGGTAAGAAAATCTTTGGTATGGATTTCACAGACCTAATCCCAGAGTTAAAGGACTACAAATGGGCTTATGTAGACCTCATTAACGAGGATGTCTACCAGTTTAATCCAGTAGGGCAATAATCCTACACCAGAGGGTATTATGGTGCTGGTCTGCATCCATTAACCCATCAATTGACATCTGTTCTTCATGCTTCATTAGTTCCCTTATGGCTTCGATAATTTGTTCCATAATCTACTATGTGTAGAGGGACTATCTAAAGGCTCACATTAGTTTTCATCTACGAATGACGAAGAATCCGTTTCCGTAGATTTGAACAGTGATACAGTCTTCAGTAATCCCATGCACTTCATTCCCATCAGAGCGAACCATTTCAAGTGCTTCTACCTTAGTGATTGAATACTGAAACCCGATGGGTTTAGGAATCCAGATAGTTCCAGTGCAATCGCTGAAGTAATGCTCATCTTCGTATGCTTCAATTATTCTGTATGCTTCTTCTCTTAGGGCTTCTGTGTCCATAAACCTACTGTTTGCTACCACCCTTATATACATTCACAGGGGCGGTGGCGGGCTATTGCCGCACCCATGCGACGGTGTTTTGAGCGAGCGTAGCGAGTCTCAAGACCCGTTGCATATCGGGGGCCCCCCCTTCCC
>Ga0187219_1001012_pt1 | contig 13730 bp, 7 predicted proteins | sample 13SPOviralmetaG_FD_130162 | JGI IMG/M metagenome (GOLD analysis project Ga0187219, IMG submission 130162) | Marine viral communities from the oligotrophic San Pedro Time Series (SPOT) site, San Pedro Channel, CA, USA - 13 SPOT_SRF_2010-07-21... | ecosystem: Environmental > Aquatic > Marine >... | reverse complement strand
TTAATCATTGTTATACATTTGACATAGAGGAGACTGAATCATGTCAATTAATCTCTCCGCAGTAGCGGTAACTGAATTTGACAGCATGGTGAAGCACGCTTATGCGAACGCTGGCTTGCTCAAAAACGCTGTCACACTCCGAAACAACGTAGTAGGTGACACCTACAAGTTCCGTCGTATGGGCAAAGGCCTTGCTAATCAAAAGACTAGCTCGGCTGATGTTGATCCAATGGACGTAGGACATGCGTTCAAGACTGCGACTCTCGCAAACTGGAACGCTCCTGAGTACACCGACATCTTCGACGCACAAGACGTAAACTTTGACGAGAAGCAAGAGCTGGCAACTACAATTGCTGGTGCCTTGGGTCGTCGTTGTGACCAGCTTGTCATCGACGCGATGGACGCATGTACTCCCCTGACAACTGCTGTTGCAGCAGGTGGCACTAACTTAACTATCGCTAAGGTAAATTCAGCGCAAGTTGAGCTTCGTGATCAGGGCGTACCTAACACTGAGCTGTTCGCTGTTATTGAAGCTGGCGGTCTTGGCGGTCTTTTGAGCGACGAGAAAGCAACTTCAGGCGACTATCAGGCAGTCAAGGCTCTTGTATCTGGTGAGATCAACACTCTTGTTGGCTTCCAGTTCATCATCCTTGAGACTCGTGCGGAAGGCGGCCTTACTGAGGCTTCTAACGTCGTTGATTCTTGGTTCTTCCAGCGTCCTTCTGTTGGCCTTGCCATCGGTATCGACATGAAGACTGAGATCAACTATGTACCACAGAAAACTTCTTGGCTTACTAACGGTATGCTCAAGGCTGGTTCTGTTGTACGTGACGAAGGTGGCTTGGTTAAAGTCCAGTACGACAAGACTGCATAAGTCTTATCCGGCCCCTTCGGGGGCCATTCTATTTCCGGGTGGGTTATGGCGAGCAAGATCGACTTAATTAGCAACGCGCTTATTCTGATCGGGGATACTCCGATTAATTCACTTACTGGTGGATCACGGCGAGAGACGGTTGCTAACAACTTGTATGACGGCATTGTGCAAAACGAGCTGTCAAAGTACCGATGGGGCTTTTCACGCAAGTTAATAGAGCTTTCAAAGCTGGCTGACCCGCCTGTAGATACAAATCAGTGGGCAAGCATGTACCAGCTTCCAACCGATTTGATCTTCCTTATCACTGTTTCTCCTGACAACCACTACAAAGTGTATGGCGATAAGCTGTACAGCAACTCTAGTGGCGCTCTGTATGCTGATTACACGCACAACGCACCAGAAGATGAGTGGCCTCCATACTTTGCAAAGATGATCGAATACGCATTGGCTATGGACTTCGCTGCAAGCATTAGAGACAGCTCTACAGCTAGGCAAGAGATGGCCGCAGCGTACGTAAATGCGTCCCGTATGGCGCGTTACACGGACTCTCAGCAGCATCCTCAGCAGCCTATTAAGAGCAACCCATTTGCTAATGTGAGGTACTAATGGCCAAGACTCGATTCATTCAATCGAGCTTCGTTAGCGGAGAGCTATCTTCGCTTCTTAAAGGCCGTATTGATATTAACCAGTATTATCAGGCGGTAGAGACTGCCGATAATGTTGTGATTGTCCCTCAAGGCGGAATGCGTCGTCGTCCGGGCACTTCGTTTGTAGGTCAAGGCGTAGATACACTGGTGGTTGATTCATGGACTGGGACCATGCCGAATGGCGGCACTGTTGCAAGTCTCAATGACAACAACCGAAGCACTAGCACACAGACGACAACCCCGCCCGGCACTACAACCGATTGGGTGTTTGTTGATTGCGATGTAAGCCTAGCATTCGGCAATATCGTATTTATTGAAGTGACCGGCATGTTTACGACTGCTGGTTCTACTAGCGACATGATGTTTCAGTATTCGACCGATGGCGGTACAACGTGGGTGGACCAGCAAGCCATTCCACTGATCGGCACGAATCCTCAAAACTTCCGATTCCCTGTTGATCCTGCATCGGCGATTACCGATTGGCGAATTATTCGTGATGGCAGTGACAGCTTTGCGGGTAATATCGGTGCGTCCGGTGTTAATTATTACTACAGCGGCGGCAACCGAGACAGCAGAACCAAGCTAGAGAGCTTTGAAGTTGAAGCTGACCGCAACTATTTGGTTGAGTTTACGCCCGAGAACATCCGCATTTATCGCACTGACGCGACAACTGGTGACCCTGTACAGCGTGTAATCGACATACTACCGATCTGGGATGCTTATCCTGCTGGCCTTCTGTCGTTTATTGATGTCGAGAACATTAGAGTAGCGACTGTCGAGAACGTCATGCTGATCGTGGGCAACTTCCAGCCCCTCAGATTGGTCAATCTAGGCACTGATACCGACTGGTCGCTTGATGAGATCCCATTCACCAACGTCCCTCAGTTTGATTACGACGACGCACAAAGCCCAACGCCTACCAGCGAGATACAGGTGATGACTCTGGGGCATACCGGATCGGGACAATGGAAGCGTGGCGACCGTTTTGAAGTAGATATTGAAAGCGTGGTGTCAAAGTCCATTAGCTATGCGGGCGACTCAACTGCCGATGAGCAAGCCGCGACTGTCTTCAACATTCAGAAGAACCTGCAAGACATGCCGGTCTTTGGTGAGACGGGTGTAGCCGTAGAAAGAACCGGAACCCAAGAGTACACGATCACGATATCCGGCGAATCAGCCAAGGATTTCGAGCTATTCTCTGCGTATGTAACTGAAGGCTCTGCCGACCACGAGATAGACTTTACCAAGACGCAATCAGGCTCCCCACGTAAAGAGGACGTTTGGTCGTCTACCCGTGGATGGCCCAAGACTATTTGCTTTTATGAAGGCCGATTGGTTATTGGCGGCACGTCATCTAAGCCACAGTCCTTATTCATGTCTAAGTCTTCTGACTTCTTTAACTTCGACATCGAAGAAGCGGATGATGACGACGCGATCTTTGCAACCATATCCTCTCGTACACTGAATGATATTGTTGACGTTTATCCCGGCAGAAATTTACAGGTGTTTACCTCTGGCGCAGAATTTGCTGTAACGAGTAAGCCGGTAACCCCTAGCAATATTCAGATCACGCCACAAACAGCGCACGGTGCAAGCAATGTCGAAGTGCAAGACGTGGACGGCTCGACGATATTCATAGATCGCTTTGGTAAAGCCCTGCTGACGTTTTTGTATTCGTTCAATGAGGACGCATACACGAGTGATGATCGCTCTGTTCTTGCTAGTCACTTGATTAAGCAGCCCCGTGACATGGCTTTATTGGCGGGCACTGCTAGTGATGACGCCAACTGGCTGTTCGTTGTTAACGATGATGGCACTGCAACCGTCTTGAACACCCTGAGAAGTCAGGACATTAACGGCTTCACTAGCTGGACGATGGATGATGCGGAAGTAACAAACGTCACGACCGTGGGCGATAAGCTATTCATGGTTGTAGGTCGTAACCTTGGCCCAAGTGCTGGCGATATTTCCATTGAGCAATGGGACTTCACCCGATTACTAGATAGCAGTGTTCGTAAAACTGCGACAAGCGGGACCATTGACGGGTTAGAACACCTCGAAGGCGAGACTGTATCAATTGTCACGCGTGGCGATGATAATGGCGAAAACGACGGGTTCGTATTAGCTGATCAAACGGTATCAGGTGGTGAGATAAATCTGCCGGCACCGTACAACACGGGTTATCCAACACTTGAATATGAGGTTGGGCGTCGATTTATACCCGTTATTAAGCCCATGCCACTGAACACAAACATCGGATCAGGCCAGAATCAGATGCGATTGAAGAAAATCGTACGCATGAACGTACGTGTCTACGAGTCTTCTGGCATCTACATTGACAACCTGCCTGTTCCTATCCGAGCTTTTGGCGCATCGGGCGATACATCGCCACTCACAAGCAATTCTATTGTTCCTATTAGTGGCATAATAGACGATGTTTACGATATTAACGGATGGGGTAGAGATATTGTGCCGACGATTACGTGTCCAGATCCTACTCCCATGCACATACAGATGATTGAATACGAGGTCGAAGGTAACTGATGGCTCTCCCTATATTTGCAATATTAGCGGCAACAAGTGCGGCAGTGTCGGCCTACGGTCAGGTGCAAGCTGGCAAAGCTCAGAAAGCGGCATTGAAAGAGCAAGCCAAGCAGGAAGAACTAGCGGCAGAAAGCCAAGAACTAGCACGACGTCAAGAGCTTAACCGGGCACTGGCGGCTAACGTCGCGGCACTCTCGACGGCAGGAATATCTGGGGAAGGTACGCCAGCAAGTCTGGCATTGGAAAGCGCAAAGCAAGCAGGGCTTAGTGAAATGACTATTGACCTATCAGAACGCTTACGAAGGGCGTCATTACAACGTCAAGCCAAGCAAGCAACACAAACGGCAGGATTAGCGGCAGTAAGCACATTGATAGGCGGCTCCATAAAGGCCCAACAATTAATGGGTGAAGAAGGCGATTAAGAATGGCTCAGAAGCGCATTGATTACTACGGCAGGTTTACACCAACAGGTGTAGATACGTCTCAGGCTAAACGCTTGCAGGCTCTCTCTGGCTTGGCTGAACAGGTCGGTGACATTGCGTTTGATATCGGCGCTAAGATTCAAACAAAGCGCGGTCAAGAGGCTGGCATTGCATCCGGCATGGAGGCCGCAAAGGATAGTGAGTCTCCCGAAGCCCCAGAACTTCGAGAAGGCTTTCTCTCTCAAATCTCTATCTACGATCAGGCATATAACGAAGCGGCCCTGAATGCCTATAGCTCGGGCGTCCGTGTTGATGGTCGCAAGAAGCTCATGGAGCTTGAAGAGCAGTATGCCGAAGATCCAAACCCTGAAGAGTTCCAGACTAAATGGGAAGGCTATATTGGTGGCGTTACTAAAGGCCTGCCACCAGAGATGGCGGCGAACCTACGCCTTAGCCTTGAAGATGAGGGCATGCGTCTTGGAGGAAGAATTGCGGATGCTCGGCGGGCGTTAGACTTCGACACCAACTTGGCGACGGTTACTGAAGATCTCGATATGTTAAAAGATGATCTTGCTCAAGCCGTTTATGAGGCCGATGACACACGAGCAGAAACGATCCGCACAAAAATAGAAAATGTTTTAGCTGATAATGTTAAATTTATTTCTCTTGATGAAGCGCAAAAAATTCGCGATGAGTTAGAAGATCGATTAATTGTTCAAAGCAATCTAGGGCAGGTATCAAGATTCTTTAAAACTGCAGGAACCTTGCGCGAACAGGTTCGAGCCGCTGAACAGTTTTTAAGCAAAATGGTCGTCAAAGATTCAATCGACGGCTTGACTCCCGAGCAGAAAAGACAGCTTGAAGGCGAAATTGCTCAAGAAATAACCCGATACAGCAAGGCACTGACCAAAGAAGACACCGCGAGCGCAATCATGGTTTCGGACTTCGAGGTGGGTATTGGCGAAGGTAAGTATAGCCCCGAAGAGACCGATGCGTTCACAAGGGAGCAGTTTGAGCTTGGCAATATAAGCGAAGCAAAAATGACTTCGATGCGGAAGGCGAGCAGGGCGCGTGTTGCGTCAGAGGTTGAGGCCGATCAAGTTAATCGACAGTTTGCGGCAAAGCTGAAGGGTGAAGGCAATCCAATGTTTGCCCCAACTCAATCAGAGGTAAATGAGAATTACCGAGATTCTTACGCTCCACAATTTAGTGAGGGTACGGTTGATCAGCAATTGCTCGCTGGTGCGGTGTACATTCAAAAAATTAATCGTGTTCCCGACGCATTGAAGATTTCGGTAAATGGCATGATTACGAGCGGACAGCCCGAGCAAATTATTTCCGCAGTTCAGTTTGTCGATATGGTTGACCAACAGCCCGGCAAGTTTGAGTCAGTAGTTGACGGACCGACGCGGGCATTCGCACAAGAAATGATCACGCTAATGAATGCTGGGTTGGAGCCTGCTGACGCATACAAGCGAAGCCAGCAGTTATTAGAGCCAGCTTCCGCAGAGCGCATTTCTGTTCGCACTAATAAAATCAAAAAAGAATACGAAAAAGAAATTGCTGAATGGACAACCAGTGCAACCGGCTTACAAGAAGGTGACCGTGGTTTTGCTGACGCCCAACGAGAATGGGGTGCGTTATTTAGATCTCAGTACCTTGACGGTTCTTCGGTTGACGCCGCGAAAAGATTTGCTGATGACGTTATGCAAAGCAATTTTACCGAAAGCACATTTGGACGAATGATGTTTGCGCCCGAGCAATATTACGGGGATGCAAACGGAAGTGTTGAATATTTACGTGCTGAGATTGGTTACGAGATCAGGCAAGAAAACCCAGATATAAACTTTGATAACGACAATATTTTCTTGTTGACCGATGAATACACCCGACGCACAGCTTCAAAAGCAAATCCGCGATATCGGGTCATGGTTAAAGATGAAAATGGCGAGCTAATAGTTCGCTCCGGTTATTACAACGCTAGTGAAGCTTATGCACGGCGCGTGGCTGATGAGGCGCTAGGCGGCGCAATATCTACCAAAGAATTGCGTGAAGAAGATATAGAGGCTTCGTATCCTGAGAGAGTTAAGCGCTTTGAGGAACAGCAAGAGCGAGGACGTGAGACGCCAACTGCGACGGATATTTATGGCCCCGAAGGAACCATATTAAGTGAGTATTTGCGAGGCGTTGGATCGACGGCGGCGAAAGTAATCCAAGCGCCAAGCCGAATAAGACGTGCTGGTGCGGAAGTAATCCAAGAAAGCTTGGCGGATCTTGGCACTGCACTCTATGAGAGTGGTGAAGGTAGGCGAGAAGCGTTGCGGCAATCGGCCCTAATTGATCAGGTTGAAGAAGATAAGGCAGGACAATAATGCCTTTTGAAGACTACGATGAAGACATTATATTTTTTAACAAGCTGTCAAACGCTGTAACGCGTGAGCAGATTGAGGATGAGCCGTCGGTAATTGAAACGGCGGGGGCTTACTTTAGACAAGAAAATATCATTGGTTCTTTTGTGAGCCGCAAGCCCGGATTGCCGAATGGCGTTAATGATCAATCATTCAACCCCTATGACTACTTTACGGCAGAAGAAAAGCGCAACGAAAAGTTTATTAGTCATGCCGCATACGCTGATAACGAAGACGAAATCAACGCCGTGCGCGCACAATTCCAACAAGAAACCAACGACCGTGAAACCATTGAAAAAGCTGGCTTCATGGGTGCGGCTGTTGGACTTCCCATTATGATGGCCGATCTCACGTTGATCCCAATTGGCGGAGCTGTTGCAGGAACGTACAAAGCGGGCAATGGACTACTGAAGGCGGGCATGATCACGGGCAGTGTTGCAGGTGCAGAGGCCGCAGTGACTGAGGCGGCGTTACACAGAAACCAGATGACGCGAGAGCTTGGTGAATCAGCTATAAATGTAGGCGCTTCGATGTTATTAGGCGGGGCGCTAGGAAGTTCTTTCAAGGCGCTAGCAAGGCAGACACCCGAACAGCTTGACCAAGTTCGTTATTCAACAGATGTTGAGCCAAAGCTTGCTGAAGGAAAGGATACCGTTCTTAGTCCCGAATTGCTTCCGGGAGAAGATCTTTCTGCTGGTGCGATGGAAGAATTAGGTGACGTTAAGATCAGCGGCAAAGCGGCGCGAATACTAGCAAAGGCATTCGCATGGGACCCTCTTACTCAGGGACTGTTAAGCGCGTCAAGGTCTATGCGTAAAGCAACTGCTAGTTTGTTTGAAAACCCTTATGCCGTGGACGGTGGCGTCACAAACGCCGTTGAATCCGAGGCTACATTGTCGCGCGGTTTGTTGGCTAACGCTCTGGAAAAGCACAACAAGTTGTATCGACAATACAAGAATGGCGGTGGCAAGCTTCGCCCTTATGAGTTCAATCAAACAGTTTCTCGGGCGCTACGTAATGGTGACGTTTCTGATATTCCGGAAGCGGCCCAGTCTGCACAAGCCTTTCGCCATGAACTTTATGAGCCCATAAAAAAGAATGCAATTGAAGTTGGATTGCTTCCCGAAGACGTTGATGTATCAACCGCAATTTCTTATTTGAATCGCCGGTGGAATAAAGATGCTATTAACGCAAACTTGCCGCAATTTATTTCGAAGGTTAGCGACTGGTTAAAAAGCGAAGATATACGTTTTCGCGCAGAAGCGGATGCCTTCCGAAGCTTTGAGGGGCCGATGTCAAAAGCTCAGCGTGAGGCTGGGGAAAAAGCCTTGCGGATGGATGAGACAAAGAAAGCTGACCCGCGATATGACAGCGAAACAGGTCTAGCCGATGATGACTACTATCAAGACATTGCCGACCGTATCAGCCAGCGGATATCAGTAAACCACTCTTTACCGTATGACTGGAAAATTGGCGAAGGATCGACTGGCGGAAAGGTCAACGGCGTCGAAAAGGCTGGCGTCTTTAAAGAGCGCGTCTTTAACATCCCCGACAATCTTGTTGAGGAGTTCCTAGAAAACGACATAGAGATGCTTGCTAATTCGTATGCGCGATCAACAGCAATTGATATTGAAATGATGAGGCGCTATCAAACGACATCGCTTGACGGATTCAAAACTGAAATTGCTAACGACTACACCGCTTTGCAAGTGAAAGCTAAAAATGAGGCGGAGCGGATAAAGCTTGGCAAGCAATCAAAACGCGATCAAGACAGGCTTCAAGCTATGTATGACCGCATACGTGGCGTTTACAACATACCTGATCCTGATAACCCTTGGGTGCGAGCTGGCCGTGTGGCGCGCAATCTAAACTATATGCGCTTTATGGGCGGCGTGGTTGCGTCTTCTATTCCTGATGTTGCTCGTATTTTCATGGCCGAAGGATTTGGTCGCACGTTTAGTAAAGGTTTGGTTCCGTTAGTGAGCAACTTGCGGGCGTTCAAGATGTCGGCCAAAGAAGCCCGTCAATATGGAGTTGGCGCGGAGCTGTTGTTGCAAGGGCGATCTAAACTTATCTCCGATGTTGATGACTATGTAACCCCAACCACAAGGTTTGAGCGTGGCGTCCAAAGCATGACTGACAAGTTTGGTCGAATTAACTTAATGGACTACTGGACAACTAGCGTCAAACAGCTTCATGCAGTAACTATGCAAAACAGCATTATTGATGACTTGCTTAAAGGCATTATTGATCCGCGCTTAAAGCGGCTAGGCATAACCGACACTGATGCTACATTAATGATGGAACAGCTAAAGAAGCACGCAGATAAAGGCGAGGGCTTGTGGCTGTCTAATGCCCGCAACTGGGATGACCCTGCTCTTGAAAGAAAATGGGGCGCAATGATTGCCAAAGAGTCACGGCGAGTAATTGTAGAACCGGGCCAAGAAAGGCCGTTGTTTATGTCCAGCGAGTTAGGCAAGACAATCGGGCAGTTTAAGAGCTTTATGTTTTCGTCTACCCAACGCATGACTATTGCCACTTTACAGGGGCAAGACAGGAACGCTGTAGGCGGAGTATTGACGCTGATTAGCTTAGGCATGATGACTTACGCATTTAAGCAATGGAACGCAAACAGAGAGCTTTCTGACGATCCGGCGGCGTGGTTAGCGGAGGGCATTGATCGCTCTGGTGCGCTGGGATCAATTATGGAAATAAACAACACGGTCGAGAAGCTGTCGAATAACGGCATTGGCTTGCGCCCACTACTAGGGATTGAGGCGGCGGCATCAAGGTTCATATCGCGAAGTATGTCCGAAAACATTTTAGGCCCAACATTCGGTAGCTTGTTGGATACAACTTTGCGCGTAAGCAATGCAGGGCTAACACCGGGCGATTGGACCGATGCAGATACTCGCGCAATTCGACGTTTAATACCTTATCAAAATCTTTTCTTTATCAGACAAGGGCTTGATAGAATAGAGAAAGAGGTTGGAGACTTATGACCGTAGCAGACAACACAAGCCGTAACCAATATAGCGCGACTGCTGGTCAGACGATCTTCTCCTATACGTTTGAGATAGTAGACAAAGACGATCTCGTTGTACTGCAAAACGGCATTGCCCTCTCAGAAGGCACAGATTACTCTGTAGCGGGCGTTGGCGATGAGAACGGCGGGACTATCACTTTAACCGCAGGCGCGACCCTGAACGATATTATGACCCTTTACAGGGACATGCCGTATGAGCGCAACCAAAACTACACCAACTCAGGTGACTTTTTAGCATCCGATGTTAACTCTGACTTTGATAACCTTTGGCTGGCAGGTGAGCAGACCAATCGGTCGTTTGATCAGTCTGTTCGTAGGCCGATTACAGACTCCACAACGATCTCAATGGAGCTGCCTGACGCTGCTACGAGAGCAAACAAGTACCTATCATTCAGCCCTACCGGCGCAGTAACAGCAACAACGACTGTACCTCCCGGCATTACAGATGCAGCTCTAGTTACCTATACGCCCGGCGGCACTGGCGCAATAGACACTACCGTAGAAGATAAACTCCGCGAGACTATTAGCGCAGATGATTTTGGTGCGTTTGGCGACGGAAGCGCGGACGACACTGCTGCTTTGCAAAAGGCCGTTAACTACGTCACGACTACAGGCGCATGGCTAGACGGTGGCAACAAGACTTACAAGATCACAACTACAATCAACGCGACAGGCGCGTTTCTGCGTTTAAGAAATTTTAAGTTTGTACTTGGCACTTCATACGCTGATCAAGGCAGGTTTAATTGTGACGCTGGATCTGGCATTGCAGCGATGACAGTTGCTTTGGAGAACATTGTTGTTGACGGCGGACGCGGCACATACAAAACCGGCAATGAAACATGGACAGTAAGCGTCTCAGACTTTTTTGGATACGACACAATTCAACCAACGCTTAGTGCCTTTTTCAAAGTAAACGCTGTAAACGAAGATACAAACGTACATATCACTAACAGCAGATTTGAAAACTATCATGGCATAGCCGCAATACGAGTTAACTCTTACGGCACGACCATCATTCAAGGCTGCATATTTAAAAATATTTCACACCAAAGTTTTGTCGTGTATCAGACATTAGATGGAGGTGTTACAGAAAAAGGCCGAACTTTAGTATCTGATGTTTATGCCGAAGATGTAGGGCTATTGCCAGACACGTTTGATGTTGATGGCTCGCCTATGGACTTCGCTACGACAACAGCAGCTCCGCAAGGATCATTTAACTTTTTAGTTATTGGCGCTGACTTTAGCATATCCAATGCAGTCGTTAAGAATTACGGCTCATGCGGCGTAACAGCAGATAGAAATGTAAACTTCAACGCAACCAACATAACGATCACTAACGACTCCGATCGTTCATTCTCAAACAACCCTTCTGGCGCATTTTGGATAGAGGCTTGCGAGCGATCTAACGTAGATAATTTGACTGTAGAGATTAGCGCCCGAGCAACTATCGACACGACCGGCCTAGATAACTCTCTCTTGCAGATATTTTTAACTGACGGCAACCGGGCTTACTTTAATAATGTAATCCTAAAAACAGATGAGTCTACTGCTTACGTTAATAAGTTGATCAGAGGAAGTCTCAAAGATAGCGTTCATGTCAGCATTGAAAATTTCTACGTGTCAGGAATTTGCAGAAACCTTGATGACGCTGTTAGCTTTTTGCTGTTGCCAAACTCATCTATTGACCACGATGTCAGACTATCTAGCGGCTACATCAAGCATGGCGATATCAAGATAGAAGGCCCATATAACGCCACCGTTGACGATGTATACCTTGAAGGCGTCTCGGGCGACGGCTCTATTTTATTTCCCGTGCCTGCCAACCCCGGCGTTTCAGGAGCCATTAAAGACGCTACTGTAACGGGGTGTCATGTTGCTGGCGCAATAACAAATGCGTCAAACATTACCGGCAGCCTTAATATCGTAAAAAACAAATACCTTGGATCTATTTCATCTACCGGCGCAGGCAATACAGGCAAATATGTCATTAGTGACAATTCGCACATTGCTGGCGGAGTTGCCATTATATGCTCCGGCTCTACAAGCACGGCCTCCGTAGAGATGCGCGGCAATGCACTGATAGAGGGTGTAACGCGAGTAGATGGAGCTAACAACGCAATTATCAACGACAACAACACTGAGCGCCGCTTAACCGTTGAAGACGTGCAAAACTTTCAAGTTGTTGGAAACACAGCAAAAACTGACGCAAGCGAGCCGTGTATTTGGATAAACCCAACAACGACAAGCAATGTTTTGTCTGGCGTTGTAACTGGTAACAACTGCCTAATAAAGACAGGAACTAGCGGTGCCGGTCATATATCTCTGGCAAGCGGCGTTACAAACGTAATAGAAGGCTTGAACAACAAGCTAACAGTAAATTGGTCATAAGGTAACGACATGGATTTTATTGATCACAGAAGTACGGCGCAGTTTACATTTCTGACCTCAGCTACAGATGAGAAGGTGCGCATCAATGCGGATGGAGATTTGCTGGTTGGAATCTCTACGCCATTTGATACTTCCGGGATTACGCTCGACGCTACTGGTGCGTTAGGTGTTGATGGCCACATTACAGTGGCTACTGGCGCAACTTATGATATCGGTACGGCCACCAACAAGTTCCGCGATCTTTATCTTTCTGGCGACATCAATGTTGCTGGCGTATCTACCTCTGGTGACTTAACTGTTGGCGGCTCTCTAAGTGTTACAACGGATGCTACTGTTACCGGCGATCTCACGGTTAGCACCGATGCGACTGTGGCTGGCGATCTCACGGTTAGCACCAACGCAACTATTACTAACGACTTAACAGTAAGCAATGACGCCACAATTTCTGGTGATTTAACCGTTAGCACTAACGCAGTTATTGCAGGCGATCTGACTGTAAACGGCACGACTACCACGATCAACACTGAGACGCTTGATGTCAAAGACAAGAACATCACGCTGAACTATGGCGGCGATACAACGTCAGCCGACGGTGCCGGGATTACAATCGAGGACGCTGTAGGCGCGGGTACTGATGCAACTATCCTATGGGACGGCAGCAACGACACGTTCGACTTCAGCCACGCCATAGACGTTACAGGCACGATCACGGCTGACAACAACCTAACCATCCAAAACTCTAATGCGTATGGTTCTATCGAGGTTGGCGGCGTATCTGGCGGCTTCATCGACATCAAGCGTCCATTCTCTGACGACTACGATCTACGTCTAATAGCAGAGGGTGACGGCGGTGTAATCAACGTCGCTTCTGGCGAGCTAACGATACAGCGAGCAGGGTCAGCCAAGCTTGCTACCTCAAGCGCAGGCGTCGACGTAACAGGTGATATTACTGTTAGCGGCACTGTAGATGGTCGAGATGTTGCTACAGACGGTACAAAGCTAGACGGTATCGAAGCCTTAGCAGACGTAACGGACACAGCTAACGTCACAGACGCTGGTGCCTTGATGGACTCAGAGGTTACTAACTTAGATCAAGTTAAGGCGTTTGATTCTTCTGATTACGCTACAGCCGCACAAGGCTCTACTGCTGACTCTGCATTGCAGAACGTAGTAGAAGACACTACGCCACAACTGGGTGGTGATCTTGCGTCTAATGGCAATGACATTCTGTTTGCCGACAACGACAAGGCTATCTTCGGTGCTGGCTCTGACCTACAGATTTATCATGATGGGTCTAGCAGTTATATCGTAGATAACGGCACAGGAAATTTACAAATCGACGCCAACGACTTTAGGGTTCGCAAACCTGATGGGTCAGAGGCAATGATTCATGCTAATGCT
>Ga0187219_1001004_pt1 | contig 13786 bp, 7 predicted proteins | sample 13SPOviralmetaG_FD_130162 | JGI IMG/M metagenome (GOLD analysis project Ga0187219, IMG submission 130162) | Marine viral communities from the oligotrophic San Pedro Time Series (SPOT) site, San Pedro Channel, CA, USA - 13 SPOT_SRF_2010-07-21... | ecosystem: Environmental > Aquatic > Marine >... | reverse complement strand
TCCAACGCTTTCTTTATACTTGTAAGGTTGAAAATAATCACAATTTTTAGCTCGATCTATTTTATTTGAATGATCAACATATACCACCATAAATTCTTTTTTATTAAGTTTTTCATTATGATTTAAAATATAAAGTGATGCTTCGTCTTTGTCAGTAATATTAAAAATTTTACCTAGCATTTCTGTAAGTAAAGACTGTACGTCTTTAGGTAGTTTTTTTGAAATATGGATTGTATCTAACATTAGATTAACCTAAAAGAAAAATGTATTAAGTAGCTAGCATCGTCACTATTATTCTGTGCAACAAAATAATCTAAGTAACTTGGAAATAATACTATATTTCCTTGTGGCATGGGTATCTTTGCCATTTCGCTATTAATAGTATTATCAATTTCTACATGCACTTTTCTAAAATAAGAATTGTCACTTATAAGATGCTTGATACATAGCTGACCGCTAGTTGGCGGTGTTTGTAGGAAATATACTCCTGAAAGAAAGTCTTCACCTTTCATGTCAGGTCTAAACATGCCACCTTTTTCGGTAATGGTACCATACATAGAACTTAACCCAAAATTTAAACTAGGTGACAGATTATAACTGGGTTTTATCTGACTAACACAGTCAATTCCAAACTTTACAAAGTCTTCAAATAACGGGTCTATATGTAGATTAGGCTGTGTAACAAAAGTATTAGTAGAAGATATATTAGGTAGAGAAATATTATTCTGTTTGTATTTTTGTAAATGGCTTACATATCGATCTTGTACATTTGAATGATTATTAAATGGCAATTGCCAACTAGGCACAACAAATAGTGGGTTCATTTATTTCCTCCATGGTATTTAATAAATAAAACTACAAAAAGGAAAAGATATGAAAAAATGGATTACATCAAGACTAAATGAAAGAACAACACTTGACGGTGCTGTACTTGTAGGTGCCGGCGTAGCATTCTTAATCTTTAAGCCGATTGCAAGTCTAGTAGCATATGCAGCAATTGCATACGGTGCATGGACTATTTGGAAAAAAGAATAGTTACAACTTATTAATAGGAATATCTGAACTAGCGCTCATATTCCAAACTTGCTTTCGCTCGACACCTTTTTTCTGAGCAAATTTCTTACTATCGCAGTTCTTACATACGTGAAAGTAATTATTACTTAACCTCTTAGGATCCATACTTCCTCTTGTACGTTCAAACTCTGTATCACAATTATCGCACCTAAATATACACATAGTTAATTCACGCTTGTAGGCGTGTTCCTTGCCGGTTTTACTAGTACGCACATGTCTAGTTTGCTTTTTAATTTCTCTTAAGAACATAACTATATTTACATTAAGATTATAAAAAGCAACGATAAATACTGATAAGGAAATAAAGAATATGACAATTTGTACAGTAACTCCAGCAGCAAATCAACAAATTAGCACGTTATGCAATGAAAATGATTGCTACGCTATTACTTTAAATATTAAAGGTGGCGGTTGTGCCGGTTTTGAATACGAATGGGGTACAGCACAAGCTGAAGATTTAGAAGCAGGCGACGAAGTAGTACAGTGTGATACAGGTTGTTTTGCAATTAGTAAGCATTCTGTCATGTTTTTGATAGGAACTGAAGTAGATTATGTAAAAAGTCTAGTAGGTTCTAATTTTGAGATAAGAAATCCAAATGCACAAAGTTCATGTGGTTGCGGAGTAAGTGTAAATTTTGATATGGATAAAATTCCACAGTTTTAAACGGAGTATATAATGGCTAAACAAGAAGTAGATATTGGTATCGAAGGTAATGATAATACTGGTGATAGTATTAGAGAAAGTTTTCGCAAAGTAAATGAAAACTTTGGAGAACTGTATGCAGTCTTTGGTATCGGTGGCCAAATTAGTTTTACAGACCTTAGCGATGTGCCGAATAGTTACATTGATCAAGAAAACAAGATACCAGTTGTAAAAGAAAATGCAACAGGACTTAATTTTCTTGAACTTGCAAGTAATAGTGATATTAATCCTAGTGAAGTTGATACAATTATATTTGATTACTCACTTGAAGGTAAGTTAGTTGTTAAGGTAGGATCTACTACTATTAAAAATGACCCATCTCCGTCATTAGGTGGTGCGCTAAATGCAAATGAAAAAGCAATTGGTAATATCGGTGAAATCAATCAAACTTCAGTAGATAACTTTAATAGTATCCACGGTACAAATATTCAGCTAGGCGACTTAGTAATTGATAAGGCATTTGCTGATGCAAACTATCAAGAGAAACAACGTGCAGGTGCCGGTCTTCGTTTAAATCCTGAACCAGCAGATACAACTGCATATATTAAAACTATTAACAGTTTTGATAGTTTCGGCGATGCTGTAATTACAGATCACGGATACGGTGATGAATTCTTAGCAGCACCTTTTATCTTTAGTACCACTGATACGCCGCCGACAAATATAGTTGATGGTCAGACTGTTTATTTAAGAATTAAAGATGACGATACTATTAGTTTCCATACTACTGAATCTGGTGCTATAAACAATACAAGTCGTATTATTATGAGTGGCGGCACAGGCACACTTAACATAACTGACGCTGATTATGATTCTAATCTACAAGGTAATTGGTTATCTACTCTTGCTCTACCAAGAGAAAGTGTAACAAGACGCCAAGGTGATACAATGGAAGGAACTTTGTTCCTTAGTGATCATCCAGGAGATTTAGCAGGATTAGGTACTGACATTGGTGGATCGGATGATTTACAGGCAGCAACAAAATTATATGTCGATAAAGGTACTCCGACTTCTCAAGTTAATCTATATGTTAGCACATCGGGCGATGACGATCAACAATTTACACCAGCAGGTAAAGAAGGTAGATCAGCATCGTGGGCATATGCAAGTGTTAAAGCAGCTTGTGAAAAAGCTGAAGAAATAATTGAATCTTCACCATTTGAAACAGGTCCGTATCGACAAACTATGCAATTCGGCGGTGGCAGAGACACTGCTAAGATTTCAACAGCAGGTGTTGCTTCACCTCCGGCAGGACGAAATAATTACAGCACACTGATTACTGAAAACTTAGATTTTATCAAAGCTGAAGTAATTGCATTTATTACTGCAACTTATCCTGACTTTGAATATAACGAAGAAACTTGTGCAAGAGACGTAGAATACATTGTTAATAGTGTAAGACTTGATACTTTATTAGGTAACAACGCAAACTATCTATCACGTTGGAGTGGTATTAGATATTATTCAAATCCGAGTGCTAGAAAAGCTATTGGTGAGCAGAAAACAGAAACAGTTGCAAGTATTCAACATACACAAAAACTAGTTAGAGATATTGTTAAAGGTACTGTCGTCGGAAGTAATGATAGTGTAGCAGGAACGTTATACCAAACTAGAGAAGAACAGTATTTAAATGCAGCATTAAATCCAGATGAAAATGTGTCAGAAACAGTAGCCGATGCTACAGATGCTAAATTTGCTATTGTACTATCTGTTATAGAAGATGGTCCGTTAGATGCACCTACTATTGTTGATGGCAATACAACATATAAATTAAACGTAGGAAACGGAAACTTTGGTTTCATTGATCAGGGTGATCCAAACAATACTGATATTATTCCTGGTAAAGTTGTTATTGGTAAGAATTCGGGTGCAAGAGCAAGAATTATCAAATATACATATGAAGCAGATCCTTTAACTGTAGTATCCACACCAGAAACAGACGAGTTTGAAGTACAGCTTCTTGAGCCAATTGAATTTGAAAATGGTGAAGAACTAGAGTATGGTAACTTAGTTAGAGAAACACAAATTTCGATTAGAGTTGAATCTGGTATTTACTATGAAGATTACCCAATTCGTGTTCCAACAAACGTTTCAATTAAAGGTGACGAATTTAGACGTTGTATTATACGTCCAAAGCAACGTGTTTCGCAATCACGTTATACAAATACATTCTTCTATAGAGATAAAGAATTTGACGGATTAGTTCCGGTTAGTAGTAGAATACTACAAATATCAAATATTAAAAACGGCGGGCCAAATGTTACTCGTGCAGCAGCCGCAGGAACTTACACCGGAGTTACGCAAACTACAGTTACAACAGTAGATCCGATTACATCTGAAGTTACAATAAGCGAAGGTACTAGCGGAGTTGGTACAAATGCTACATTTACTGTTATAGTTAATGCAGACGGTAGTGTCTTTTTAAATGACGTTACAATCACCGACGGTGGAGGCAGTTATCTAGTTGGAGATACAATTACTATTTCCGATGACGATATAGGTATTACTGGTGCTCCTAATCTTGTACTTACAGTAGGCGAAATATCAGGCGGTAAGCCTTATATAAATCCGCTATCGAAAAACATAGATGGTTATTTTGGTTACCATTATTTAAGAGATCCGAATAGACCAAGAAGCTTATTATTGTCAGGTTATGCAAATAACGAAAAAAGACCAATAGCTTCAAAAGTTATGAAAGATAACCGTGAGTTTATACAAGAACAAGTTGTAGAATATATTGATGTTAATTTTCCAGCAGTTGTCTATAGTGTAAGTAAATGTAAAAGAGACGTAGGATTAATTGTAGATGCAATGGCTGCTGACTTTGAAAAAGGTGGCTTAGAAAATATCCTCGAAGCACAGGGCGAGTATTATTTTGGTGCTCTACCCAAAGACGAATCGCAGACAGCAGCTACTATTGCAGGCATCGAATGGATCCATACAATAGCAGCTCAAATTCTAGCAGGCACACAACCAACTATAACTTGGGGTATTAATTTAGATTATCCTGAAGCAGACTTGTTTAATGGCGTAGCAGAAGTAGGTTCAAGTACATTAAGTAATAACTTTATAGAAACTATTAACTATGCATTTAGCGAGAACTACAATCCACCATTACGCAATGACGAAATGGACGGGTTCTTAATGAATGATGCTAGTTTATTGCGTAATATGACAGTTCAAGGACACGGCGGCTTTATGCTTGTACTTGATCCATATGGTCAAGTTCTAACTAAATCGCCATACATCCAAACTGGATCAAGCTTTAGTAGATCGCAAAACAAACAAGTATTTGCAGGTGGTATGTACGTTGATGCATTCACCGGCAACAGTGCTATGAATGTTATCGGCAAAGATGATGCATTTACACTTGATGTTAAGAGTGTAGGAAGTCAAAGTGATCCACAAGGATTGTTTATTAGACGTCCTGAAACTCCGTGCCCATTTTATGTAGATGGAAGACGCTTCCAAGTTAATGCAATTAAAAATTATGATCCTGACGAAGGTACAGCTACTCTATTACTTGACAGAAACTCAAATGACGGTAATGGCTTTACAGGTATTACAAGTGCTTTAGAAAGTGGAGTTGATTTAGACAGTGTTGCAGAATTTGAGTTCAATGAGGATAAATGTGCTAGAGACACAAGACTAATTCTTGATGCAGTTGGCTTAGATATAATTACAGGTTCTAATTATCAAAGTGTTACAGCAGGACTTGCTTATCAACGTGCAAACGCAGATGTTGTTACAGCAGAACAATTGGCACAAACAACAGCAGCAATTAACTTTGCTAAAGCAGAAACACTTGCTTTAACAGCAGTTGATGCAGATGTTACTGCTGAAACAAGAGCAACAGCAGCATTTGACGAAGTTGTAGATATTTTAAACAACGGTGTAGTAAGCACAGATGCCGCAGCAGATGCACTTACTTTCCCAACGCCAGCAACACAACCTACAACTAATGCAAACGATGCAAGTGTAATACTACAAGCAAACAAAGCATTTATTGTAAGTGAGGTTACAAGTTTTATTACTGCAAACTATCCTTCACTAACTTATGATAGCACAAAGTGTGAAAGAGACGTAGGCTATATTGTTGATGCACTATCATTTGATGTGCTATACGGAGGTAACTCGGGTACTTTAATAAATGCAAGATCTTACTTTGTTGGCACAACTGGACAGTTGGGTGACACAGATGAAGAAACTGCTACAGTAGCAGCATACGGCGAATTACAAACTATTGTAAGCGAAGTTGTACAAGGCACTAGAGCAAGTCAGCCTGTAACATCAAGTCCTGCTACAGGCACAGAAGGAACAATAGTAAGCGACTTAGTTGGCATCATCAAAGATGCAATTGATTTAGGTACAATAGAAAACTTACCATCACTTATAAGTCCAGATGCAACTGCATTATCAGTTGGTGCTGCACTAATTTCAGCTCAAACAGATATTACTGATAATAGAGCCTTAATTGTTGCAAGAACAATACAAAGTATTGATGCTCCGTTACCAATTACACTACAAACAGGCGGTAACAGATCAATCTTAGGTAATGACTTTACACAAGTTAATGATCAAGCATACGGACTAGTTGTTGTTAATGGTGCGCTGTCTGAAATGGTTTCCATGTTCACTTATTACTGTAAAGTTTCTTACTTTGCTAGAAACGGTTCTGAAATTAGATCACTTGGCGGGTCTTCTTGTTATGGTGACTTTGGACTAGTTGCTGAAGGCAGTGATCCAAATGAAATTCCAGATGGAATTACATTAAGAGACGATATGGTAAATCCTGCTAGAATCTTTAGTGCAGATATTGTAATAACTGCCTCTGATAATATTACAGTTACAGCAGGTGAAACAATTACACAAGCTGGCACAGGTGCTACTGGTGTTGTAACATTCGGTACAAATACTAGAACAGTATATCTAACAGATGTAACAGATATTTTTAACACTGTCGGCGAATTAACAGGTTCAGTAAGTGGAGCATTAGGTGCTAACAGTATTCCAAGCGATGTTGATACTGCTGGATATACTAATAACGAAGAACAATTATTTGCACACTTATATGACTGGGAAACACTTCCAAACAACAGAGGCGAATTTGATATCTATCATCCTAACAAAGATGTATTTGCAAGATATGAAATTACAAACGTTGTTGATACAGGACTTGTAGTTGGTGAAGTAAAAGGAATTGGTGATAGTGTTTCAGTTACATACAATGCAATTTCTTTAGGCGCTGGTACAGGCGCTACGTTTAAAGCTAGCAAAACAATACAAGACGGTTACATTGTGACTGGCGTGCTTAAAGGCGAAGATTACGAAGTTGGTGATGAAATTGTAGTTAGTGGTGTTGATATGGGCGGAGCAACTCCGGCTAACGACATTACAATTGAAGTAACTGAAATTGACAGCAACGGCGGCATTAATACATTTAATACTTCTGGTACAATAGCAATTACTTCTGATACTCCTAGATTTGACGGTACTGTAATTAAAGCTAACTTTGCTACAGGCGATGCACAGTTTAGTCAAAATGGTATTTTAGAAACAGACGGCATACCAAACGGTACATTTATACAAGCAAGAAGTAACCAAACATTTATACTTGAAGATATTGCTCGTCCGGACATTTTAACAATTCGTCCATCGACTGCGGTTATTTTTAGAGAAAATCCAGACTTTGTTTATAGAAGTATTTCGTTCCTAACAGCAGATGCACTAGGCAATGAGCTTCCAGAAACTAATTCATTAGCAGGTTTTGATAGTACATATGATTATGTAAGACTTGTTGTTGATACAGTTAATGCACAAAATACAATAGGTACTGTATTAGATCTAAGTAGTAATCCTCTTACAGGCGGAACTACACTCGGTGATACAGCAGGCGACACAACTATCGCAATATCGAGAATATTCGAAGTTAATGAACTAAGACGTTTAAATAACAATACTCAAACTGAAGAACAATTTAGACCAGATGATTTTGCGGATGGCGAATTACCTATGATTGTATCATGGGACGGTAAAAAACATACTGTGTCTAACTATCGTGGTGTAAAAATTGATGCTGTATCAGGCGATCATGAAATACAAGTTACACCGTCAGAAACAGACGACTATGGTATTATCGATATCAGTGACGTTGGCGACTTACAATATCCAGCAAGAGCAGCAGGACTTGGTTCTACTCTTGTGTTAGGCACTGTAACTCCGATACTGAGAGCAGGCTTGCAGGACGGTTCGCCCGGTACAGTTACTATTGCAATTTCAACTTGTCGTGCAACAGCACATGACTTCTTAGATGTTGGAACAGGCGGCTTTAACACAAGTAACTATCCAAACGTTATTTTTGGGTTGCCAAGAGCTCCTAATCAATCACAAGAAGTTGATGAACGTGGTAAAGGGCGTGTGTTCTATGTAAGTACAGACCAAAACGGTATCTTTAGAGTTGGTAGATTCTTTAGTGTGGATCAGGGTACTGGTACTGTTAGTTTCTCAGCAAGTATTGCGCTTTCAGATGTTGATGGCTTAGGCTTTAAACGTGGTGTTGTTGTTACTGAATTTAGTACAGACACAGCGATGACAGATAACGCATCGGATACAGTACCAACAGAAAGTGCTGTACGTGGTTATGTAAATAGACGTTTAGGCTTTGATCAGACTGGTGCAGCAATTACTAATAAAATTGGACCAGGTGTGCTTGCTCCAAATGGTAGTGTGCCTATGACAGCAGATTTAAATGCTGCTGGTAGTACTATTACTAACTTAGCTGTTCCGACTGCACTATCAGATGCTGCTACAAAGGCATATGTTGATAACTCAAGAGGAGACAACGATACACTACCTGATCTACGTGATATTGAAATAAGTGATTACGGTGAAGGACAACTACTAGTTGCAACAGGTGAAAAGAAATTAATCATCCTAGCAGGCACAATAGTAGATGGTCCGTTCGCACCAGGACAAACTATAACAGGTAGTTTGTCAGGTGCAGAAGGTACAATTGTTGATGTTCAAAGTAAAGTAGGCCTTGAAGGTAATATTGTAGAGCTAACATACACTCCAGTATCAGGTGAATTTAGCTCAGGTCCTCCTACAGGACAAGATGTTGTAAGTGTTGTTGGTGCAGCTGAAGGTACAGCAATTGATGGTCCTGAAAACGTTTGGGGCAATAGTGTTTATTCAGCAGATAGTGATATCGAAATTACAACAAATAGGATTGTTACTTTAGATGGTGGAGGAAATCCAACAGATAGATATACTGAAGTAAGTGTTCAAATTGTTGCAGGAACTATCGAGAATGCTGATGTAAGTGCAACAGCAGGCATTGTACAAAGTAAGTTGTCGATGGAGACATCAAGTACTAGAGCAAACGCAGCTGGTATTTCGCAAGCAGATTTAGGTCTAGCAAGTTTTGATAACACAAGATTTACTGCAACTAATGGCTGGATACAAATTAAAGACAACGGTGTTCAAGTTGGAGATATTCAAGAATTAACTACTAATACTGTAATAGGTAATTCAACAGGATCACTAGCAACACCGACAGCAGTTCCATTTACAACTGTTGTTACAGAAGGCGGCGGACTTGCAGATGCTGACTTTGTTGCAGCAAATGAGGTTCCAGAAGCAAATGATCCTGGTGAAGCATTAGCAAAAACTGCTGCTGGTACTTACGGTATTACAAATATTTCTAAAACAGGTGAGCCAAATAGTATTGTTAAAACAGATGCTTCAGGAAGCATACAAGTTAATAGTTTAATACTAGGTGGTGACAGTAACTACGAAATACTTTCGTTAGATACTACAGAGCTACTATTTAAAACTCCAGGTCAAGGTACAATACTTTCTGCAAGTGGCGGTTCGCCAGGTACAGGAGGTTCGCCAAGTGATCCGGGTTATATTGCGCCTACATTCCCTGACATTGAAATACCAGGCAGTGTTAATATTAGTGGCACAGGTGTTAATGAAAGTTTCCTACAGCAAAGTAGTCCGTTAAACGGTGAAAAGGTTCTTGCTGTTGATTGGCTTTATAGTAGCTTTATGGAAGCACCAGGTGAAAAAGGAAATGCATCAACCGGCTTGTCAATTGGTGCTAACACAGGTAAAACTACCGCAGGACAAATTGGTATTATTGTTGCTGATACTGCTACAAGTTCAAGTGTTGCACCGTTTGTGTTTAGTTCAAATGGTGTTATTCCAGATACAAATAATGTTTATAACATTGGTAGTAGCACACGTAGATATAATACTGTTTATGCAACAGTGTTTAACGGTACTGCAACTGAAGCATTTTATGCTGACTTAGCAGAGAACTATTTAGGCGATACAAGTTATGAACCAGGTACAGTACTTGTATTTGGCGGTGATGCAGAAGTTACTACTACAGCTACTAAAGGCGATCGTAAGGTTGCAGGTGTTGTAACAACTAATCCTGCACACTTAATGAATAGCCACTTAAAAGGCGAAAATGTTGTCGGTCTAGCACTACAAGGTAGAGTTCCTTGTAACGTGTTAGGTAAAGTAGAAAAAGGCGATTTGCTTGTTGCAAGTGCAATTCCGGGATACGCTATTGTTGATAACGATCCTAAAGTTGGCGCTGTAATAGGTAAAGCACTAGAAAATAAAACAGACGGTGACAAAGGTGTTATCGAAGTAGTAGTAGGAAAGCACTAATGAGAAAAGAGTTTGTTTCACGTTTAGTAAAAACACAAAATGCAAAAACTGCCGTTGATGAGTCACAACCTCAAAGACGGCAGGTTGTTGCTGTTGCAGGTAAATTGCGCATTCAAGTAGAGGGAAATTCAAATGTCAAGAAAAGAGATTAATGTAGGCACTAGTGCTAATAAAGGTGATGGCGATCCACTACGCACAGCCTTTAAAAAAATTAACGAAAATTTTGCTGAACTTTACACAGGAAATTTTGCTGAACCAGATGTAATTACAAGCACAGTTGCGCCTGACACTGACGGTGCATACGATTTAGGCAAAATAGATAAGCGTTGGACAGATTTATATGTTAAGGATTATATTTACTTAAATGGCAGTAGAATAGAACTTTCATCAAATGGAACACTTTTAATTAATGGTGGTCCGCCTACAGAAAGACAAGACACTGTAGGCAGTGTGTTTGGCGATGACAGTACATTACTTGTAGATGGAGTTAATAGTAATATACCCAAAGCAAACATTGAAGATAGTGCGAATTGGGATACAGCATTTGGCTGGGGCAATCATGCAAGTGCAGGTTATGCAGATGGTACTAATGAAGCAAATTGGGATACAGCACACGGCTGGGGCAATCATGCAAGTGCAGGTTATGCAGATGGTACTAATGAAGCAAATTGGGATACAGCATTTGCGTGGGGAGATCACAGTGCAGCAGGTTATGCAGATGGTACTAATGAAGCAAATTGGGATACAGCGTTTAGTTGGGGTGATCACGCAGCAGCAGGATACCTAACAAGCGAAACAGACAGTCAAACACTTAGTTTAGTAGGCACAGATTTATCTATTACAAACGGCAACACAGTTGATCTAAGTGGATTTTTAACAAGTTACACTGAAACTGATCCAGTAGTAGGTGCAATTACAGGTATTGTAAAAGCAGATGGCGCAGGAAATATTAGTGCAGCAGTAGCAGGTACTGATTATCTTGTAGCAGAAACAATTGACTTAGCAACACTTAAAACAGAAGTAGCAGCGGCAATCGACTTTGCAGATTTTCAAACTAGAATAGCAGCATTATAATACTTCAAGCGGATACGATAAATATGTATAACAATAGGATTGACGAGAATGGCAAATAGATTTCCCCTAATACTAGATACCACAGATGGTAATAAGATCAAAGAAATACCATCAGGTGATAATCTAGACTTACGTAATGTAAGTATTGTAGATGCACAAAATATCGATGCGTTAGGTACAATCAATGCAGCAGGAATTAAAATTAATGGGGCTGATATACAGCCTGGAGAATTTACAGACTTAGACGATACTCCAAATACTCTTATTGGATCCGAAGGACTATTTGTTAGAGTAAAAGCAGACGGTACTGGCTTAGAATTTTATGAGTTAGGTGGTGCAGAAGCAGAATTAAATATTACTAACTTACAAGTAAGCCAAAGTATTTTACCAGATGTAGATGTAGGTGCTACTATAGGTAACCCTACAAGTAGATTTGACGGAATATACGGAAACTTCTTCCAAGGTAGCGTCAAAGATAATACCGGATCAACAGTATTTGATGCAGCAACAGGAAAAATACCTTATGCTGCTATTGTAGGTGCTCCAAACTTAATCAGCGATTTAGAGAACGACGAAGGTTATATAAAGGCAACTGAACTTAGAGCTGTAATTCCTACGTTTATTGAAGATGGATTAGTTGAAGTTGAAGTTACCAACACAGGTGATCTTGTAGGTAGTGTTATAGGTGAAGATTCAACTGTACTTGTTGATAGCTTAACATCAAGAATTAACGCTGCAAGACTTACACAAAACGGTGCAAACAATGGACAAACACTTGTCTGGGATGAAGCTACTCAAGTTTGGGTTCCGGGTATTGCAGGTGATATTACAGGTTTTGCTTCTAACAAAGTTGATTTGCTAACTGTCGAAACAGGATATAGTATTACATATCAAGATGCTACAGGTATAATTGCAGCAGACACTATACAATTAGACACAACTGTAAGCACAGAAGTTAATAATGTAAAAATAAGAAGTAATAGTAATGTCTATCCAGATGTAGATAATACAGGTAGTGTAGGTATTAATGGAAATGCATTTGCTAACGGATATATTAATAACTTAGTTGCTACAACAATTGCAGGCGATTTAACAGGTAATGCTGTTGGTGAAACACACAAAGCAAACGCAGGTGTGTTTGGCGATAATACTGGTGTAGCAGGTAGTTATAAATTACATGTTATAGGCGACTTGGGCGTTACAACAGGTAACTTAGATCTTAACGGCGGCTCAATCATAAGTGCAAACTTTGAAGATGCAACAGGTAACTTTAGAGGTTCATTCTTTGGTGATGACTCGACTATTATTGTTGATGGTACTGATAACAGTATTACTGGTAACTTGAAGTTCCCCGGAGCCACTGGTACTATCGAAGGTACTATTATTGAGCTTACTGCATCTAATAGAATTGAAGTAACAGACATTCAAACTACTGGAGATTTTTTCCCACGCTTTAACGAAAGCGGAGCAATTGGTACAGTTGCACGTAAATTTGATGAAGGTAACTTTGTAACACTACGAGCTGACGCATTTAGTATTGATACTATTACTGCTAGTACAATTAACACAGAAAACTTTGTACTTAGTGGTACAGGTACAGGCACATTATCAAGTAATACGGATCTTGTATTAGAAAGTGGTAATAGAACAAAAGTTACAGGCGGCACATTTAAGTTTCCAACACTAACACAAACAGAAATAGATGATGTAGTAGTAGAAAATGGAGACACATCTTACAATACTACAACAAACAAATTTGAATTTATCGAAAATAGTGCAACGATACAATTACACGTTGGTACTTTTACAGGCATTCATAAAGGTGATGTACAAGGTTTAGATGGAACACAGATATTTAACGGTAGTACAAATAAAATTACTACTCCAACTGTAATTGGTACAGCAACGTTTGAAGAAGATGTTATAGTTACTGGAGATTTAACTGTTTCAGGCACTACAACTACAGTTAATACTGAAGAAGTTAATATTGCTGATAACATTATATTATTGAATAGTAACTTTACAGGCCCAACACCAACTGAATCAGGCGGCATAGAAATTGAACGTGGCGATGAGGACAATAAACAATTTGTATGGGACGAAGGTACAGATAAGTGGAGCATTGGTGCAGAAACGTTTAACGCAGCTACAGTAGAAGCAACAACTGTAACAGGCGATGACACTGGTACAATATCAGGATACTTAAACATAACTGGTGCTACAGGCGGAGATATTACACAATTTGCAAAT
>Ga0187219_1001003_pt1 | contig 13789 bp, 8 predicted proteins | sample 13SPOviralmetaG_FD_130162 | JGI IMG/M metagenome (GOLD analysis project Ga0187219, IMG submission 130162) | Marine viral communities from the oligotrophic San Pedro Time Series (SPOT) site, San Pedro Channel, CA, USA - 13 SPOT_SRF_2010-07-21... | ecosystem: Environmental > Aquatic > Marine >... | reverse complement strand
TCTTTGACCACCAACTTTAAACAATTCACCAGTAAAGTTATTAATATTTTGAGCATAAATGCTACTGTTTGTTAGGGATATTGCTCCCATAATTAATCTTCTCCTAGTTATTTATCTAATACTTAAATTGTTTTTAGAAGAAGTAAAAGCTACTACTTGTCGTTCTTTTTTGCTTCTTCCATCGCAAATAATTTTGCAGCTATAGATTGGTTAACGGTACCTTTAGCAGATATCTCAGCAACTTGTGATACTATGTCTTCTCCGAAAGTATCAACTACTTGATTTCTTTGGATGTTGTTCAGCTTATTTTGACTTTCTTCAACTTGTTGTTGTAATCCGTCTTGCTGCCCAAATTCTACTCCAAATTCACTAGTAGCATATTGCTTGATATTATCTACGTTTAGTTCACCTTCAAACATCATCTCTACTGCTTTACCAACACCTTTAGTAGTGTCTAGACCTGCTTGTAGAAAAACATCTTGTCTTTCTTTAGCTTCGTACTCTGCAACTTTTCCTTTAAGAAGTTCGTTTTGTTCACGAATCTCTTTCCAGTTCTTGTCGCCTGTGTTAGTTTGAGAGTTTATCTCTTCTGTCATTATTCACTTGTCCTTCTTTATACGATATTTTTACAAGAGGTGTATAAGTAACCTCTGACTTTTAGTCACACTACTGTTTTTATTTGACAGGTCTTGTCAGTAGGCATCAAGACCGATTACAACTGAAGTCATATTATCCTGCAGACTTACAAACGCAGCTTGAAATTATTATACCATATATTGTGGGTGTGCAAGTTAACTTTCGGTTAATCCTACTACTTCACCTGTTTGTGCTTTAGCAGCACCTGTTGATAATGAACTCTCTGTTTCTATTTGTGTAATTATATTTTGTAAATTTTGTAGTTCTTCAGCATTACCTAACTGTGTAGCTTGTACATATTCTGATGCTGTTACTGTTTCCCTACCTTGTGATGCTGCTGATGATTGTATACCCATCAATGATAATGATGCAGCACCAAATCCTTTTCTAGCAGCTTCTTGTGTCAAACCTTGTTGTGATAAACTTTGTGCAACTTGTGCAGATATATTACCAAAACCTGCTACTTCAGCTTCACCAATAACTTGTGATGCACGTATGTTACCTTCTAGTATTTTTGTAGCAACAGTAGGAGAAACAAACATTGCAAAAATAGATTCGTCAGGTAAGTCAATACCAAAGTTATCTAAGTATGCTTGTTTTACTTGTGGTATGTTATTTACTACACCTTCGTAACCTGCATCTAATCTTTGTTTAAATTCCAAAGGTGATACATCTCCCGAAATTGCAGATGTCATATCATCTTCAAACTCAGTTGCATTTAAATTGTAATCTCTAAGACTTGCTCTCATGTTATCTTTTGCAGCTATATATTCTTGTTCAGTCATTCTTAAAGAACCATCGTCTCTTTTAATGCCAGGATATACCTCAGCAGTTAATGGGTCAGCTCTCATTTCAGCAATAGCTAATCTTTCGTTACCTGATTCATTAAATTTATCTAAGTATATTCTTACTAAACGTTCATCTAAATATGGATATAATGCTTTAGCTTGTTCAAAAGTATTTGGTCCATCTTGTACAGCTTGTCCTACGTCTCTTGCATCTATGTAATCTCCTGCAACAGTTTCCATTTCTGATGTGTTAATACTAAAATCAAAACCTTTAAATTGACTACTACCAAAAGATATTTCATTGCCTGTAGCTGACGGTATTCCTCCACCAAATGCAGGTGCTAATCTTTGTGGATTAGAAGAATAACCTGCAGTAGCTATCAAACTTTGTGCAAATGCTTCAGCACTATTAAATCCCTGTGTCTTTGCATAAGCATCATCAAAAGTTTCACCACCTGGTGTGTCTTGTCTCCATACTGTTACTTTTGCCACTATCTACCTACCAATCCTTGTCCTCTAAATACTCCTGATATATCTTGGTTAAACACTCCACCCATACCACGTAATGTATTATCTTGTACTGTTGGGTCATTCTCGAATTTTTTTCTAAGTTCTCCTGCAAACAATGTCATATCTCCACCAACTGATTGCGAAAGAACATCAATGCTTTTTTTATCATTTATTGATAACGCAGCTTTGCCTAAAATATTCTGTGCTGTTTTATACAAAGATGAAGACCACAGTGAATGTTTACTACCTTCATAATTAGGAAATAATTTATCATGTGCTGCTTGTAACTCATCTAACATTTTATCTTTATTAACAGTTACACCTTCACCTGCTTGTGCATCAGCTCTTAGTCCTGCTGCATACTTTTCTAATAAACCATTTTCTTTAAAAGCTCTAGCTACATCAGCACCAAGATATTCACTTATAAGATTTTTTGCTGCACCCATACCTGTTTGTGTTTTATTAATTGTTTCTAAATATGGTTTATATTTTTCATCTAATACGTCTTGTCCACCTGCCATTGCTAATCTGTAATCGTCAGTTAAATACAATAATTGATTCATACCTTCAGACGTTGTTAATCTACCTGATACTATATCAAATGATAAATCTCTAATCAAACTATCAACACCACTACCTGTTATATCAAGTTGTGCTGCTTGTAGTTTCAATGAGGTATATCCATCTTTTAATGCTTTGTTTGCTGCAGATGGATTAGTATATTGTAATTCTTTGAACGTTCTCTCTTGCTCATTAAAATCTTGAAATACTTGTAAAGATTCTAAATAAGGACTTATGTCCTCGCCAGTTATTGCACCGTAAGCAAATAGTTGCTGTACATCATTGTCTAATAACCAAGTCTTACCAAAGTATTTTGCTTTTGTTTCTAAATCATTTTCTACATTTTCTAATAAAGCATCAATGTCTGTACCAGGATTATCAGGGTCCATTATTTTTAAATCAGACATATTAAACATTGGTAAAAATGCATATCCGTATTCGTCTGCAAACGTTTGTATTGTGTATTCTACAGCATTGTCTATAGCACCATCTATAAAACTGTCAGGTAAATCTACTGATACAATTAATGGCATTACTGCACCTTCTGTAGTCGTGTAATTGTACACAGCAAAATACTGTTCATCTACCACGATTAATTCATCGGGTACTTGTAATAAACTTCCTTCTTTAAACATTATCTATCCCTATTATAAACTTCATTTGCAAGTTGTAATGTTCTATTTGCTATTACATTTGCTTCAGGTCTATTGTTTAAATATCCTGTAAATACTTTATCATAATCGATATTGTTTTGCAGTTCCTGTAATTTATAGTCTGATGGTATTTTTGCGTTAAATATATCGTCTCTAATATCTAATTCTTCGCTAGTGTCAATTAAAGAATCTTCAAATACTTCACCTTGTGATTGTCTTGTAAGATTATCTAAAGCAAAACCCCATATTTTATCAGACAACATTTCAGACGGTGACCTATCTCCTGCTGTTTGTAATGCTTCTAAAAGCTCAGGACCATAGTCTTGCCAAAATGTTTCTTCGACTATTTGTTTTTCCCAGTCTTCACCATTAGCTAATATCTCATTACGTTTAGCAAATACGTTATATAACTCAGGTACTTGTTGTCCTGCTGCAACTATAAGATTAGATATTTCATACATAGCCCAAGCAGTAGCTGCAAATGCTGCTGCACCACCCATAGTTGTAGCACCTGCTGCTAATGCTGCAGCTTGTGTTTTAGCAAATGCTTTACTAATAAGTGTTTCGCCTATATCTATAGTTTTCCATGCAAGTCCTAATGTTTTACCTGTTTTTGTTTTAGCAAAACTTCTTGCAATTCTTCTTAAAGTCATAGCATCAGGGTTAGAACCTACAGGTAATCTGTCAGCTCTAAATGGTATGCCTACATAATCTGTACCACCTTCACCTATATCCATACCTAAACTATAAGATGAACGTATACGTGGTAAATTGTCGTCATCAATTAATGTGACTACACCTCCGTCATTATTTAATTTATATTGACTCATACGAGCTACATTACTTCTTGAACCTACAACACGATTACCTGTTATATTTGCATCAAAGTTATTTAGTGCTGATTTAATAACACCATTTCTAAAATCTTTTTGTGGAGCTGTAATTTCTAAATTTGCAATAAATAATCTTGGTTCATCTAAATTTATATTTTGTAAATTTTGTATTGGTTGTCCATGTCTTTTAGTTATATTTCCTACAAAGTTTGTTGTGTTTCTTTGAAAAACACCTATTTTATATGCACCATCTATTTTGTTATCTACTAAATCATTTAATTTTGTAATTACATCATTCATAGTTTCATCAATGTTAATTACATAATCAGCATAATTACCTGCACGAATATCACTAAAATTTTGTTTTACATACACAGGTTGTGGTGTTATGTCTGTTGGACGTATTAAACCTTGTTTAGGTAGATTTCTAAACTCTGATAAAATTTCATCACTATCACTTAAAAATCCACGAAAAGAATCATCGTATTTATAATTTCTATGTTCAGGAACATTTAATAAAGAACTGTTTTCACCGTCTACAACACCTGCTTGTGTTCCTAACATACCTACAGGGTGTACTCTACTTGCAGGACTGTCTGTAGAGTAATTTTGAAGTATATTTATATCTAACTCTTTAAACATTAATGTTAATGCTTCAACGTGTTTAGGGTTATTTCTACGATTAGTTTCTATGCTAGACATAATACTTATGCCAAATACATCTTCTAATAATTGATAAGTTCCAAATGATTTACGTAATTGTGGAATACCATTTTCAGTTACTTCTTGTACAGTTAAAACTTCTATAAAATCAAAATCATTTAATGAACCAACCCATTCTATATCTGCTGTTAATAATTTTGTATTTTCATTTTCTACTAATGATTGTAAATTTCTTACAAAAAGATGTCTAGCTTTGTCTGTCATTACTGCATCTGCTCTACCATTTTCTGTAGGTTCTATAAAATTAAATGCTAATTCGCTTGGGTTTTCAAATGTAATAGATTCATCAAATACAAAAAATCCTGCACGTTGTGTACTCGCATCTCCTCCAGTAAAATTAGTGTTTATTTGCATTAGCTCTCTATGAACTCCTGGCAAGTCTTCTGTAAAACTACTTGGATTAGTGTTATATGATTGTCTTATGCTTTCATAAGTAATCCTAGTATCACGAGTAGCATCTTCATCTACAATATCTGTTGTTTCACTTAAAGAATCAGCTCCTGTTTCTTCTACGTTTCTATAATAATCTTGTATTTCTCCTGGTGTTTCCTCTGTTATTGTTAAAACATCAAAGCTGTTTAATTCCTCAGTTGACAATGTGTCCATTGATTTTTCAAATAATGTGTACACTGCTTGTGGTGTCATAGTTCCATTTATGTGTTCTAATTCTACTTTACCTGTTTTTACTTCTAGTAATTTTTCAGTTGCTTTATCTATATCATAAGTAAAAACTTCTTGTATTTCTATACCAGTAATTTCTTCTAAACGAGAACTATTTAAAACAATACGTGCAAGGTCTTCAGGTCTGACTTTTGACATATAATAATGTGAAACTCTATCAATTTCATTTCTTTTTAAAGCGTATCTTAAATTATCAAAGGCACTGTTTTCTATATGGTCAGTAAATCTTGCTGCACTATCTTCTCCAGATATACCTGCTATTGATAAAATATTATGATTAACAGTTTGATAGTCACTGTAATTGTAATTTTTATAATTTTCAGCTATAGAAACTATAGCTCTATGTCTTTCAGAAAATTTATATTGTTCAGGTGTATATAATCTTTTATTAGCTACAAGAGTTATACTTTGTGGTGAACCCCACCTACTGGTAACTATATTTGATTTTGCACGGTCCATCATCCATTCAGTTTTTAAATTTAATTTGGCTTTATACTCTTCAACTACACCTCTCGTAAGACTAGGATAACGTATCATACCTCCATGACCTTCAAAAGGTGCTAAAGTTCTCTCATCTGCAACTTTGTCATTTTCAAATATAAATCCTCCTAATTGATACAAATTAGCTACTTGTCCATTTATAGGGGATTGTGTAAGAATAACACCATCTAAATCTGCTAAATGTAACAATCCTGCATACCAATTATTTGCTTGTTTTTGTATAAGTAATTTTCTGATTTTATAATTTTTAATGTATGGGTTAGGGTAATAACCTGCAAATGCACGTGGATTAAAATTAAAAAAATTAGTTTGAATACTTGCTCGTCTATTTCTTTTAGTATAGCTTACCTCATTACCTACATCTCTACCATAGCCATCAGAAGGAATCATAGATACAATATGTTTGTTACCATTAGGTGCTTTAAAAGTATAACCTAAAACATAACTTGGTTTTTTTCTTAATGCTGTTAACTTATCTCCATCTTCTGCTTTTTGTAATTTTTTAAAATATTTATCTACACCATTTTTATAAACTGGTCCCAAATCATCTAAATCTCCTCCTTCTCTATTACCTGCAAGTAACGTACCTTCTAATGTAGCTTTATCTAACACATTTTTTATTTCAGGAATTACTGTTGCTTGGTTTAAATGTCTAATAAATTCTCTATGTCCTGCAGTATTAGTGCTAAACCGTGGTCCATCACGGTATAAAGGAGAAACGTTATTTTGTAGTGTATTTTCTAATTCTAATAACCAGTTACTAAATAAATTTTGCACAACATCGTCTGCATCAGGAAAATATGTTTTATGTGTTACAACCTCTTGTGGTGAGTCATATTTTCTATCTAAACTATTTACTGCAACAGGATAACCACCAGTTTTATGCGAACTTTCTATACCCTCCATGACTTGTACCATTACAACTAATTTTTTATCAGGTGCGTATTCATTAATAATTTTAGAAATTATTTTATCTACATCACTATCCATATTTAATAAAGAAATTTCTATCATTTGATTAGTACCATATAGTTCGCTATCGCCAAGTTCTATATTATTTAATATTTGTACTCTGTTACCAATCTCTGCTTCTATTAAGGCTTCATCTACATATTGTAATAATTCTCTTTCTTGTCTTGAAGCAGCATTATCAAATACATTTTCTACAGTCTCTATATTATCGGGGTCTGCTGCCTGAGCTGCATCAATAGCTTGTTGTACTTCATCATCAGGAACACTTCTTGATTCACGAATTTCTGCTAATAATGCACGGTTATTACCACCTTCTAAAGCATCGACTACAGCAGTTCTTATTTCAGATGTTGTTATCTCATTAACATCTGCACGAATTAATACATCAGATATTACTTGTGTAGCATTTCTAGTTAAAGTTGGAGCAAATCTATTACCTTGACGTAGAGAATCACCAGACGCTGATGCAGCATCATTAACTTCTTTTGTTATTAAATCTCTAAAAGTTGCTCTTGCAGAATTATCAAGTTCTGACAAATCTATATCATTATCTCTTAATACTTCTATTACATTATTTTCTATAGCACCAACAAGCTCTTCTACTAAACTCATATCATAGACGCTGCAGCTACAGCATCTATAAAGGTTTCTGTATCAGAAACATAATCGTTACTGTTACGTTCATCATCTATGTTTATGCTTAACTTTTCCCATTGCACTTTTCCATCAACAACGTACTCACTATATTCAGGACTTTCTTTTATAATGTTTAATATTTCTTCCATTATCTATCTAAAAAATCCTTTGCTTGGTTTTGTAAAGTAGGTGGTAATCCAGGAATCATTGATGATGCACCACGTGGTTTTATTCTTAATATCTTTTCTAAGTTATTTAAAAATCCAGGTGCTGCTTCTTGTTGTTTAGAATCACCAAGATTTTGTCCTGGTTTTTTTTCAAAACGTGAATTATTAGGTGTTGTTATAGCTGTATCAGGACTGTCATCTACAGTATTTATACTACCTGCAACATTATCCTCTACTTTAATAAATGGATGTGCAGTTCTAAATATATATTCATAAACACTATCTAATTGTTCTAATGGTTCTTGTTGTTTTTTATTTAAAAAGTATTGATACATATAAGATTTTACAACATTAATTCTTTGATTAACTTGGTCACCTGTTATAACCTTACGTTCTCCTGGTACGTAATAACTATCATTAGGATTTACATTTTTATTTTGTAATAAATCTACAACGTTTTGACCATCACCTTGCATTCCCACACCTTTATATTCAGCATTGTAAGATAAGTATGGATGTACGTTTGTTGCATACATATTAACTATTTCACTGTTATTTAAATCAGCTATGTTTACAGGAGCTAATAAATTTTTATGCATGTTATTAATTTGTTCTCCACTTTGTTGTCTTATGTTATTACCACTGTAAGATACAACTGTTTCTGCATTTTTAAATAATCCACCTTCTTTAGCTATTTTTAATTTTGATGCCATGTTTGCAATGTCCATAGGTGGTGTTTCTAAAATATTAGGTGCTTTACTTTTTTCATATCCTTGAACACTTGGTTCAGCAGGTATTTCTGTAATGTTACCTTCAGCATCTTGTACTTGTACAGGATTTTCTATTAATTCTGTATTGTACTCTTTAGCTGCTTCTATAAATTCCCCTGTGTTTGCTTTTATTTCAAATGGGTCATTAATTACTGTAGACCAGTTATCAATACCTTTTCTTTCTCCAACGTCATACTGAGCAATAATTACTGCAGCTATAGCGTTCATACCAGGGTCATCTAATGCATCGTTAATGTCATCGACATTTTTAAATATGTTATATTCACGTAATACATTTTCCCATGTGCTTCCATAAATCTGCCATGGTCCTCTAGACCTTCCTTGGTCACCTGGAGTGTTTGTTGCAAAACCTGATGGTACATCACCATCTCTATGTTCTGCTAAAGCAATAGCAATAAGTTTATTAACGTCTTCTTCTTTATTAGGGTCTAGTAATACATCACTACTTTTAAATTCAACTTCTTCTAGTTCAAGATAATTTTTAGCATATTGCAAAAATTGAAATAATTGTTGTGGACTATACATTAAAAATACTCCTCAAATTGCATAAAGTTGTTTTTAAATTGTTGTGCTGATGCCATTCGTGCTGTAATTTCTTTACTTGCATCTATTCTACCTGATTCATAATTATCTATTATCTTTCCTAATTCTGTTGTAACATCAAATCTACCAAGTAAAGGTTTGCCTAAAGCAAGTCTTGCTTCTTTAGCAGTAGGAACGTCTACACCAAATTTAAGATTTTGTAAATCACTACCACCTGGTAAAGTATATTTACCTTTAGATAGACCTACAACATCAGATAAAGTTAAAGTATTATTTTCTATCTCTATGTCTCTAGCTGCTTCTTGTTTTTTAAGATTACTAAATATATCTTCATATTTTGCATAATCTTTTGCTGTAGCACGTATACCTTTTTCTGCAAATAATTTGTCTATTTCACTTTTAACTTCTGCATCAGTAGGTGTCAATATTTCATCAGCAAACTGTGCTTTTACGTCTTCATAATACGGTGTATTAACATTATCTACGTTTTTCTTTTTCCAAGCTAGATAAGGTTGTAATTGACCCATCACTGTTGGTGCATCTTTGTTAATAAGATTAAGATTTGGATATAAAGAAATCATGTCATTTGCTTCAGTCATAAGTTGTGCAACAAAAGATATTTCTTCTCCTGTTTGATAATTTATACTTCCAGGTTCAAAATCATAAGATGATATATCTAACCCTGCTTCTGCTAATTGTTGTTGCAATCTAAATATTTGTTCTTGACCTAAGCCTACAAATGCATCAGTAGCTGAACCTCTTCTAAAATGTGGTAACAATGTTTGGTCTTGATATTTTTTAACTTCACCAGTTGTAGCATCTATGTATTGGTTATCATCATTTATTGCTATATTAGGTCCTGAATAGTAATCAAATGAACCGTATACTGTTGCACCATCTTCTGTTTCTTTTGGTGTAGTTGTTGCAACTAAGCCTGGTATTTTAGGGTCTTCAGCAGAATAAGCAACTGTTGCTGTAGATTCTGTATTCCATTTTATAACAGATTCTCTTATACTATCTAAAGCAGTTATATCTCCTGCAAAACTTACTGTAGTAGCATCACCAGTTGAAGAAGTTGTATCATATTCTTCAGCTTCTTCTAAAAATTCATACAACGTACTTATGTATTCGTCAAAACTAGCAGGACTTGTAAGAATAGATTTATATTGGTCTATAATTTCATAATCAAAACCTAAATCATTACGACTAGGTGACGATAATAAAAATGACAATGAATAACTTTCTCCAACAGTTCCACTTGTTGTTTTAATTTTTAATTGAATATCAATAAGATTATTAATCTCACCAATAAAAGTAGGTAAATCTGCAGGAGCACCTTTAGCATCTAAATCTTTTAAATATTTTTCAATTAAATTAGTTACTTTTTTTGTTGTCATTAATCTTCGTACCTTCTATTGTCTAACTCTTTCCAAAAACTTCCTAAGTATATACTAATCCAATTTGTCTCTTCATACTCTAATGCAAGACTTCTTCCTATATCATCTAGTGCTTCTCTTAGTGCTACCATTTCAGGACTTTTACCAGTCATTCTAGCAGCAGTTTTACCACTAACCCCACCTTTCTTTACTGTTACATCACCAAATGTACCACCGTTTAGTGCAACACGTATAGCATCATCGTATGCTTCTAAAAAAATTGCTAATGGTTCATATTCAGGAGATGTTTTTAATTGTGGTTCATTTACCCAATCTCTTAATTCTTTTATAATTTGATATTTATCTGCTTGTAGTACAGCATCACCTATAGAACCGTAAGATATAATTCCATACTCTGATTCTTTAGCTGCTATAAACGAAGAGTATTTTTCTTTTCTTGCTTGTGGACTTAACGTATCGTCTTCTTTTAGTTGTTCTTTATATTCAGCTAATTCAAACTGTAGTAATGATTGTTGTGTAGCACGAACAAATGCATTAGGTTCTAATGTATCTGCACCTTGCATAAATGCAGGTAAACTAAATTCATCATCTGCACTATCAGGTCGTATGTATATTGCTGTGTAAGGTTTTCTCTCTATTAACTCTTTGTTTTCTGATTGTTGCCAAAAAGCATAACTTTCTTTTTTAACAGGAAACCTACCTTTTTTAGCACTTGATGATTGTCTTAATGGTATAGGATTTAATCCATATTTAGTCATAAATTTTTGTGTAGTTTGGAAATAATCATAATTGTTTGCTTCTAACATTTGTTGATACTTTTGTCCTAATACTTGTACAGTCCACCAACTACCATTTTTATCTTGTATTTCATAACGTGGCTGTATAGCAGTAGGCAAAGTAAACTGTGCTAATCCTCTAAATAACCAATGTCTTGCTGCAGCAGATTCAGCTTCTTGCAATGCTTCTTTTACAGCAGCTTCATTTGTTGGGTCCCACTTACCTGCATAATAATATAAAACCATTATGTCCATTACGCTTTTAGAATACGATGCATTTATTTCTTCTGTAGCTTCTTGTGTTAATGGTAATGCTTTCATAAAACCTTTCATCCAAGAAGGTAATTCATTGACAGGGTTTACACCTTGTCCAGGTTCGTTAAAGTTACCTAATATAAAATCATTTAAATATTTAGGTGCTGTTCCAATTTTTTGTATTGTTGAGAAAGGCATAGTTACATTAGGACCAAAACCAGGTGAAAAACCATTAGCAGCTATTAAGTTAAGACCTTCTAAGAAACCATAAGGTTTTACTCTTACACCTTCATCTCTTAAATCCTCACCCAACATAGCACTTTGTATAGGTGAAAAACCTAAAGCACCAGGTATAGCAGTTAAACCAAATGTCATAACATTCATAACATCTACGTAATTAAATAACAATTCTCCTGTTACAGGGTCAGATGTAAAAAATGCATTCTCTGTGTCCCAAGGTTTTGCTTCTTTACCTCTATCTACACCAATACGTGTTCTGTTAAATTTTTGTGGATTGTCTGCTAACAACTTACCCCAAGTTTTTATAACTTCACCCCATATCTCAGGAAATGGTACATAAGAAGATAACACATCAGAAAAGACATGTCTGTCAGAACTAGCGTATAATAAGTTTTTTACTTCATCCATAGCTTTATATTTAAGTAAAGATTCGGCTTGTTCTAATGAAGTAATACTGTTTTCTCCTGCAGGTAATTTAGATTTTTTTAATAAATTTTTATATAAAGGACTTTTATCAATCCAAGGTTTTGCTCCTACTATAAATTGTTTTTTTACATTGTCTGTCATAAATGGCATAATATCTTCAGCTAATGTATAAAAAGACCATCTAAACAATGGGTCACGGTTTAGGTAATCAGATGGTTTAGCTAACAACAAGCTATAACCAGTTCCTAATACTTCGTCCCATTTATTTAATGCTGTTTGTGATACAGCACCTGATGCAGTTAAATTAGGATTGTTGTTAAACGCTTGTTCAAGTGGACCTAGATTTAATTTTCTAATATCTTCATCAAATACTTGTTTTATTTTATTGTAAAAATCACCAAAGTATTTTTCAGTTTTAGCTGATAATACAGCATATTTTTGTGATAATTCTACCCAATCTTCTCCATCAACAAAACCACCATTAGCTATAAATTCTTTTACTTTAGCTGCACCTACAGATAGGTCAACTTCATAATCAGGATATACTATACGTTCCCCATCAAATATAATTTCTCTAGCTTGTTTTTCTGTAATTTCTTGTCCCTCTCTAAATATTTTTCTTGTTTTATTACCTTGTAATCTACCAATTTCATATTCAACAGATTTTAAATATTTAGATAATTCATCTTTATTTTTTAAAATACTTCTTATTGAAGGGTCATCACTTCGTGCTATAAATTCAGATATATAACTTTTACCTGCTGTATTTTCTGTAAAAAATTGTAATGCTTTATCTGCACCGTCTCTAGCTACAGTTACAAAAACAGGGTCACTTGATTTATTAATCATATCGTGAATCCATCCTCTCCACCATTGTTCATTTATTTCACCTCTAGGTGTATATTTAGGAACCATAATGTATTCGTTTTCAGCAGCTTTAAGTTGTTTGCCCGTAGGTTTTAATGCTTTCATTATAGATTGTTCTGACATAGTTGATTGATAGTAACTGTCTGTATTAAAAAATGAACCTGATGGTGCAGCTTGTGCATAACCACCTTTTTTGTTTACAATTTTTTTAGCAGTTTGAAAATTACTATCAAACAAATATTCCATAGTTTCTTTAATAACTGGTGAATCTATATCAACATTATCTATACGTGGGTCGGGTTGTGCGTATACAGGTATTTCATAACCATCAGGATATTCTTTTGCAATTTTTGCAATAGGATGTGTTTCAGGTAATAGACTATACAATTCTTTTCTAATATGTATTTTTGGTTGATGTGATTTTATAGCAATACTTAATGCATTTTTTAATACAGTATCTGCATCTTTAAGAGTAGTTATATCATTCATTTTTCCTATATGCACTGTTACATCAAATATTGCAGCATTATTTTTAAGTTCTACAGATATACCGTGATTTAATTTTTTAAGTTGTTCTCTAATAGAAGGATTGTCTGCATAGTTCCTTAACTCTCTAACAAGTTCTTCTTTGTTGTTATATACAACAATTTGTTTATATTTTTTATTAGGAACAACAGATATAGATGGATTCGATTTATGGGGTGGATATTTTGGTGGATGTCAATTGATAGGTTTCACAACATCTGTTAAAGGTGGTGGTCCAGGATGCAGTGGTTATCAGTGGCCACCAGTTAGATTAAAAAATCCTGAATTAAATTGTTTTACAATTATTT
>Ga0187219_1001002_pt1 | contig 13802 bp, 11 predicted proteins | sample 13SPOviralmetaG_FD_130162 | JGI IMG/M metagenome (GOLD analysis project Ga0187219, IMG submission 130162) | Marine viral communities from the oligotrophic San Pedro Time Series (SPOT) site, San Pedro Channel, CA, USA - 13 SPOT_SRF_2010-07-21... | ecosystem: Environmental > Aquatic > Marine >... | reverse complement strand
CCACCAAAAATGATGGCTACTGGAGGGATTGTAACATCCGCAACAAACGCCATTGTAGGTGAAGCTGGAGCAGAAGCTGTAGTTCCTTTAAATGATTTTTATGCCAAATTAGATGAATTAATAGCTGTAGTAAAACAGGGAGGTGATGTGTATATGGATGGAGCTAAGGTAGGTAAATCAATGGCTATGTCAACTTCTAGATTAGGTTAATATTTATAATAAAACAATTAAAACAAATAATTATGTCAAATTCACTATTAAAAAAATACGAAGCAGGGGGTAACCCATTAGCTTTAGCAGGTAGCCCAGCTAACCCAACAATTCCTAATTTTAAAGGATCTAAGTTACATGATACTTATTCAATTAATGATGTCCCTTACATTGCAGGAAAACCTGCACCCTCACAATTAGATTTAGATGGAGTAGATCCTATTGGATCTTTAAATGACCCCGCTTATGGTCAAATGAATGACTCTTTTAAAGATGGGCCTTATTTAAATAACTTACCAGAGTAAGTTTAAATTTAAATTAAAATATGCCTTTAATAACCTCAACAACTAAACTTAACAAGTATAAGTTTGGGATTGGTCCTTGGAGTGATGAGAGAGATAGTGGTAATAGTAACCAACCATACATAACTCGTAATATTCCTGGGGTTGACCAAGATAACCCAGATCAAACTTTTGAACAAGTAGCAGATGGAGATCTACCTGCAAGGTCAGGCCCTGACTTCATTTTAAGAGATGGGTTTCTAGCACCTGCTAGTGCTGTTAGAGATGTAAGTAGGTTAGCACAAATGTTTTTTGATTTTAAGTCCCCAAATGGGCCTTTATTCATTGCAAAACAAAACATATTATCAAGGGCATCAGTTAAAACACCCGCTTCTTACGGTTTAGGATATGCAGGTCCTGAAGATTACTTTTTCGGTATCTCCGAAAGTGGATTAAGAGTTGAAGGTGGGGGGTTTGTAAATCAAGGTGTATATACTCCATTATCAACTCTAGGACAAGCTTTAGGAGGTTTTGCAGGTCTTCATTTAAATGCTTTTGGTATAGACCCAACATCCCCTATGAGTGGGGTAGTTGAAGGTGGACTATTCCCAGGAGCTGGTTTAAATACTTATGAAGCAGCTACTAAAAAGTTTAATGAAACCTCTGAAGGTAATAGATTAGTAATATTTAGTGATAGAAAAAAAGAAGTTGGTGCTAAAGTCCATGGACCTACGGGAGATACAATTGAACAAAATCTATATTCTTACTCAGGAGGTCCTGGTTCAATATTAGGTATAGGAAGAACAAACATAAAATTTGCAGATCAAAGAACAGGTGCTTCTGGTAGGTATGGTAAGGAAACTATGAATACTAGCTCTTATGCTGCTGGTAACTACCAAACATCTAGAATTTCAAGTAAAACTAAAAATGATTGGTTAGACCCATTTGCAAGAGGAGTATCTAAAGAGTATGATTTATTATCCCCAGGAACAGGTTCCATATCATCAGGTTCTTTCTCTTCTGATGGGGGCTATACATACACCCCAATATTTTCCCCAAGAACAACAGAAACATTTAAATCATTAGAACCTAGAACAGATATAAAAGATTACCAAACTTCTAGACCTAATGGTAGAACTACTGGTAGTTTTATATCTCCTGTTTCCAACTCACTCTCAACTGAGTATAAGGAGTATACAGGTATAGATTTACCACAGTCAATCACACCAGGATCTCAAACATTTAACCAAGATTTTTTCACACAAACAACAGACCCTGGAACCTTAAATCCTATAAGTACTATAAAGGATTACCAAGCTTTAGGTAAATCAGTAGTAAATAACACTTCATCAGTTAAAAACCCAGAAGGAGGTATTAGAGTTAATTATAGCAATTCAATATCCCCATCCGGCTCTTCTGGTTTGTATGAAACATTAACTAAAGTAAACATCAATAATGATGTTCAATCCAATACTTTTAATGTATACGACTCAAATTTAACACCAGGTAACACATGGCCTGATAATATTAATAATGTAGTGTATGCAAATGGTACTAAAACATATACTCAACAACAGTTAATTGATAAAGAAAATGTCATTGCAGGGGGTAATGCTGGTTTGTACCCTAAAGATTTTAGAAAAGAATTATATGACGTAAATGAGGATAATTTAGAAATTACAAAAGATTCATCTGTAATAAGTCTATCTCCTAACTATAGATCAAAGAATAAAGATGTAAGACTTTACCAAGGACAACCTGGTAAAAGTAATAATGAAAATCAAACTAAAAATGTTTGGAATTATGGAGTAAAAGCCACAGATTTAGTAGCTTTAGATAAAGTAACAGCATCCCCGATGTATGATGGTGTAGGTCCTGATACAAACCAAGCAATTAATGATTTATGTAAGTTTAGAATAGCAGCTATAAATAATGATAAAACCAATGGGTCAGCTGTATATATGCATTTTAGAGCATTTTTAGATAGCTTCTCAGATAATTATAATGCTACTTGGAATGCTGTAAATTATGTAGGAAGAGGTGATACTCTTTATAATTATGGTGGGTTTGGTCGAACTCTTTCATTATCGTTCACTGTAGCAGCTCAATCTAAAGCAGAACTTATTCCAATGTATAAAAAATTAAATTACTTAGCATCAACTTTAGCTCCGGATTATTCGGAACAAGGATTTATGAGAGGTAATTTAGTAAGATTAACTGTAGGAGGATATTTATACGAACAACCAGGTTTTATTACTTCATTAACTTATGACGTCCCACAAGAAACCCCTTGGGAAATAGGAATTAACGAAAATGGAGGGTCAGACCCAAGTGTTAAAGAATTACCTCATATGATTAAAGTATCAGGTTTCCAATTTACCCCAATTCACGATTTCTTAGTACAAAAACCAAATAGTGCAAATAACCCAACATCAAAATTTATTTCATTATCTAATGGTGTAAATTCAAACTATAATGATAATTATAGAAAATACACAGGTTTAGGTGATGGTGGTGGTGATAATAATACAGCAACATAATGAATCGTTATTCAAGAATAGATAAATTAAGAAATGAGAATGAGTTTGTAGGAACTCTAGGGACACAGTATTATGGTACTGTAAATTACCCTGAAATTCCACAAAGTCAAGACGATATTTGGGTAGAGACTGAATTTGGTGACAGATTAGATTCATTAGCATTCCAATTTTATAGTGATGTCACTTTATATTGGATTATATCTGTTGCTAATCCAAATCAAATCAATATGGGCTCTTTATATTTAACCCCGGGGGCACAAATAAGAATACCTACAAATGTAGGAACAATTATAGATAGTTATTATAGTTTAAATAGTTAATATATGTCGAATTTATCAGGTTCACCTTTTAGAGACTTTGTTAGAAAACAAATTAATGTAAGGCAGAAATCTTTAGGAAAGTATACAAAAATACCTACCCAGGATCTGCAGTATTATACTACTAAAACCCCTTTTTTAAGGTTAGTTAGTTCTGTTAATTTAACTAAAGGGAAAGACATAAAAAACCCAGTATTAGATAAAGTTGCTATGCTTACAGGCATACCAGAATCAGAACTAATTGGTAAAAATTTAGCTCAAAGATTTATGCTTCAAGGTGGAGTAGCAGATGATAAAGCTGGGAAAGGGTTAAAAGAAGGATTAAATAATGGTGAATCTTTATTTGATGGAGCTTATGGTTGGGGTGGTCCTACAGAAAGGGGATATGTTCCTATGCCTGGTATATTAAACGCTGATGTTACTTACTATAATGATGGTGCCTTTGCAAAAACCGTTATAAATTGTAAAGTATATAATAAAACCCAATTTTCTCTTTTTGATGTTCTTTATATGAGGCCTGGTTATACTTGTTTAATGGAATTTGGATGGACTCAGTATCTTGACAATAGCGGAAAATTAAAAACCCAGGATAATTTCAAAACCCCAGCTATGAAAGCTGTATTGGGTGGTGGTAAAACACAATTTGAAGTGTATGAAGCAATCCAAAAACATAGAAAAGAAACAGATGGAAACTATGATGCCGTTTTTGGAAAGGTTTCAAAATTTACTTGGACCTTAAATACTGATGGGAGTTATAACTGTACTATAGTTTTAACAGCTATGGGGGACTTAATTCAAGCTTTAAAAGTAAATATATCAAACCCAACAGTCCCTCAAATAGAATCCCCTGGTCTTTTTGATGGAATTGCAGCTGAATTAGGAACAAATCCACCAGCACCCCCTTTAATAGCAAACGCAAATAAAACAGTTTTAAATAGAGAATTATTTGATATCTATACTGCAGCAACAGCATTCCCAAAATCTGGTTGGGGAGAGTATATAGTTAAAAATTATATGGGGTTAGAAAAGGATACAGGCAAATCCCTACCCCCTACTAATTTAACTATACCTAATTCTCTTTATTCTTTAGTTGGAACAACTACAGACTCAGAAAATCCCACTGGACAATCCCCCCAAGTTTTTATAAAATATGGTGCTTTTTTAGCTTTCGTTCAATCAAGACTTTTATTATTTAATAGTAAAGACAATTCTCCTATATTTTCATTTGACATGAATTTTAAAAATTTAGATAAAGATGAAAATGTAATATTAAAAATACCAGGAATGTTTTCATCAGATCCTAGGGTATGTCTTATTCCTTGGGAAAATTCCATAGTTCCTGAGGGAGGACTAACAATGCCTGAATCATCTATTAATAAAATTCTTAGTGAATCAGCTTGGTCTTATAGCCAATACTTAGGAAGGATTTCTCAAATCAATATTAATATTAACTTTATTGCAAGTTGTTTAGAAACCTGCCCTGAAGAAAATGGTAAGATAAATTTACTTGCTTTACTTAAGGCTATAAATAAAGGAATAATTAAAGCTTTAGGAGGGATTAATGCTTTCGAAGTAAAGTTAGATGATGAAAATCCATCTTTAATTAAATTTATTGAAGACATACCACAAAGGAGAGATGATGGTACTTCTAAAGAAGAAGGAGAATATACTAGGTTTAATATTTTTGGTGTTAAACCTGATGTAGATGGTTCTTTTGTTAGAGACATAAACCTAGCAGCAGAAATAAGTGATAACTTTGCATCCATGATTGCAATAGGGGCTCAAGCAAGTTCTAACCAGATATCTGAAAATGCTCTTTCATTTTCGAAATATAATGCGGGGTTAATTGATAGGGTAATTGAAGAAAAATTAAATCAAGGTCCTAAAGAAGCTATAATTGAAGAAGAAACACAAGTACCAAAAACAATAAAAAGTAATTGGGAAATAAACATAAACCCCCCAGAAAATAGTTTATTTGTTCAAACTTATGGGGGTTTACAATGGACAGCAGCAACATTAGACCCATTAACATCCCATAATGCTACTCATTGTAGTTTAATATTGGGAGAATTAACATCAGAAAAATTTTCAGGGGGACAACAATTACAATCACCTCAATTCCTACCATTTAATCTTAGTTTAGAAATGGATGGTTTATCTGGGATGAGACTTCGTGAGAAGTTTTTAGTAACAGAGGCTATTTTACCCCCATCATATCAAGAAGATTCAATTGATATTCAAATCCAAGGTATTAATCATTCAATTAACCCATCAGCGTGGTTAACCAAAATTGATACAATATCAGTACCAGCTGAAAAATTAGCACCTATTAAAAGACCCCCACCATTATCTAGTGAAGTCACAGTTCAAGCGGGAGCTGGTGGCGGAAGTGGAGGAGCAGGAAACTCAGGAGGTCCAACATTATTACAAGATGCACCTCCACCTTTAGATCCATCTTCAATAAATCGTAAAAATGCTATGCAATCTAGTTACAATGGAGTATTTGGTAGGGATGGACAAGTATCAGGTATGTGTGCACAGTGGAGTTGGAATTTAGCTAAAAATTATATAGAATATTTAAGAGGAAGAGGATTATCAAATCCAAAACAAAATGCGGGTGGTAATGCTAATCAAAACGGATATTGGAAAAGGTTAGTATCTGCGGGATACACACAAACCAAAGTAGGAACTAATATATCTAAAGCAAAGTTAAAAAACCTCATTAGTACTACTACTTGGGGTTATGGTGATGTTCTAGTATATTATGGTACGAATGGAAATGGTACTCATAGAAAATATGGTCATACTCAAATTTATGTGGGAGATTTAAATTCATCTAAATGGGCATCATCAAAAGCAACTAATTATAGTACATCTTTCCCATATAATAGCAGAAACAGTACAAAATGGGACTATTATGTATTTAGAGCCCCAGCAACATAATTAATAAAAAATGTATACACCTAAAAATAGAATAATAACTAACCAATTTACTCAAGGGGAGGAATATGTTTATAAAAACATCTTCCCCCAACAATATTATGTGGGTTTTTATTATAAAACATATACAGGAAAATATTATACAGGTAAGAACCCAAACGATCTTCCTAATGAAGAATTAATAGTTGTTAAAAATACAGAAATAGGGTATGAACAAAATGTTCTTCAATCTGAAATAGCATATGGTGATTTCCCTACAATATTTGATGATTTAGATACACCTGGTTATTCTCCTGAGATGATAGAAGAATATGCTTTACTACAAGAAATAAATCTTGATGAATCTATTATTAGAAAATTACTACCAAACCAATTTTACCCTAACCCTAACATTGAAGATTATGATTTAGGTAGTTTTACACGGTATTTCTGTGTTAAAGTAAATCAACCTATATATTTAGAGTTAAGTAAAGAAGTATATAATAAGTTATCAAAAAAAGATAATAACTATCTATGGGAACCTTATCTACCCTTTAAACTCCAATGGACCCTTAAAGGAGATAAAAAAACAGTTTATAATGCTAATAGAGACACTGCATTATTAATTCAAAGAAGATTAAAAATTATAGGGCTAGGAAAATTTTTAAATGAAAATTACTTAAAATTTTATAAATAACTTGTTTACCCTCTAATTTTATTGTATATTATACCAAAATAAAGGTATATGTTTTGGTTAGTTGAATCCAAAGAACAGTTAAATAGGTTTAAAAATAGTAGTTATAAGGAGGCATTCATTGAAGTAATTCCTTATAATAATAGGATACACCCTATAAAAAACGAAATATGTGCTGTTTATATCCGTCCGTTACAATCAACAAAAGGGTTTATTATACCCATCTCCCATAGCGAAGCATCATCGGTTCATATAGACGATGTAAAACACATAATATCGCAATATAATAACATATATGTTAGGGATAAAAAGGAGTTCTTACACTATTTTATTTTAAAAACTCTTTACGACATAACACTTAACTCTCCTCCGTATATACAAGAATATACACAAACTCACTCTTACTTCTATAGCAAGATGGGAGATAAAAAAGACTTAAACCGCATTATTCCGATTGTAAAACACTATGAATATTGTGAGAAATTGTTTAATGATTTAAAACCAAGAATAGATGAGCCAATCAACAACTTTTACAATGAAAAAACCTCAGTGGTATTCAACGCCATTGAAAGAAGTGGTATACGAATTGATAGAGAGGAATTCCAATCGCGTTTTCATGATATCGATGGAGAATACGCCTACACGCAATTCAACTTTAAAACCCTTACAGGAAGACCATCAAACAGATTTAAAGGAGTAAATTATGCAGCAATCAATAAAGACAATGGAGACAGAAAGTCTTTCATCCCGCGTAATGACACTCTTCTTGAATTGGATATTAGCGCCTATCACCCTACTCTTCTTTCTCACCTGCTTGGTTATGAGTTTGGTAGCGACGATATTCATATGGCCTTTGCTAAAATGTATGGAGTTGAGTATGCCAAAGCCAAGGAACTGACATTTAAACAGATGTATGGTGGGGTATTCGATCAATATAAGGAGCTGGAGTTCTTTAAAAAAATGACAATATATACTGATGATTTGTGGGCTCGATTCCAAAATGAGGGTTCAATTGAGTGTCCTGTTTCAAAGCATGTATTTAAAAAAGAAGAGCTTCATGATATGAAGCCTCAAAAACTATTGAATTATGTTCTTCAAAACTTGGAGACAGCTACTAACGTTCGTATATTATGGGAAATATTTAAAATATTAAAAGGAAGAAATACTAAGTTAGTACTTTACACATATGATTCATTCCTATTTGATTTTGATGATAGCGAAAGAGAAATAATAAGAGAAATACTAAATGTATTTAAAATAAATAAGTTACAAATAAAACACAGTTATGGAGAGACATACGATTTTACAGAATCCTAATAATATGTATAAGGTGGACGATTTCCAAGATTTCAACACTTTAAACATAAATGATTTGAACAATAAGTTATTCTGTACGTTTACCACTTTAGAAGACCTAGATGGGTTGTTGGAGCGTATTACTACCACATATAATATAATGTATAATAAGATCTTTGTATTGCATATTAAAAGCAATGATGAGTATGTCTGCACATATAATATAGATCAGGGCAATATTAATAATCTCCCTTCTAACACTATTATGGTGCATAGAAAAAAAGACTCAAACACATTATATACTATAAATGCTTTAAATGAGTTAATTAAAAGACTAAATGGAGGGGTAGTTGATACTCGATTCCCTATAGACTGGCAGCATTATAGAAATACAATATTACTCACACAACATGATGAGTTAAAACAACTAAAAACAAAAATACATAAAATTCTTGAAGTATAGGTTGGAGCACCTAAACCAGCTCCGTATATTGAATATAGTTATAAATTAAACAAAAGTTATAAAAATGGATTTAAACGCAATCAAAAAACGCCTTAATGACATGCAAAGTCAGGCAAACAACCAAGGAGGTCAAAAGACAAATCTCTTCTGGAAACCATCAGTAGGAAAACAACTTATTAGAGTTGTCCCTTCAAAGTACAACAAAGATTTCCCATTCACAGAAATGAAATTCTACTACGGAATTGGAAGCAAACGAGTAATGGCATCTCCTTCGAATTGGGGTGAGAAAGACCCAATTGAAGAGTTTGCTAAAAAACTACGTAGTACAAATGACAAAGAAAATTGGAGATTAGCTAAAAAATTAGATGCTAAAGTTCGTACTTTTGCTCCTATTGTAGTTAGAGGTCAAGAAGATGAAGGAGTTAAATTATGGCAATTCGGTAAAGAAGTTTACCAAGAATTCTTAAATTTAGCTGCTGATGATGAAATTGGTGATTTTACTGACATTGCTCAAGGTAGAGATATTAAATTATCAACAGTAGGACCAGAATCAACTGGAACTCCTTACAATAAAACTTCAATTGGTCCTTCTCTAAAACAAACTCAACTTGCAGATACAGAAGATGCAGTTAAGCAACTTTTAGAAAACCAAGCAGATCCTATGAAGGTATTTAAACCACTTACTTATGATGAGATGAAAGCTTCATTGCAAGAATGGTTATCACCAGAAGGAGAAGAAGAGGAAGGTTCAATTGTTAAAGAACCAGCAGTTGCTTTTGATAGTCAACCAAAATCAAATTATTCTTTAGATACTAAACCTGCTAAGCAGACTAAAGCAGATAAATTTGATGATTTATTTGGAGACGATAACAAAACTGACGATTTACCCTTTTAACAAATAAAACATGGCAAGACCAAAAAAATCACTATCGGAGGCAGTCTCCTCAGAAATTAAATCCAAATTCAATCTAGATGGGTTTAAGACTAAGAAGGGACTGTCTTCAAAAGCAAAATTTAAAGAACAAACATGGATACCTTTATCTAAGGCATATCAGGAAATTACTTCGGTACCTGGTATTCCTCAAGGTCATATTGTATTACTTAGAGGACACTCGGATACTGGTAAAACCACAGCAATGATTGAAGGAGCTGTATCGGCTCAAAAACGAGGAATACTACCAGTATTTATTATTACAGAGATGAAATGGTCTTGGGAACACGCCAAGATGATGGGTCTAGAAATTAATGAGGTTGTAGATGAAGAAACAGGTGAGATTGTTGATTATAATGGTAACTTTATTTATGTAGATAGAGAAACTATTAATTCAATTGAAGATGTATCTAGCTTTATCTTAGATTTAATTGATGAGCAGAAAAATGGTAATTTACCATATGACTTAATGTTCTGTTGGGATTCAATTGGGTCTGTACCGTGTGAAATGTCGTTAAAATCAAATAAAAATAATAACGAATGGAATGCTGGTGCTATGTCTACCCAATTTGGTAACAACGTAAACCAACGCATCGTTATGTCTCGAAAAGAAAGTAGCCCTTATACAAATACTCTAGTTTGTATTAATAAAGTATGGACTTTGAAAGCAGAATCTCCTATGGGTCAACCTAAATTAATGAATAAGGGAGGATACGCTATGTGGTTTGATTCAACATTTGTAGTAACATTTGGTAATGTAATGTCAGCTGGAACATCTAAGATTAAAGCAATTAAAGATGGTAAGCAGGTTGAATTTGCTAAACGTACAAACCTTCAAATTGACAAAAACCATATTAATGGGGTTACGACACGAGGGAAAATTGTTATGACACCTCATGGTTTTATTTTGGATGATGATAAAGCTTTAAAACAGTATAAAAACGAACAAGCTGAAACTTGGAAAAAAATTCTAGGTGGTGGTGATTTTGTAATTGCTGAAGAAGATGAAGCTTATACTGACATCACAACTCATACAGATGAGCCCAAATAAAAATTAGGTTATCGGGGGGAATTTTCGTATATTCCCCCCATAAATAAAAGCAAATGAAACATAAAGATTTACTTAATCTCCTCGACAGCGTCGATGAGCAAGGAAAAGAGACTGTAGAAGGAGAAAGAATTTTAATGATTGATGGGTTAAACCTATTCTTTAGAAACTTTGCAATTCTTAATATGGTTAATCCCGATGGGGTTCATATTGGAGGTTTAGGTGGATTTTTTCGCTCATTAGGTGCTATGATACGTCAAATGCAACCAACCCAAGTTTATGTAATATTTGATGGAGCCGGTTCTGCTAATAATAGAAAAAACTTACTCCCTGAATACAAATCAGGTAGGGATCTTCAACGTATTACTAATTGGGATGCTTTTGATGATAAAGATGATGAGGATGATGCTAAAATAGACCAAATGGTTCGTATTATCCAATATCTAAAAACATTACCCGTTAAGGTAGTAACATTAGATAAAGTAGAAGCTGATGATATCATTGCCTATTTGAGTACAACTACCCCAACAAAGAAAGAAGACAAGGTATTTATAGTATCCTCAGATAAAGATTTCTTACAGTTAGTAAATGAGAATGTTATTGTATATCGTCCTATGGAAAAGGAGTATTATACTACAGATACAATGGAGGAAAAATTTAAAATGTCTCCCAATAATTTTATTTTGTATAAAACCTTAATGGGGGATAATTCAGATAAAGTTAAAGGTATTAAAGGGTTAGGACCTAAAAAATTGTACAAATTATTTCCTGAACTAACTGAGCGAGACATAACATTGGAGGACATATATCAAATAAGTGAAAAAAAGTTTAAAGAAAATGTAATATATGCCCGTATAATACAAAATTGGTCATCTATAGAAACTAATCATAAAATCATGGATTTATCAAAACCTATGATTGATAAAAATGATGAAAAATACTTAGATGAGGTTGTCAAGTCCAAAGACATTCATTATCTTCCAGACCAGTTTGTATCCATGTACAATACAGATCAATTAGGAGGAATAATTAGAAATGTAGAGTACTGGGTAAAAGATTGTTTTGAATCATTACAAATAAAATAAAAATAAAGAAATAAAAGTTATGACATTAACCAGTTTAAATCAGTATGGTCCACACTTCCAAACAAAAGTGTTATCTTCACTATTAACTCATAAAGAGTTTTTAGTAAACATCCATGATATTTTAAGTGAAGAATATTTTGATAATCAAGCTCACCAATGGATTATTCAAGAAATTCTAAAATATTATGACAAATATCATACTACTCCTTCAATGGAGATTCTAAAAATTAAAGTACAAAAAACTGAAAATGAAGTACTAAAATTATCAATTAAAGAACAATTAAAAGCTGCATATCAATCATCAGATGAAGATTTAGAATATGTGCAAGAAGAATTTTCAACATTTTGTAAAAACCAACAATTAAAAAAAGCACTACTTAATAGTGTTGATTTATTGAAAGCCGGTGATTTTGATGGCATTAAATTTTTAGTGGAATCAGCATTAAAAGCAGGTAATGATAAAAATGTAGGACATGAGTATAGTAAAGATATAGAATCTCGATTTAGAGAAGATGCTAGAACCACAATTGCAACTCCTTGGGATAAAGTTAATGATATACTTCAAGGTGGGTTAGGAAATGGTGATTTTGGATTAATATTTGGTAATCCTGGAGGTGGTAAGTCATGGTCACTAGTAGCATTAGGAGGATATGCTGTAAGGATGGGGTTTAATGTTTTACATTATACCTTAGAATTAGGAGAACAGTATGTTGGAAGACGATATGACGCCTATTTCTCCAAAATACCAGTAGACCAAGTTCTTCAAAATAGAGAAAAAATAGAAGAAATTATTCCTGAAATACCAGGTGAGTTAATTATCAAAGAATTTCCTACAGGAAGAGCTACAATTTCAACAATAGAATCACATATTCAAAAAGTTGAAAGTATGGGAGTTAAAGCAGATTTAATTATAATTGATTATGTAGATCTTCTTTCAACAAAGAAACGAACAGCAGATCGTAAAGGGGAGATTGATGATATTTATACAAGCACTAAAGGATTAGCCCGCGAATTAGATGTACCTATCTGGTCAGTTTCTCAAGTTAATCGTGCAGGTGCAAAAGATGATGTTATCGAAGGTGATAAGGCAGCAGGGTCATATGATAAAATTATGATTACTGACTTCTGTTTATCTCTTTCAAGAAAAGCTAAAGATAAAGTATACGGAACTGGAAGATTCCATATTATGAAAAATAGATATGGAATGGATGGTTTAACTTTTGGGGTTAAGGCAGATACTTCAACAGGACATTTCGATGTTATCGATTATAATCCTGATGATTATGAATCTGAAGAACCTCAAGCATCTAAAAGCTATGATAATTTCGATAGTTTTGATAAGCAAACATTAAAAAATAAGTTTTTTGAATTAAATTCATAATTAAAAAAAATAATAAAAAGAATGAGTAAAAAAGATTTAATGAAAGAAAGGATTGTCTATAAACCTTTCGAGTATCAAGAAGCAGCAGATTTTTGGCTGAAACAACAACAGGCACATTGGCTACACACAGAAGTACCTATGATGTCGGATCTTAATGATTGGAATTCTAATCTATCAGATACAGAAAAAAATATTATAGGTTCAATCCTAAAAGGATTTGCTCAAACAGAAACAGTTGTAAATGATTATTGGACTCAGTTAGTTACAAAATGGTTCCGTAAACCCGAAGTTATAATGATGGCAACAACTTTTGGAGCATTTGAAACCATCCACGCAGAAGCTTATTCACTATTAAATGAAACACTTGGACTCGAAAATTTTGCTGAATTTATGGAAGATGAAGCTACAATGGCAAAAATTGAAAATCTTACTGCTGTTAGGGATAGTTTTAATGGTGAAAAAGATATTCATGAAATTGCTAAATCACTCGCTATATTCTCAGCATTTACCGAGGGAGTTAATTTATTCTCTTCCTTCGCCGTTCTCCTATCTTTCAAAATGCGAAATAAGCTTAAAGGAGTGGGTCAAATTGTTGAATGGTCTATTAGAGATGAATCCCTCCATTCAGAAGCAGGAT
>Ga0187219_1001001_pt1 | contig 13810 bp, 14 predicted proteins | sample 13SPOviralmetaG_FD_130162 | JGI IMG/M metagenome (GOLD analysis project Ga0187219, IMG submission 130162) | Marine viral communities from the oligotrophic San Pedro Time Series (SPOT) site, San Pedro Channel, CA, USA - 13 SPOT_SRF_2010-07-21... | ecosystem: Environmental > Aquatic > Marine >... | reverse complement strand
GTTGTGCCGTTGTAAATAGGCATGGAACCCCATCGCCCCCAAGCCAATACTTCTCTCCTTTTCTGCACTGAATCGTGCTTTCTGTAGCTCATCTGGAGCGTTCGCAATAAAGTGAGTAAGAACATTATCCAGCATTCGCACTAAATCAGGTATAAAGTGAGGATCATTACTCCAAGAGTCGTACTCCTCTAAATTTACACTAGATAAACAACATACTGCTGTTCGGTCTTCACTAGTTACAAGAGTAATCTCACTACAAAGATTTGACTGATGTACTTCTAACCCCAGGTCTTTTTGGCACTGAGGAAGAGCTTCCTGCACTGTGTCTCCAAACATAATGTAAGGTTCACCAGTCTCAACACGATTTTGTATCAATTTTACCCAAAGTGTCTTTGCGGATACAGTCTTTGTTATGTGCCCAGAATGAGGATCAATAAGACTCCAGCTATCATCAAATCCCTCCTGTTTTGTGGCTTCTTCAATAAGGTGCATAAAGCTATCAGGAATGACAACGCCATGATGTAGGTTAGTTGACTTACGATTAATATCGCCGCCAGTTGGCTTTCTGACATCTAAAAACTCCTCAATTTCGGGATGATTCATCGGCAGATATGCCGCGTAACTTCCCCGACGTGTAACTCCCTGTGAGAATGCAAGCATTTCTGCATCTACTACCTTCATGAAAGGAATTACTCCAGTAGATTCTGATCCGTTAGAGGTTTTAGAACCAACTGAACGTATGTCTCCCCAGTAGCCACCGACGCCACCGCCAACAGAAGAAAGAAAAGCATTTTCTGTGTAGTGGTCAGTAAGTCCTCTCCTACTATCATCCACGTAATTAAGGAAACAACTAATAGGCAGCCCACGCTTAGTACCGCCATTACTGAGGATAGGGGTACTGAACATAAACCAAAGCTTACTAGCATAGTCATACAATCGTTGGGCATGTGCCTCATCATCCGAAAAAGCTTCTGCTGCTCGAGCAAATGCTTGCTGTGGAGAACCTTCTCCATTTACTAAATATCTATCTTGTAGAGTTTTTATACTAAACTCAGAAAGATAGCGGTCTCGTCTAAAATCAATTTCTATAGTCATTTATCACTCGCCCAATATCTTCAATATTGTCTGCACCTATCGCATCATCGCAATAGGTAATTAAGTCCATTAACTCGTAGTTGACGAGTAGTTGTTCTGCATTTTCATTCAAAGATTGAATGTACTTATACCTACTAGGTATAGGAACGGCATTGTAAATATCCATTGCATCGCCGTACTGCTCAATAAGCTGTGTTGCTCTCTTTGGTCCGATACCAGGAATGCCAGCGACGTTGTCTCCTTTATCCCCTGTTAAACACTTCATTGAGATATACAATTCTGGTTTAACATCATAATGCTCTTTCCAGTTGTCTAGTCTTACTTCCTTTCTTGTAACGTATGAAAATCTACCCACTTTTTCTTGAATGAGAAGATCCCAATCACGGTCACTTGAGATAAGCCACATATACTCTAAGTCGTACTTATTCTTGTGTCTTACTAAATGTGCTGCAATATCATCAGCCTCTACACCCTTATATCTAAGAACTGGGTAGTCTTCTGCGAGCACTTGGAGGCTTGCTTCGTACTCTTCGAAAAATTCTTCGAAGGCGAGTCTTTCTGCATCTGATTGTTGAGCGAACTTATCTTTTCGATTCTGCTTATACTCGGGCGATATGCCTTTGCGATAAGAAGAGGAACCCCAATCTGCGGTGATGATAATATTCTTACAGTCATATGATTTAGCCAAACTTTTTACCGTACTTTGATATTCATAACGAAAATCTGTACGACCTTGATGCTTCCACCGAAATGCAAGGTTGAGAGCATCTACGACTAGAGTAGAGCGGGAATCGTCATTAATCATTTTATCTGTAAGATTAAAGGCCATTTATAAACTCTACTGTTTCTTCTGCTAGCCATGTCTTCGCGAGAAGTACATAGCAGTCTAACCACTCTATTCGTAGCCAGTGGTCTGTGAATTCAGGAAGTAGCTCAGTTACAACAAATACCTCTGACCGATTGTATTTAAAAAACAATAAAGGCTCCTGGTTACCGCCTTCTGCTTGTTGTATTAACTTCTTCCACCATTTAATTAAATTATTAGTTCTAGGGGCTGTAAATATTTTGTCGGAAAGAGGAGATTTTTCATAGTTCTTTACCTCTATACAAAATCTGTTCTTTGCGTGTGGTACGTATAGATCCCCTTTTAAGTATTCAAGAGCACCAGATGCTGGCACTCTCTCAAACTGAAATCCTGTAGCTTCGCGCAACATATCTCTGACAAGATACTCACCCCTAGCGCCCTTCGCTCTACTATCAACCATTCAAATCACTACCCATTAAGATTTCACCAAGCATTTCGTACTTTTCTGAGTACTCCGCAGCTTTTGATAATTCTTCTTCAATTGCTGCTAGAATATCAGGATGCTCCCCTATTCCCACAGGACTCGTCAGATAAATCTCGACATTCGCTTTGTGATACTTCACTTTCCCTGCTAGATAGCTCATCATGCTCTCTGCTATCATCTTTCTCATTGTAATTCTCCTTTATCATCTGATGTATTAATCGTCTACGGTTGTGTTGCATACGTCTAACGTGTCCCATTAGTGCTCCAGCTTACTTACATTACCTGACTTAACTACTTCTACCTTGTCGAGTAGAGGGTGGGTCCAGCCGTGGCTGACGACATAAGTATTTAAGTCTTCTTCTAAAAGTACCTCTACTAGCTTTTCTCTTCCTGCGTCATCTAATACTGCGATAACTTCATCTAAAAATAATATGTTGATCTTAGATTTTGAAATACTACTCATTAATTTTCGTATAGCAATAAGAGTGGCTGTGTTCACCCTTGCCAGCTCTCCACTAGAGAGAGCAAGAATATCCACAATGTTAGCATTATCAGTGATTTGAACATTAAGTTTATCATTAGTTACTACAAACTCCAAAGTGAAACGACCATCGGATAATTCTGCTAGATAGTGATTTGTGAGCTCTTCCAACTCTTTTACCAAATTCTCTATCTTATACGCGAGCAATCCATTGGTACTAAACGCTTTCTTCAATACTTCAAGATGACTTGCAGTTGCTGCCTCAAGGTCAAGAAGGTCTTGTAATTCAAATAACTCATTTTCAAACTCTTCAGTCTGCTCCAGTATTACTTGAATTCTGGTGTTGCGCCGAGTGATTCGCTCATTTTCTTTTGAGATGAGCTGTAGCTTCTCTTTTGCGTCCGATATTCTCTGCGAAATACCTTGAGCGCGATTTTTAAGCTCGACAGGATCCAGCAAAGATGTCGGAAGATTACTGTCAATACTTCGAAACAAGTCTTCCCAATCTTTTCTAACTTTTTTAGCAGATGAAAATTCTGCATTGTCTCGTTTAATTTCTGATATTCGTTTGTTAATTTCATACTGCTTTTGTTCTGCTTGTTCAATTTTTTCAACCTCTTGATTAATAAGCTCTTGGATAAAAGAACTATCTACAGATTGCTCACAAGTGGGGCAGTGATCTCCTAATTTACTTAGCTTGGATAAGAGTCGTTGAGACCCCGCTACCGATTGTGACAAACTACCTCCTTCGGTTTGCAACTCATCATAGGATTGAATACTAGATACTTTACAGTTTTGAGCCTCTTCAATATCTACCTTAGACAACAAATCTTTGTAAGTATTATTCTGAGAAATTTTTCTATTATTTTCAGAGATATTTTTAATTTCAATCATAATAGTGGCGAGATCCTTCTCGTCTTCATCCGTCTCAATTGAAATTTCAGACAGAGGAAGTATGGATGTATCACTCAATTTGTTATCGTTTAACCACTTTTCAACTGTCGCTATCTTCGATTCAATACTAGTCAGACTTAAACTACTCTTTCTAGCTTCTTCTTTGAATAAGTCAAAGAGCTTTACATAGTGCTCTAAGTGCAGAAGATCAATGAGAAACTTCTTGCGGTTCGTATCTGTCGCAGTAAGGAACTGTAGACTGCTATTTGTACTTTGGTATACCAACTGAGAGAAGGTTTTAAAGTCGATGCCAACAATATCTTGGAGTGTCTTGTATGTATTGGTCGCTGTATGTGAGCTAATATCCTCTCCATTTTCCAACAAACGCAACTTAATACTAGACTTCCTATCAATAATAACGTCATACTTATTCTCATCTTTTGTAAACTCAAGATGTATATGATATCCTTCGTTTACATAGCGGTTAGGTATATCCGCTTTTTTAATACCCTTGGAGTTTTTATTGTACAGTGCTTCTTCGATAATTAACGGTATAGAAGATTTACCCATACCGTTAGTACCAATCAGCTGAGTTACAGTATCTTTACTGAGATCCAGCTCATTGTCAGCACCGTAGCTAAAACAGTTACTCCATTTCAACTTTTGTAGCGTAATCATTAAATATACCTACTATTTGCGGTATCCGTGTTTCTGGTATTTCCAGAATATAGGATAAATACTCTACTAATTCTTCTTGAACTGTCATCTCTTTATCCATGACAAGAGTAGCTTCACTACTTCGTTTTACAACTTTCTTATCAAGAAGTTCGCTGTTCTTTACATTTGCAAGTTCCTGTATATCACCTTCTATCTCGTAGATAGTGTGGTGGTAATCGGTAGGAACCATTTCATCAGTACTAGAGACTGTCTTGCGAATAAGTTGTGGTAAGTCAAAAGCATCCCACATCCATGACCAATCTGTTGGGTTTATTAAGAGGTAACCGGTTTTTACCTCACTTCTGTGAAATGAAGTTGTCATAGGGCTGCCTGGATAAATAATATTTCGTTGAGTATTACTATGTGCGTGTAGGTCACCTGCAAAAACTACGGGGAAGTCCTCGAACCTGTCTAAGTCCACCTCTGGCTTGACGTGCGGAGGAATCTCTCCTCGAACATGAGTAAACAGAGGTTTAGTCTGGTCAAACAGCTCAATAGAGTTTTTACGATGAAGATCAGCATATGGTAGTACACCAAACCCAAAATCATTATCCACATAAGATATATCAACTACTTTTACTAGTGGATTAATGTCTCTTGATACTTTCTTTAATTGTGTAAAGAAGGTTTTGTTTTTCTTTGTAGCTTCATGATTTCCGTCATAGACAAGAGTTGGAATCTTTACATTTGAAATGAACTCAAAGTAAAGTTCCAACTCTTCCATGTTCGGCAGACGGTCAAACAAATCACCACCAATAATGTGCATATTACACTGTTTTTCTAGTGTGTGTATCTGTTCAAAAAACGATTGATACCGCTTTATCGCCCAATCACGAGGTACGTTCTTTTGCCCTAGCTTTATATGCCAGTCTGCCGTAAATAAAATCATCCGATATTAAACTCATCTTCCAAGGATTCATCAATATCGCCCGCTGCATCTTGACGAATTTCGTCGAGAAGCGTTTTCTGGGCGTCTGGGGTAGGACGAGGCATAACATCATCCATAGACTTTAACTCTGCAATTGCTGACATCTCGCCTTCGCTAAGAGGTCGCTGCTTGCACTTTAGTACTTGTAACTGGTACTCTACATTGTAAGGCAGTGGTCCAGTCTTAACACGCTTGAACTTAACGTCCCAACCTGTTTCTGGGTCTGTAGGATCGCCCAGGTCTTCTGCTGCTGTAAGGATCGCTTCAAACAACTTCTTCTTGAGATTAACGATTTTTACTTCGCCGTTATCAAGACACTGCATAGCGTAGCTCCAGCCACACTTTAGGTCTGGATAGTACTCACGAATCCAATCCTTCTCAAGATTGTTGAATCGCTCTTCATTACGATCGAAAGATAAGCACTCGAAAGGAATGTTCTTACCGTTCTTGCCTTCTAGCCAGTAAACGTAGCGTGCAAGTACATCGCCAACGAGTCGTAATTCGTTGTCGCCGTCTCGGTATGAGTATGAAGTGAGTGATGATTTTTTAGCGCCGCCAGCGGCTTTGTTAAATGATAGTGCCATTAGTGTAAATTCTCCTGTGTGACTTCTTCGTATAGAAAATGAACTTTGCCATCTTCTATGCGTAGTAGGCTGTTGTCTTCAAAATGTTCTTGTTCTATCTCACATTGGAGTAGATCAAGTGTGGTTTCCCCAGTCGTTAAATAGTCCGCGTACGGACGCATTGAAGCTACCGCAAGATACTGGGCGATCTCACGATACTCATGCTTGTGACAGCTATGCAGTAGTACATCTGGATGAATAAGGAAGGATTCGCCATAAAAATGCTTTCCAGCATATTTGTAAATGTCATCGTATTTATTCCTTGGTACTGCGTCTGTTGCAAGCATTTTAAAGATGATAAAAAGCGCCAAAGGACTTCCTTCCGCCGCTTCAAACATCTTTTTCCAATCGTAGAACAACATATTATACTCTCATTTAGGGCATTTGTCAAGAAGTGTTTTTCTATGCTCAAAGCTGTTTAATTGAATAACCTTGTTTCATGTAGTAGCCCATTCTGTTCGAAGCCTGTCTTTGAGCAGTCTTTCCTTTCAAGTGAATGTCAATTACTACTGGGTCTCTTTTGTTCTCGTGCTTACGTACCACCCTGCCGATGAGCTGGGTAAGTAAAGGTTCATTATTAATAGGGGTTGCAAGAATAAGACAGCTAAGAGTATTGACTGAAATGCCTTCACTAAAAATTGCTTGAGTTCCGTATAAAACATTCTTGTCTCCATGTAGTATTTCATTTATTAGCGTCTCTCTTTGCTCATGTGGTACCTCGCCCGTAACACATATAGCTTTTTCACCAGTCAGTTCGGCGCAGCTCTTTAAAAAATGAACTCGATCTGACACCACGAGCACCTTATGACCCTTTGCGGCGTAAGCAGACGCTAACATAGCAACAGAGTGGCGGTATTCGTCATTGTTTGCGATTGCATTCACTCGTTTTGCCCAAGGAATGCTTGCGCCATCTGGAAAACGTACTTCAGACCGGTATATGTGTATACTAGGCGTAAGAAAGTTTTCTTTTGGCGGTTTAAATATATTCGGACTAAAGTAATCACGAAAAACCACGTGTTTTCCATCTTTGCGCTCAATTGTACCGGACAGCCCTATTTTATATCGAGCATGACTAGTATCAATAATTTTTGCAAAGGTGGGTGAAGACACGTGGTGCATTTCATCGAGTATTATAGTTCCGAATTCTTTTCTGATTTTCTCGATATTCCGGTACAAAGTTTGAGTATTGCCAATAACAATAGGCTTATCAAGCTCAAACCGACCACTCCCAATAATGCCGGGACTAAATCCATATACTTTCTCCACTTCTTTGGCCCATTGATTTCGTAGTGGCACAGTATGCGTTACTACGAGTGTTTTTTGGCCCAACTTCCCTGCAATTGCAAGACCTGTAAAAGTCTTTCCCCAACTTACCCAAGCGTTGATAATACAGTTATCATTCAAATTGTCATAAACATCCTGCTGACTCTGCCGTAGTTCAAATGCGAATTCTGGAAAGTCAGCAGGAATATCTAAACGCTTTTCGACAATTTCATAGTCGTCTGGTATCAGGTCCGTTCGTCCGATTGGTATAGATACCAGATTTTCGCGCACCCGCTGCAGATTCTTAATAACCTGTGGAGGGTCATTCGGATTTTGAGAAGGAATCTTGTACGTTAGTTCGTCGGACAAGACCTTTCGGTGCTCCGGAGTACACTCCATAAAAATACGATTACTAAGAACTGCTTTCATTATAATCCTAACTGATCTTTTGCTATGATATACTTTTTAACAAAGTTACTACGCACAATGTCGTGAACTTCAAAATCAACAACATCGAACATTTCAGTTGCTTTTAGTATGCGAATGAAGTCTCGTAGGCCATTCTTTGAGAGGTCTGCCTGTCGGAAGTCCCCACAAAAGATAACTCTACAACCTTCCCCAACACGAGTAATAATAGAATCTAACTCGTGAAAGGACATATTTTGGCACTCATCTACTATAATCGTTGCGTTTCTTAGAGTTACGCCACGAATAAATGAAGTTGTCATGAAATGTACAAGTGCTTTGGTCTTTAAGATTTGATACGCATCTCCGCGCTGAAAGAGTTCTATACAAATATCTTTGTAAGGCTCTTCATAGACTGATGCTTTTTCTTTCTCGGTCCCTGGTAGGAATCCTATGTCCCGAGTAGGAACGGCACTACGAATAAGTACGAGTTTATCATACTCACCTTTAATCATGTCATCAAAGGCGAAGTAACACGCAATAAATGTTTTACCTGTTCCCGCTACTCCATGCAGAACCATGTTCTTGTCGCTTTCAAAAGCTCGAAGCTGGTTCTGTGTGAGTGGTTCAATCTCCTGCAACTCTAAGTTTGCACCCTGTAAAGTTTTAGATCGTCTGCCCATATAATTTATACTTTTCTTCGAGTGTCCAGACGGCGGTCTTCGGAATACTCGTATAATACCCATGGTAAGGGGCCATAATGAAGAACTCCAGCATACCGCATATCACTAGCTGGAGGTCGAGGGATTACAAAAGGTTGTTTTACTCCGTGTAGCTTTAGAAGTGAAACAGTGTCCTTTTGTACTATAGACTTAATTCTGTAGTATTTTAATTTACAAAACTCAGTCTTTTCATAGATAAACGGTATACCGTTTGTATCTATAAAAGTTTTTTCTTTACACTTTACTAAACCTCTAAAGTCATCTATTTGATGCTTTAGGGAGTGTAAGTTTCTGTGAGGTGTTTGTAGTCGACGAATACCAAGAGTGTCTCCCTCCATATTCCTATCGTCTACAATCGACCCATCGAGAAATAATAAGCCATCCTGCCTCTCCCAGTTACCAGAGGGCAGGATGTATACGGGAAACCGTAACTTATTTACATTTTTATAGTGTATCACCATACATTTTTGCAAACTTTCCCATTGAGTAGTCTTCGTCGATTTCGAAGTCACATCCGACGGGAGCCCCAGGAATACTAAGTCCCCTATCCATTTGTACAAATTGTAGTAATTTCTCGTTATAATGTTCAATTTCATCCTCTGGTACTTCAGCAAGAATTGAGTCATGTACAAGTGCAAATATACGCGCTTTCATACCTTTTGCTTTGATATAAGCTCCCATGTCTATTGCTCCAAGGAGGTTAATATCACTAGCAGCAGACTGAACCAAAAAATTAAGACCAGAACGAACGCTATGTGAGCGGATAGCGGCGTCGGTGGATTCAACGTTGGGGAGCCTGCGCTTCCGACCAAAGAAAGAATAAATGAACCCATTTTGTTCAATAAATTTTTGATTGTCATCAATCCACGCCTTTAATTTATGGAAAGCTCTAAAGTAATCACTAATAACTTCTTGAGCCTCCTGTTTAGAAAAATACTTACCACTGTCTTTTGTAACTTGATCGCTGATTTTTGCCGGTCCTGCTCCGTACATAATACCAAATGTAACGGCTTTAGCGGCCTGACGCTTATCAGGGTATAGCTCTGCTACTTCTGTTACGTCACAAGGAAGGCGAAACACCTTGTGAGCAATTGTACTGTGAAAGTTTCCTCCACTACGAAATACATCCATAAGTGCTTTGTCATTCGCAAGGATTGCGGCTACATATACCTCTGCTGTAGTCAAATCCATTGCAACAATTTTATGTCCTGGAGCAGCTTTGATACAGCCCTTTACAGTAGGGTTGTCTCGCGGCAGTTGCTGCATATTCAACTTACCACTAGAAGAAAGCCTGCCAGAAGTAGTACCATGCAGATTAAAACCCGTGCGTAGCCGAGAATCTCGGTCAAGCTGAGGTATGATCTTATCAAGATAAGTATTCTTGATTTTTGATTTTTGTCGTATATCCAAGATTCGCTTAGGTACATCGCTTTGAAGGCTGAGTTCCTTGAGCACTTCCGCGTCAGTAGAATCTGCGCCCGTACCAGTTTTCTTTCCAGTCGGACGTAAGCCCAGGAAGTCAAACATAAGACTGCGGAGCTGCATAGTACTATTAGGATTAAAAGGTTTTCCATTTAATTCTTCGAATCTCCTTATGTTATCGTTTTCATACAAAGCAGCAATTGCTTCATCAATATCAGTCTGCATAGCATCCTGACCGATGTACAAACGCTTCTTATCAAATGGTACACCGTTGTCCTGGGTGTCAATAAGGAATCGAGTACCTGGAATAAGAATGTTGTCATATACCCACTTGAGCTTTGAATTTTGTTTAATTTTTACAAACTTTTCGTAAATCAAAAGAGTACATAAAGCATCCATACCTGCATAGGTCTTCATTACATCAAAGGGAATATCGCCCCAATTGAACTGGTCTTTTAGGATACCGTGCTCTTTTCTGTACTGGTCAATCCAATCGTACATTGGCTTCTCGTAGTCGCCATACGGAGTGAACTTCATTGTAAGTTGCTTGAGGCCATGCCCTCCGGGATTCTCGTTTATGAGGTAATGGAGCAACATGGTGTCTTCAAAGTTTGGAAACTTGAAGTGAAAGTGATACTCAAAGAATGCCATATCGAACTTAGCATTGTGGAATACTACTGCTTTTTTGTCAAATAACTCTTGTAGTAGTCTTTCAGTTTCATCATTAAAACAATCGGTGTCAATATAAGCGCCAAACTTACTATTGTAAGCAAGACTAATCCCCAGCATATAGCCATCACGAGGGTATAGCCCAGTTGTCTCAGAATCGAGTGCAACATATTCACATTCTTCTGCGATGGCAGCCCGAATAAAATCATTTGCTTCCTCCGTATCTTGAATACCAAACGCGATACTACTGTCAATTACTACGTCTTCTTTCTCGTCGTTAATATACTCAAGTATGCTTTGCTTACCAGACTCCCAGACTTTCTTTGCTTCTGGTTTGAATGCGAGCATAGCAGGATTAATAATAGGCAAGAACTTCTTTTCTACACGCTTGCCAGAATACTCAGTAACAGAACTGAGTTTAGTGTAGTACTTCATAGCATCAGAGCCTACGAGAATAATCCAGTCATAATCATCTGGATTCATGTCAATATCGCAGTCTCGCTTGAGTACTTTCTTAATAGTTGGGTCAGAGCACAACTGAAACTGATCAAACTCCAGTCCGTCGAACTCTACTGAAAATCTTGTCTTACTTGGTTTGGTTTCTACTAATGCAACCTTAGGCATATAATTTACTCTTTAATTTGTCTACTTGAGGTTTAGCTAGTGCTCCCGCATCCATTGCTTTGTCACCAAAGGCAATGTTACGAGTATTAAGTCCTATTGACTCACACAGCTCTCGTATTCTGTTTGCACCGGTCTGTCCGGCTTCGTCGTTATCAAGAAAAATATCAATACTGTCTACTCCAGCAACGGAGAGTACTTGAAGTTTTTCTTCTGTTACATTCTTCACCCCAAAGCAACACACTGCATTTGTCAGTCCTTTGTCGTGAAGATTAATTACATCAAAGATACCTTCTACAAGAATAATACTTCCTTGTATTGGCTCGACTACAGGGAACAAAGGCATCTTTGCTCCAGGAGGAGTGTTTAGGTACTTAGGCTGTTGGTCTCCTGTAGTTCGTGATTGAAAAGCTACTATTCTACCAGACCTATCTCTCACAGGAAAGCAGATGCGTCCTGTAAAGTCTTTTCCGGCATGAATAAACGCTTCAAAGTCTCGGTATGTTTCTGCTCGAATACTTCTCCAGTTACCGATATACGGAGAGTACCCTTCTGGCATTTGTAAACCCACGCTTTCTGCCCTTACTTCGTCTATTTTCTTTTTAAGAAGCTGTCGCTTCATTTCCATTTTGTTGACTTTTTCGCCGAAGTGGGTAAAGAGATTACCTTTAAATCCACAAGAAAAGCAGTTAAATATTCCAGTCACTTGGTCAATACGCATACTTGGATTACGGTCTGGATGATCTGGATTCAGACAGGTAACTTCGTAGTCTTTGCCACGAGGTAAGTAGGGTATATCTTTAGATTTGAGTAGATCCTCTACATTCATTAATAATTTTCATCCATACCAAAACCTGCCGAGGCTAGTGCATCCCCGTCCCAGTCGGTAAGATAATCATCCCCGTCATCATAGTAGTCATCCTCTACCTCGCCGTTCAGCATTTCGTCACACACATCTTGTGCGTACTGGTAGTAGTCCGTATGCTCGTCATCAAAGAGATGAAAATACTTGGAAAGCCGAGAAATTACCATATCTGCGTGCTCATAGTCTCCAAGCTCCATATCTTTCTGAAGCATATCAAATAACTCTTTAATTTTAGGGGCTAAACGTGAGTTCATCTTCTCATCCTTGCTAAGTCTTTCATTTCTTGTTCGTTGATTACAGGGACTGCATTGCTTTTGTGCATGGTTCCGATACCTTTAACAAGCGTGCCGGTGTAATGCATTGTGTGAAGTCTAGGGGCAACTCCATTTGTATCGGGGGCACTTGCGTACTCGCCAGTCTGTCGTCGATAAGGTTCTGGAGCGTTTGACCGAACACCTCTGATAGCCGGTCGAGTGCGGCGAGTACTGCCTGTCTTTTTTCTACGTCCATCTGTTGTATAGTTGTTAGAGCCATAAATCATTCCCATAAATAAAAAATCCCCATGAATTGAAGTAATATTATACAGCAATCCACGGGGATAGTCAAGAACTTTTTTTATCAGAGGTCGTCAATATCTTCATCAGTTTTATGTGAACTAGCTTCTCGCTCCTGAGGAGTAAGAGCTGTTTCTGGCCCCATCTTCAAAGACTCCCAATCCATAACGGATGTAAAAGACTTCATACTGGCGGCTCTCATTTTTACACAGTTAAAGCTAATGCAATTATCTTCTTGATCGTAGGCTTCAAGGGCGTAAGCCGCATCGGCTGCATCAAGAATGCCTTTTGCGAAGCGTGCTTCGCCGGTTGCATCGGTTTGGTAAGGAGAGAATACAGTGCATTCGTACTCCTGTGCCATAGCTTTAAGTGCTTTGGATACTTCAATCTGTTCGGTCCAATCGTACTGCCCTCCCCGAGAGGGAACGTTAGAACGCTTGACTTGGTTGATATAGTCAACAATAATGACGCCAGCGTCAATACGATTAACTTTCTTGTCGAGCTCGGCACGAATCTTTGCAAGAGTTAGACTAGGATCATAAACTACGTCGAGCTGTTGAGTCGGGAGAAGCTCATGCTCATTAGTAAGTTTACGATGAAACTCTTGAAAGTCTCGATTCTCTCGATACTCCTTCAACCGGTCCTGACCTTGCTGGAAGCGACTTGCCCACCAGCCAGCCACTTTCTCCCATTCAGTCACACTTAAATTTTGTGTTCGTAAACGAGAGTAGGGCACTTCAGTAGCGATAGAACAACACCGTTGCAGTATTGATCTACTATCCATCTCAATCGTGAAATAAATAGCTGAACGTCCAGACTGAAACACGTTGTTTGCAATGTTAGCACAGGTAAGAGACTTACCAGCCCCGCGCCGACCACCAACCAGAACCAAATCTCGGGGGGAGAACTTGATTTCATGGTCATACTCAGCGTTGAGACCAAGACCGATATACTTACCGATCTCTTCTTCAGGCTCAAACAGTTCTATACGTTGCATACTTTCTTGAGGAACTTCAAGGTCAACCTTGTCCTCAATATCCAAAACAATTTGATGAAGCTCTTGCACTGACTCCTCCGCAGACGAAAAGACTACAGAGTTATCAATATATGTGTCAAGAGAGTTAAGGATTTCTTTCTGAGTATATTCATTCTTTAAATACTCAAGTAAAGTACCTGCATCAATATCTATCTCGATGGATTCAATTGCATGAACTTTATCGCGGGTAGGTGCATGCCGGATACTTAACTTGAGATCGTCGAAC
>Ga0187219_1001000_pt1 | contig 13810 bp, 6 predicted proteins | sample 13SPOviralmetaG_FD_130162 | JGI IMG/M metagenome (GOLD analysis project Ga0187219, IMG submission 130162) | Marine viral communities from the oligotrophic San Pedro Time Series (SPOT) site, San Pedro Channel, CA, USA - 13 SPOT_SRF_2010-07-21... | ecosystem: Environmental > Aquatic > Marine >... | reverse complement strand
GAGGCAACGGATCTCTTCATGGACTGACTAAATTTTCTATGGAGTCAGCTCCAGCGAATACTTTTTTCTTAGAATATATTGCCAGACCACAAACCGCTGAAATATTCTTTGAGGATATACTAATGGCTTGCGTATTTTACGGTATGCCTATATTAGCAGAGAACAATAAACCAAGATTACTATACTACTTTAAGCGAAGAGGCTACAGAGGGTTCAGTATGAATAGACCAGATAAAGTTTGGAATAAGCTGTCTACTACAGAAAAAGAAATAGGTGGTATGCCAAACTCTAGCGAAGATATTAAGCAGGCTCACGCTGCGGCGATTGAAATGTACATTAACGACCACGTTGGAAGAACACAGGAAGGAGACTACGGTACAATGTATTTTAATGAAACGCTGAATGATTGGGCTAAGTTTGACATAAATAAAAGAACGAAGCACGATGCTTCTATCAGCTCTGGTTTAGCTATAATGGCTTGCAATAGACATTTATATAAACCTAGACCAGATAGACAGGCGAGCAAAGTAAATATAAGTATGGCAAGATATACTAACGACGGTTTTTCGTCACAAATTATTAAAAATTAAGTATGGCTGATTCAGTTGTAAAAAGTTATTTTCCTAGTCAAGTAGTTAGTGACATAGAAAAAGTTAGCTACGAATATGGTATGAAAGTTGCTAAAGCTATAGAGCACGAATGGTTTTCAGATGGCTACAACAATAGATACCTAAATAATCAAAATAATTTTCATAGATTAAGACTATACGCTAGAGGCGAGCAGTCTATACAGAAGTATAAAGATGAGTTATCTATAAACGGTGACCTAAGTTATTTAAACCTAGATTGGAAGCCTGTACCTATTATACCTAAGTTTGTTGACGTTGTTGTTAACGGTATCGCTGAAAGAACTTACGACATCAAAGCCTACTCTCAAGATCCTTATGGAGTAGAAAAAAGAACAGCGTACATGGAGTCTATATTAAAAGATATGGGCACCAAAGATCTTAGCAACTACGTTGAGCAACAGTTTGGTATCTCAATGTATGAAAATCCCATAAACGAACTACCTCAAAACACAGAAGAGCTTTCTCTACACATGCAACTTAACTACAAGCAAGGCGTTGAGCTAGCTGAAGAGCAAGCCATAAACGTTTTGATGGAAGGTAACAAGTATGAGTTAACTAAAAAAAGATTTTATTATGACTTAGCAGTGTTAGGCATTGGCGCTGTAAAAACATCTTTTAACACGTCTGAAGGAGTAGTTATAGATTACGTAGATCCTGAAAATTTAGTTTACTCTTATACAGACTCACCTTACTTTGATGATATATATTATGTAGGTGAAGTAAAGACTATACCTATTAACGAGTTAACAAAGCAGTTTCCACACTTAACCCCAGAAGATTTAGAAGAAATAAATAGATCTAACTCCAGAGACGACGGAAAGTATAACACGCAGAACTCTGGAACAGGAAGATATAGTGACAATAATCAAGTGTCTGTATTGTACTTTAACTACAAGACTTACATGAATGAAGTGTACAAAGTTAAAGAAACAGGTACTGGCGCTGAGCGAGCTATAGAGAAAGATGACACGTTCAACCCTCCGGAAGATATGGAGGCTAATTTCAGTAAGGTCGGTAAATCTGTAGAAGTGCTTTATGAAGGTGCTAAAATATTAGGTACAGAAAAAATGCTTAAGTGGGAGATGTCTAAGAATATGATGCGCCCTAAAAGCGACTACACTAAAGTTAAAATGAACTATAGTATTGTAGCGCCTAGAATGTACAACGGTAAGATAGAGTCGCTAGTTAGTCGTATTACAGGATTTGCTGATATGATTCAACTAACACACTTGAAACTACAGCAAGTAATGTCAAGACTTGTACCAGATGGAGTTTACTTAGACGCTGATGGTTTAGCTGAAATAGACTTGGGTAATGGAACTAACTACAATCCTCAAGAAGCGTTAAACATGTTCTTCCAAACAGGTTCTGTTATTGGTAGATCAATGACTGCTGATGGAGACTTAAATCCAGGTAAAGTACCTATTCAGCAAATAGCTAGTGGATCTGGCACTGGAAAAATGCAAAGCTTAATTACGACGTACAACTATTACATGCAAATGATTAGGGATACGACGGGCCTCAACGAAGCTAGAGATGGTAGCATGCCAGATAAAAACGCTTTGGTAGGTGTTCAAAAATTAGCAGCCGCTAATAGTAATACCGCAACAAGACATATATTACAAGCTGGTTTGTTTTTGACAGCTGAGGTAGCTGAAGCTTTATCTCTTAGAATATCAGACATTATAGAATACTCACCAACTAAAGATGCTTTCATACAGGCTATAGGTGCTCATAACGTTGCTACGCTAGAAGAAATGTCAGAGCTACACTTGTACGACTTTGGTATATTTATAGAACTTGCTCCAGACGAAGAAGAAAAAGCAATGCTAGAAAACAACATACAGCAAGCACTGCAGCAAGGAAATATAGATTTAGAAGACGCTATTGATCTTCGTGAAGTAAGAAACGTAAGCTTAGCTAATCAATTACTTAAAATAAGAAGAAAAGCAAAACAAGATAAAGATCAGGCTATACAAGAAAGAAATATTCAACTACAAAACCAATCTAACACTCAAGCCGCTCAAAACGCTGCACAGATAGAACTTCAAAAAAATCAAGCTGTGACTCAATCTAAAGCTCAGTTAATGAGTATTGAAGCTGAACTTGACGCGCAAAAAATGATTCAAGAAGCTGAAATTAAAAAACAGCTAATGCAATTAGAGTTTCAAATGAACATGCAGCTAAAACAGGCTGACGTAGTTGGATTAAAAGGTAGAGAAAAAGAAAAAGAAGATCGTAAAGACGAAAGAACTAGAATACAAGCGTCTCAAGCTAGTGAGCTTATAGATCAAAGAAAATCAGGTGCACCACCTAAAAAGTTTGAATCTTCAGGTAATGATATACTTGGTGGATTTGATCTAGGTGGATTTGGACCTAGATAATTACTAATTTATATTTTATATTATGGAAGAAAACGAACAAAAAGACGACAACGTCGTTAAAGTAGATATGGAAAACATTAAACCACAGCAAGAGCAAGAGACTGTCACTAAAGTTGACTTTAGCAAACCTGTTGTGGCTGAAGAGCAAGCTAATGAAGAAAACTCAGTTGAAAATGACCGAGCTGACGAGGCAAGAGTGGATGGAAGCGATGAAGGTTCCGTTGCCGCTGAGAAACAAGAAGAAGTACAGGCGGAAACAGAAGCACAAGAACAACCAGCTTTAGAAGAAATTACTGAAGAAGACGAGGTTGTTGAAGACGTAGTTGAAGATGTAGTTGAAGAAACGATAGCTGAAGCTCAAGAAACTGGGCAACCGCTGCCAGAAAATATTCAGAAGCTGGTAGACTTTATGGAAGAGACTGGTGGAACGCTAGAGGATTACGTTAACTTAAATCAAGATTACTCTGAATTAGATAACGTAACAGCTCTAACAGAATACTATAAGAAAACAAAGCCGCATTTATCGGCTGATGAAATAAGCTTTTTAATAGAAGATTCGTTTAAATACGACGAGGAGTTAGATGACGAAAGAGATATTAAAAGAAAAAAACTAGCGCTAAAAGAGCAAGTTGCCAGCGCAAAGGCCTACTTAGACGGGCAAAAGTCTAAATATTACGATGAGATTAAAGCTGGTTCAAACCTTCCGCCAGAGGCGAAAAAGGCTATGGACTTTTTTAATCGATACAATAAGGAGAACGAGGAAGCTAGCAAGACAGCTGAAAAAGCTAAATCTACATTCTTACAAAAAACTAATCAAGTTTTTAACGACAAGTTCAAAGGTTTTGAATACAACGTCGGAGATAAGAAATATAGATTTAACGTGAACAATGCTGACGAGGTTAAGAGCACTCAAAGCGACATTAACAACTTTGTCAAAAAGTTTTTGAACGAAGATAATACGATGTCAGACGCTAAGGGTTATCATAAATCTCTATTCACAGCAATGAATCCAGACGCTGTTGCTAAACACTTTTACAATCAAGGTCGATCAGATGCTATCAAGGATAGTGTTGCAAAAAGTAAAAACATTAATATGGACCCAAGACAAAATCATGGTGAAGTAAATGTCGGCGGAGCAAAGTTTAAGGTGTTAAGTGGCGACTCTTCTAACTCTTTAAAAATTAAAATGAAACGAAAATAATTTATTAACCATTTAAAACAATAAAAAATGGCAGGATTTACTCCCGGACCTAATTTGAATAGTGTCCCGTCTGCAGGAAAGCAGACTTTAACAGGTAACTTTGTTGATTTAGCTAACCAAGGTTGGGCTCAACAATATTTACCAGAATTAATGGAAAAAGAAGCTGAAGTGTTTGGTAACAGAACTATTTCAGGATTCTTAGCACAAGTAGGAGCAGAAGAAGGTATGGCTTCCGAGCAAGTTGTATGGTCTGAGCAAGGTCGTTTACACTTAGCTTACACAGTCCAGCATGTTTCTGAAGGGTTGTTTTTAGTTACAAATAACTCTGAAGGAGCTTCTGTAGCTACAACTTACTCTAACGGTATTAGAAAAGGCGATATGATTCTTCTTTCTGATGCTAACTCAACTGCTAGAGTTTACGTAACTGATACTTTTGATGAGCAAGCTTCTGGTGGATCTTTAACAGCAGGACAATTTAATGCGGTATCTTATAAGTTTGATACAGTTGTTAACGCAGGTATTGCTGTTGCGACAGGTGTTAAAGCTTTTGTATTCGGTTCTGAGTTCGGAAAAGGAACTAACGGCCGTGGTAAAGCTCTAGAGCCTAACATGAAGCATTTCGCAAACAACCCTATTATCTTAAAAGATAAGTATGAAGTATCAGGTTCTGATGCATCTGCGATTGGTTGGATTGAAGTTTCTGGTGAACAAGGTCAAGCAGGATACTTATGGTATTTAAAAGCTGAAGGTGACACTCGTGCACGTTTTGCTGATTACTGTGAAATGACTTTGATCGAGGCTGAAAAAGCTAGAGAAAACTACACTAGTACTACTGACTCTGGCGCTTTCGCTGCTGGTCTTCAGGGAACTGAAGGTTTGTTCGCGGCTATCGAGGATAGAGGTAACGTTGCTAATACTTTCTCTTCAGCGGCATCAGGTATGCTAGCTGACTTTGATGATATTTTAGCTGAGTTTGACAAGAATGGTGCTATTGAAGAGAACATGATGTTCTTGAATAGAGCAACTGCCTTGAAAATTGACGATATGTTAGCTTCAATGAACTCTTACGGTGGTAGTGGTACATCTTACGGTGTATTTAACAACTCTGAAGATATGGCTTTAAACTTAGGTTTTTCTGGATTTAGAAGAGGTTCTTATGACTTCTATAAAACTGACTGGAAATATCTAAACGATATAGCTACAAGAGGTCAACTTAACGATGCTACTACTGGTATTGATGGTGTTATCATCCCTGCTGGTGTATCTTCTGTGTACGATCAAGTTTTAGGTAAAAACTTAAAGCGTCCTTTCTTACACACTCGTTATAGAGCTTCTCAAACTGAATCTCGTAAGATGAAGACTTGGACAACAGGATCTGTAGGAGCTGCTACATCTGATCTTGATGCTATGGAAGTACACTATTTATCTGAAAGATGTCTAGTAGTACAAGGCGCTAACAACTTTATGTTGATGGTAGCATAGTGACTATTGATTTAAAGGGGGAGACTAAGTTCTCCTCCTTTATTTTTTTTATTAATTATTATTATATTTTATTATGGCAAAAAAGCAAAAAAAGAAGGCAGATGTAGCGCCTGAAGTAAAAGCTACTAACAAGATGGTTGAAGTTGTTGTTGAAAAACCTCAACCCAAGAAACCCGATTGGGAGATTAAAGATAGGCTTTACTATCTAACAAAAGACATAGCTCCTTTATCTTATAGAATAAAAACTAAAAACATTTATTGGTTTGATGAAGAAAAAGGCTACGAAAGAGAGATTAAGCTTACGTCTAATCAAAAAACCGTTTTTGTAGATGAGTTTAAAGGAGACGCTATCTTAGAAGGTGTTGTTTTTAGAAATGGAAGCTTACTAGTACCTAAGAATAAGCAAATTTTACAAAAGTTTCTTTCAATATATCATCCTCAGAAAAATAAACTATTTAAAGAGAAAGATGAGGTTAAAGAGGCTATGAGTGAACTAAGCTTTTTAGAATCAGAATTAGAAGCTTTAAACATGGCTAACGATATGGACGTAGACACCGCTGAGGCTATACTACGCGTAGAGATAGGCTCTAGAGTATCTAAGATGACTTCTAAAGAACTGAAAAGAGATTTACTACTATTTGCTAGAAGAAACCCAAGTTTATTCATAGAACTAGCTAGCGATGAAAATGTTCACCTTAGGAATATAGGTGTAAAAGCCGCTGAGGCAAACATAATAGTTTTATCTGGTGACAATAGAACATTCTCGTGGGCTTCTAACAATAGAAAGCTTATGACTGTTCCTTTCGATGAGCATCCATACTCAGCGCTTGCAGCGTGGTTCAAAACTGACGAAGGCATGGAAGTCTTCAGCAGTATTGAAAAGCGATTAAAATAAGTGATTATTTATGATAGCTAGGTCGCCCGAGTGGTGGCTTAGCTTTCATAATAAACAAAACATAATGGCAGTAAGTATAGATACAGTATATCAAAGAGTGTTGGCTATTGCCAATAAAGAACAAAGAGGTTATGTAACACCTCAAGAGTTTAACTTATTTGCTAATCAAGCTCAGATGAAAATATTTGAGCAATACTTCTATGATATAAATCAGTTTGATAGAGGACCTGGTAACCACACCACTTACGCAGATCCAATGTCGATGCTAGAAGAAAAAATAAGTATATTCAAAAAAAGACATCAACCAGTCATTGTTAATGACTCTTTTGGTAGATGCACGTTGGGTAACGATATTTATAGGTTAGGTAATGTTCTTACATTTAACAACGACGTAAATACACAGTATATGGAAGAGGTTACTCAGGAAGAGTTGATGCTTTACGAAAGATCACCTTTAACTTTACCTACAAAAAATAGACCTGTATACGAAAGAATTTCCGACAACACAATAAAAATATATCCATCGCAATCAGGAGTTTTGGGTATTAGTGGAGCTGTCGTGTTTAATTTTACTCAAAACTGTAGTACAACGATTGACAACGCTATTATTACAGCGGCCGAAGGTGGTAACTTAAGCTATATTAAAGTTGGTATGCTTGTCACCGGAGACAATATTGCTTCAGACACAAAAGTAACAGAAATATCTGGAACGTCAATAACAATAAGTACAAACGCTACTGCTAGTACCGCATCAGGAGATCCTTTAGTAGATGTTCCAGTTTCTTTAACTTTTACGTCAAACGACATTAAATGTAATTACATATCTAGACCCTCTAAAGTTCAGTGGGGATATAACGTAGTTAATGGCAAAGCTTTAAACAACGTTGATTCAACGGTAAACTTTGAATTGCACGCCTCTGAAGAAGTATCTTTAGTTTACGAAATATTAGAGTTAGCTGGAATATCAATGCAAAAAGAAGACGCTAGATCTGCAGCTGATTCAGAAATAGATAAGATAATACAACAAGAAAAATCATAACTAAATGGGATTGTTAAAAGGAACTGAGAGTGAATACTATAGTGGCAGCGATTTAGGCAACTATCAGTTTATATCTTTAGAAGATGTTATAACTCAATTTTTAATTGGGTACGTTGGTGAAAACAAACTTATACCAAGGATAAGTAGAACTGACTTAGCTTTTCACGCTCAAAGAACTTTGGCAGAGCTTTCTTTTGATACGCTAAAATCTATAAAGGCTCAAGAAATAACAGTTGGAGCAACTTTATCTACGCCAATTCCTAGAGATTATGTAAACTACGTAAAGTTAACATGGTCTGACTCGTCTGTTATAGAGCATGTATTAACTCCTATGCCTAAAACTAGCAATCCAACTAAGTTTGATGGCTCAGCTGAAGTTTCAGGTGACTCTGTAACAATGACTAACTACAAGTCTGACCAACCTGTAGAAAATAGTAACTTTGACTATGACTACGATGATAGCATATATTCGTTAAATGAAGGTAGAAGATACGGTTTAGATCCTCAGTACGCTAATGTTAACGGTCATTTTTTTATAGATGAATTAAAAGGAAACGTGCATTTTAGTTCTAATTTATCTGGGTCAACTGTGATACTTAAATACATAAGTGATAGTCTTGGTACTGATGGTGAAATGCAAGTTCATAAGCTTGCTGAAGAAGCTATGTACAAGCTAATGGCGTACGCTATACTTTCTACAAGATCTAACATGCCAGAGTACGTGGTCAGAAGATTTAAGAAAGAAGCTTCGGCGGCTAGAAGACAAGCTAAGCTAAGACTTTCTAATATTAAGATAGAAGAAATCACTCAAGTGCTAAGAGGTCAATCAAAACAAATTAAACACTAGTAAATGGCTGAGTTAAAAAGAGACTTTCTCAAAGCTAAAATGAACAAAGACTTTGATGAAAGAGTTGTTCCTAACGGCGAATATAGAGATGCGTTAAATGTAGAAATAACTACTTCAGAAGGCTCGGACGTTGGTGCTGTACAAACTTTAGCCGGAAACAAATATGTTGAAAACCAGCTTATTAAAAGTCCTAACGCTATTACAGTAGGCTCTTATGCTGATGAAGAAAACAATCATATATACAACTTTGTAGAAAGAGCTACTGATTTTACATCACAAATTGTTCAAGGAAATCCAGCATTTTATGGCAAGAGATCAGATTTAATTGAAAGAATAACGCCGGCTTCAGCTTCCAACGAGGCTAAGTCAGAGGTGATAATAAACGATGTTTACGAAGTTAGAGTTGCGCCCATGCCAATGGACTCTCGCAGTAAATTTAAGCTTCTTATACCTTCGAACTACTCGCACACTTACAACATTAATTCAGAGATTAGCGGCGAAGATTTCCTAGATCCTATTGGTATTAGAGTTGGGATGAGAGCGCAGTGTATTGGTGTTGATGGAGTAGACGTTTGGGGGTTAGAAAACGACATTAGAGTTATAAGCTATGCAATTTCTTACAACTCTACTTTCTCGCAGTATGAAGCAGAAATTACTATAACAACTCTTCCGCAAGAGTCCCCACTTTTTACTTCGGCTTTCAGTAGCGTTGGTGGAGTGATAAAGCTTTCTTCAAAACGTGTTTTAGATTTTAGTAGAGGTAAATCTGGCGAAGTAGAGTATAACGATAAGTTTAAAAAAGTTACTCCAACGCCTGAAGGATCTATTATTTCTGCTATAAACGTAATCGATGATTATTTGCTTTGGACTGACGGAAGAACAGAGCCTAAAAAAATAAATTTAAAAAGATGTATATCTGGTAATTCTTTGTTTTCTGGGGTAAAAAATGTATACTACTTACCTCACACTCATTTAGTTTCTGAAATAAATAATTCTTTTTATAATAAGGGTTATTTAGAGTTGTCCAACATTACCGCTATAAAGCCTAATCCTACTAAACCTTTAAGCATAGACTTAACTATAGACGGTGAGGATGCTTTAAATTCTAGCGTAGCTTTATTAAGTAAAGCTGGTGGAACGGACGATCCGTGGGAAGCTTTTAGCTTTAAAAGAGTTAGTGGTGCTGGAGAAACTTGGATAGCTAAAGAGGGTGATAAACTATACGTTAGTCCTAAAGACAACGTTCAAGTAACGTGGCGATCGGGAGATACTATAGTGTTAAATGCGCCTAGCCCACACACGTACAGTTATACTATAAACATTATAGAGCGTCATGATAGTTCTGTAACTTGGTTTGAAACTATTATAACTAAAGCTGATACTGCATACCTGTCAGATTACGCCACCTCTCAACCGCCAAGCTTAGAGTGGATTGGTACAAAAGCTTCTAAAGATCAAAGTTTATATTTTGATAAGTTTGTTAAGTTTTCTTATAGATACAACTACGCTGATGGAGAAAAGTCTTGTATAGCTCCTTACACTAGACCAGCGTTTGTTCCGGGCATATATAGTTACGACGCTAAAGAAGGTTTTAATAATGGAATGATAAACATCATTTCTGAAATAGTAATTAAAGATTTAAGGTGGCTTTACATACCTAATGACGTTGCTTCTATAGAGATATTGTATACGATGTCTAACAACGAAAATGTATACGCGTTTAAGACAATCGATGTAGCTGAACAAAACGTTTCTTTAAATGGGTTAAGTGGTCTTGTGAGTGTTAACATTGCGCCTTGGCAAGTTAGAAATACTATCGCTCCAAGTGAGGATGTTATTACTATAGATACTGAAATGTTTGGCTATACTTTGCCTACAGATCAAATAGTAAGAACGTTTGATGCTTTGCCTAGGAAAGCTGTTGCTCAAGAAATCATGGGTAGTAGACTTATGTACGGTAACTATACTAGAGATTATAATCTTACAGACGGTAATAATGACTATATAAATCTACAGACATTAACATATCCTGAAAAAAACAACTTTTCGTTTAACAGTACATACGAGTCTGACAATAGGCTTGTAGCAACTGCTAATGTAAAACAAACCGCGGTGTTGACGCCAAGACTTTTTTATAGCGCGGGCGGAGTAACCGTTAACCACTACGTTTCAGAACCATTACTTTTTAGCGACGAATCTGGCGATGGCTCTAATAATTTTGATAATAGCACTGGTATATTTACGGCTCCAGTTAGCGGAACGTATTACTTTTCAGGATCTACAAACGCTTTAATATACACGAGAGTACCTAGCTACCCAACAAACTTTATTGATTCTTATACCGATGGAGGTGGTCAAGGTGGTAATGCTGGAAATATATACGTTTTTCAAGGTGACATAAGCCTTAGAAGGCATAGAGTTAAGATACACAAGTGCGACGCTTCGGGTGTGCCGTTAAGTTTAACAGATCCTGGGCCGCAAAGTGTAAATGGAAATGGTCCAGGTGGATTTACTATAAGCACTGGAACTAGCGAACTTATCGGGGTGCCAAACAGCTTTAGCTCTACAGGGCCTAATTATTTAGTAGATGAGGCTGGGTCAAATTTAGATATTGATTGGGCACTATATCAAGCCGGCGTTTATAGTGAGGCTAACCAGTCTGTAATTGAGACTACAAGCATGTATCTAGAGGCTAACGAAAAAGTCGCTATGATGATACACACTGATCAACCTTCTGAAGATTCTTCAGGAGACGTAGTAAGCTACAATAGCGCGACGTTTAGAGTGTCTAGAACACCTCACTCTACGGTGACTGACGCTAGGCAGGGAACTGAATCTATTAAGTCTAATAGAAAGTATCACGTTGGCGTGGTGTACATTGACGACTATGGAAGAGAAAGTAACGTTATAATATCCGAAAGCAACGACATGGTAGTTCCATTAGACTTTTCTGATGCAAAGACTAATATAAGCGTGCAGATCAAAAGTCAAGCACCTAGCTGGGCTACTAGATACAAGGTGTTTGTAAAAGAAGTTGCTAAAAAATATCAAAACTTAGTTTTAGACGCCGCTTTTGAAAATAACGATGGCGTTACAGCTTGGCTTTCTTTTAACTCCGCCGACAAAGACAAGATTAAAAAAGGCGATTATATTAGAATAAAAAAAGAAAACGGCAACAGCACTGCAGTTAAAGATAAAAACGCTAGATTAAAAATACTTGACATAGAAGGAGACGCGACAATTGAAAACGCTAATACCGTTGACGCTGCTTTATCTATCGGCGGAAACAACGTTAGCGCTGTGGCTGCCGCAACTATATCGTCAGCTTCTGATTTAGCTGGTAAGTTTTTCGCTAAAGTAAGAATTACGCCTGAGTTTGAAGATTATATTACAGATTTTACTACAGGCATACCTGAAGTAGGTCAGTCAAATGGAGCTGTTTTTGAAACAGAACCAGACACGTCTATCCAAACAGATATATACTACGAAGCCTCACAAGCTTATCCTATATACCTAACAGAGAAAAACATTTCTGATGTTATTAAAAAAGGTTGTAGAGTTACCTTTGAAAGTGTTAACTACTCTGGACTAACTCCTCAAGGCTACTTAACAGTTGAAAGCTTTAAAGGAGCTAAATCAATAAGCCCTAGCATAATAAACAATGATGGAAAGCTTCAAAACAAAGTAAGAATATACGTGTCAGACTTTGAGCAGTTTTTCTTTTCTGATATAGCAGACTCTAGTAGCGCTTTGACTAGTGGTATAGAAATTGAACCCGGCGAGAAGGTTTTAGTTAAATTTAAAAACGAAGACGGTTCTTATATTACAGCTTACTTGTCTGAGAATATTACGCAGAGTTCAAACGGGGTGTTCTATATAGATCCAACGGTACACCCTACTCCGGCTAAGCCGAATAATTATTGTAGAGTTGGTATACCTTGGTTTAACTGTTATTCTTTTGGAAATGGAGTTGAATCAGATACAATTAGAGATGACTTTAACTCTGACGAGCTATTAACTTACTTTGAAGAAACTGGAAGAAAAAGTGGCGAAAAAGCAAACATACCTTTAGACTCTTACTCTGAGGTTAACGAAACAAACTCTATTATATATTCTGGCGTGTATAGCAAGGCGAGCGCTAAGAACGAATTAAACGAGTTTATAGCTTACAAAAATATAACTAAAGAATTAAATCACGACTACGGGAGCATACAGAAGTTATTTTCTAGAGACAGTGATCTAGTGGCACTTTGCGAGGCTAAAGCTATTAAAATACTATCTGAAAAAGATGCGCTTTTTAATGCTGACGGCAATCTACAACTGTTGTCATCAACTAATGTTTTAGGGCAAGCAATACCTTTTTCTGGAGACTACGGTATTAGCAAAAATCCAGAGTCTTTCGCTAAGGATGAGTATAGGGCTTATTTTGTCGATAAAGACAGAGGTGCTGTTTTAAGACTATCTAAAGATGGTTTAACACCTATATCTGATGCAGGCATGAAAGACTGGTTTAGAGATCATCTAAGCAACTCTAGCGTAATAATAGGTAGCTTTGATAGTAGGAAAGAAGAATACAACGTTACGCTTCACGATGTTACTATGCCTAGGCTAAAGAAAAACGTGTATACTCTTTCTTTTAACGAAACAATTGACGGTTGGTCTAGCTTTAAGTCTTTTATACAAGAATCTGGTTTAACGCTAAAAAATAAGTATTACACATTTAAGGCTTCAAACGCGTATCAACATCACTCTGAAAGCTCTTCTAAAAACAACTTTTACCAAAATCAATATAACTCAACTATCACGACGTTATTTAACGAAAACCCAGATGTAGTTAAAAACTTTACGGCTTTAGGCTACGAAGGAACTCAAGCTAAAGTAAATTCTGGAAAGTACGGTGATGGAACTTATGTTTTAGATGAAGAGTACTATAACTTAGAAGACAAGGATGGTTGGTCTGCAGAGTACGTAAAAACAGATCTTAGCGAAGGGTACGTTAACGAGTTTATTGAAAAAGAAAATAAATGGTTTAACTACATAAAAGGTCAGGAAACACAGTTTACAAACTATTTTGATGGCCCTGGTCCAAGAAATATAGACATGTCAGAGTTTTCTGTTCAAGGTTTAGGTCAATTAACTAGCGATGCTACGATGGAAGTAGGCGTAGAACCTACTCAAGGCTACACGGTTAGCGTGGTTAGCGGCAACTCAACATCTACTCAAGATTGGGCTACAACAAGTGATTATTGGGTCAGCGAAGGGTTAACAATATATAATGTCAACTCTTTAACCGGTATAAGTTCTTTTTCTATAGAGCCTAAACCTGGTTACAT
>Ga0187219_1000998_pt1 | contig 13822 bp, 21 predicted proteins | sample 13SPOviralmetaG_FD_130162 | JGI IMG/M metagenome (GOLD analysis project Ga0187219, IMG submission 130162) | Marine viral communities from the oligotrophic San Pedro Time Series (SPOT) site, San Pedro Channel, CA, USA - 13 SPOT_SRF_2010-07-21... | ecosystem: Environmental > Aquatic > Marine >... | reverse complement strand
GAGTGCCATCTGGCTACGGAGAATCTATTCGTGCAGGCGGGGTAGGTATCGCGAGCGCAGCTCTTGCTGCCCGTAGGACTATCCCTCTCCCTCGGGAGGGCCGTGCCTCTCCTACGCGTACCAATTTACTTAGAGTCGGTCTTGCTGGTTATGGAATAGCTAGCGCCTCTCTTCTGATAACAAAAGCTAAGGAGAAATTTTCATGAGTGGCCATACAGACGCAATGAATCAGTACAAGCCATCAATTGGTACGAAACTTACCTACCCAGTTGACTCTCAGTATCTAAACAGCACAGATGACCCCTGAGAATTTCAGCCAGGCTACAATAAGAACACCCCAACTCCTACGGATAAGCTCATATGGGCTCAGACTCAAAAGGCTAGTTTGGCGGAGCACATAGCTGCGTACAAGAGAGAATACATCAAACAAAAGGGGACTTACAGTAAGCCATTTGAAGAATCAACCATGATGGTTGCGCCTGTCAAGTGGGACACCGGTTACAGCTCTACTACTGCTGAAGCACTATCGGAAATTGCTACAATGCAAGCAGAAGCCATCAAGGTAAAAGATGCAATAGGCGTAGTCAACAATGCTATTCAGCGACTAGAAGGACTTCTCTATCAGGTTCAGGAAGATTTGAAAGAGAAGAAAAGGCTAAGGGCAAATACAGACTATGCAGCCCTAGCAGCAGACAAGGCACCAGAAGTTCTTGCCACCCTAAATTCGGATATCAGTACACTAGAAGCTATGGAGATAGCTTATGGTAACCAGCTAGCGGACATAAGGTCAGACGGGCGAATCTTGAACCAAGAGCTAGAGATTTTACTCAGGAATTACAAAGAGAGCGCGAGCAAGCTAAACATCAATGACAACTTTGCTAGAGAGCTTCGTCAAGCAGCCGGTAGCGGAGCAGTCAAAGGCTTCACTCTTGGTGGCCTTAGTGGTGTCCTTGCTGCTGGGGGGCTCCTGTTCCTCATCGCTCAGATGCGTCGCTCCACACGAAGGGTAAGAAGTACGCAAAGAGGCGCTGATGGGCTCTTCTTTAGGGCTTGAAGCGACCTTCGTGAACCTTGATAATACTGCGAACCTTTTGTTTCGACAGTCCTACTTTGGTAGCTATCAATGAAATGGGTAGCTCGTTACCCTTCATAGTGAAAATTTGTTGAACCACTGGCCACTGTTCGTTAGGGAGCAGATTTTTTTGACCATCATAGGACATACCAAATGGTGGGCGTCCACCTTTCTTTTGTTTCATCCCTACTCGAATTGACTTAGAGCGCAAACGAGAATAGTACTTGGCCGAGTCTGCTATAACCTTCAAAGTAGGCGTATTGATTTGGTCGTAATCCATTAGTGCAATGCCCACAGGAATTTCCTTGGTGTCGAGAATTGCTAACTGGTCAGCTAAAAGCGCGCCCTTCCCATGCCACTTCGCTATGTCATGCATTATGACACCTGTCAGATTACCAGAGTGTGCTAAAGCCATCAAATCGTCCCACGATTTCCCTGAACCATATCCTTCGCTAAACAATTTCAATTCTTCTGTCCAGCCCATACTTCGTGCCTTCTCAATACATACCGGCAACATTTCTTTAACATCGCCAGGAGCGTCAATTGGTTTCCACAAAAATACTGCTTTCATTACATATCACCTATCTGTACTTTCCAAAAATAGAACCCACCAATGAGGCTCAGAATAACAGCTATGAGCACACCTTCTGTATGGCTACCCAGCCAAGAATAAATCGAGATATACGGGTAGTCCCAACCCAGGCCTTCAGTCGAACAAACAAATGATGCTAACCCGCACAAGATTACTATGCCGAACGCACATGAGCGAATCATGTGTGTGTCCCAGCCAAAGTACGGGTCCCAAAACATTCTTACTTTCCTCCGAAGTGAGCCTGACACTCTTCCTTGTAATCACATAGGTTGTCACACCAGCCGTAGTTAGTAGCCTTTTGATTTGGCCACGGCTTGAAGTTCTTGTAATCATTGTGAAGGTCAGTATCACGGACAAAGGCGCGAAGACGGTTGATGAAAGCATCGTAATGGAGCTTAGTCCTGGTAGTCTTTGCTCGGTAAGGAATCACTGGCTTAACTTCGCGCTTGTCAGCGCCACCAGCGGTAAATAGCTCTTGCTTAGGAATAATGATGTAGTCAAACTCCGTTGGCTTCCCAGTCATATATCCGTAAGCCGTTGCCTGGAGCTGTGCGTTTGCTTTGTGGTCTGACCAGCCCCAACGAGGGTTAGGGTTAGAGGTTTTTAGGTCTGCTAGCTTAGCCACTGGGCCACTAACATCAACGACCCAATCTATGTAGCCACGAACGAATGTTTCGGGCCCACCTTCAGGCCCCCAATCAACTTGACGAATAGCATCGACTTCTGTTTCTGTAACAGTACGAGGGTCGAAACCATCAATAGTACCACCATCTTTCAAAGAGTCATAAAAACCATTGAACCAGTACTTGGCTTCGTCAATAGCTTGTGTCTTTTGACTCTCGGTCATCTCAAAGCCTTTCTTGCTGTACACAATACCATTTGCCTTTTCGACTTGTTCGTCCCACGCCACCTCGGCCATGAGCTCATAGTATTCTTTGTCGCGCTCGACGCCAGCGGTCATGTCATTCAATAGATGTTCCACGCCAGCGTGTACTGCTGTTCCCTGGGGTAGCCAAACTCTTCCAGGCTTCCTAATGCCCATGACATAGCGAAACCAAAATGCCGCACTACACTTAGACCAAAGGTCTAGCTTAGAGGGGCTAATGTGGTTTGTTTGCCAGCGTTGTCCGTTTGCTCTCTTGAAGAGGTCAGCCATTTAGCTCACCTGTTTGACTAACTGCTAGTGTGTAGCCCAGTGTGCTAAGGGTTTTGACTTCCTTAGCAAAGGCCGCTAGTTCTTTCTTGGTTGCAAAAGGGATTGTCGAAACAATCTCTCCGTTTTTTACGATGTGTAGTAGCTTCTTCGCCATAATTCTCAAGTTATGGTACCTTCGGGCAGACTATAAAGGTACCCTTTTTATTGGTTTTTCGCAATCCTATCGACCAAAACGGTCTTAGTACCTTCTGAGTCAAGGCCCATCATATCGCACAAATCAATTAGCTCGTCTTTCTTCATTCTTCGGAGCTGGTTAACAGTAGTGTAACCTATTTGAGTTTCAATGGTGGCTTCTTCTTCAAGAGCAATCTCTTTCTCGACTTCTTCGATATGGTCAAGGTCATGACCATGGTTAGGGTCAATGTTTGCTGACTCTTCGGCATAGTCAAACTCTAGCTCTTCTTCAGGCTTAGATTCAACCGGCGCTTCTCCCTCTTCATACTCAAAGACAGGCTCTTTCAGTGAAGAAGTCATAATAGGGTCGTCGGATGGAAATGCTAGCTCTTCAAGGATATCCAGGAGCTTCATATCAAACCACATTTCCCTAATAATGAAAACGGTAAAGAGCACAACAAGAGCGAGGTAAAATTCTCCTTGTTCAAGCAAGTTTCTCACGCCCCTTTGCTTCATTTTCAATAGCATTCACGAATGCTTCAAGAACACCCCGTTGGATTTCTCCATTTAGATACTGACGAGTGCGACTGGCTAAATCTGTCAAGCTGGTTCGGTAGTAGTTGCACCACCAGTCAAGTTGGTTGTTTTCAAATTGCTTCATTTCTGTCATTAATATCCCTCTATTTCTTTAATTTCTTCTCGTATGTTTCTGTGTTCATCCCGCAGGTCTGCGATACTTTCACGCAGTTCCTCTAGCTTATCACGCTCAGCCATTAGAGCTTCTTTGCGACGACGGTATTCTTCGGTCTTAGTCCTAATTTTTGTAGACAAAGTCCACTCTTTAGTCCTAAGTGAAGCTAGTGAGACTTTCTTCGCCATGAATATTCTAGGTTTCGCCATGAATATTAAGGAACTGGGCATACACAGGGGACTTCACGCACTACGAGCTCTTCATAGTCGGCTTCCTCAAGGTTGCAGCCGCAGTCTTTGCAGGTTTTTAGTGGGCGAGCCAAATTACTCACCTTTGAATTGGAATAGTTTGGATTGTACTGGCCCTCGCATAAGAGGGGGAAATGTGGGTACAAAGTCGTTCAAAGTGGTTTGCTTAAAGCGTTCTTCTGCTGTGTTAGATTGCATGGATTTTGTTCTAACTGGAGAAGGCTTATCAACATTACTACTTGCTTTTGTTATCGAAATGAAACATTCTTTTTGTGCTATATGCACGCCTGCGCTTACGCGCTACAACTCTCCTTTTATACAGCTTCAATGCTTTGTCCCGACACTTATGACAGCTGACATGGACGCCGTAAGTATCAGCCTCTCCACCGCAAAATTCGCATGGTTTTCTTCCCATGATTTTCCTTAGGCTTCCGGCTGAACTTAACACATTGGGCACATACTGCGAGATTAGGGTGAAGCATGGTTACTCTCTTACCACAGGGAGAACAGGTAGGCATATAGCCGTCCCAGGGCGTTTAGCTTAAGAACGCATCGTTCTGTTTATATCGTATTCCTTACTCGTTCGGTATTGCGAAATATAGAATTCGCACAATAAAAAAAGTACGAACCGAAGCATCATACATTTTGACACATGTCAAAGTAAGTAAATAGGCATTACAATTCACCTGAGTCTTTTAGAAATTGAAGGAGACTTAGTCCCCCATCTATGTCTTTCTTCTTTAGTGAAGCCCTATCAGCATTCTTTTTCCCAGGCATTGGTCGATAGTAGTCGCTATCATTCTGCCTCCAAGCCTTAGTTCCACAGGCATTACACAAGTGAAACTTTCTCCATCGTCGCCATTGGGGAGATTCAGTCGTGGCGCAGAAGTTACAGTTAGTCTTTGGCATGCGTCGTGCGCAATTATCGCATATCGTTTTTGAACTCCCTGCACGCTTACCTATTGGGTACATACTACAAGGCTCGGCACAACGATTACAGAATACTGCTTGACGAGGAGCGTTGTATATTTTTCCTGACCCAACTCCTTCGGGGGGTTCTTTCATACTGCTCACTCCTTATCCCAGTCTTCCCAGTCGTTAACGGCTTTTTGTAATTGCTCTTCAGGATATTCGTCAGCGGTATATCGCTTACTTAGCTGAGTCAGAATGAGTGCGTTTAGTTGACCTATCGCAGTAGCCTTTTTGTCCAGGCGAATTACCACCCATAGAGTGTAAAGACATATGATGCCAGCGAAAAGAGAAAAGTCAATCAATCAATCAACTCCTAATGAGCAGGAAGTGCAACGGACTCCGAATACTACGGCTTCTTTTTCTCGTCGCTCGTCAGCGGAAAAGGGAGAGTGTGTCCAGTGATGTTGTAGGTTTTTGAATTGTGTTGCAAACCTCGCTGGACTAGGGTATGTAGCTCCTAGCATACAGTCAATCCATACAGTACGGTTGCCGTCTTTGCACTGACAGCCGCGTTCAGCAATACATTCTTTGCAGATAATGTAAGAGTCTTCGTCATTCTCGACAGGCTCTCCGCAGTTACTACATTGTAAGAGCGCACAGTTATCACTATCGCAATGCCCTACTAAGTGGGGGCTTCCCGAACCATGTTCGCACCAACAGTCACAAGAGTCGCTTGAGCGATGGCCGCATTGTAGCTTAGGGTCATGGTAGTCGTCGTAAGAACCCCAGTCCATTCCGTCAGGGTAATTGCTCATCGCCTCACCTTCTTACCACAAAACGGACAAAACCGCCACCTACGCATGTTGTAATAGTCGTTAGGCTCGGCCTTAATCAAAACCACAGTCCCCATAGTGGGGTGGCGCATTTCGACATTACAGCACTTCGTTTTGTTTGTTGGTATCATTCAATCACCTAGTAGTTTCAAGTTATCATAGAGGTAGCCCGCAAGGTCGTTGCAGCGCTCTTTGATAATAGCCGTAGTCCAGGCGGTGTGTCCCTTGGCGGTAATTTCCTTGTTTAGCTTTAGGTCAGATGCCTCAAACACTGGTGCTTTGATGGCCCATCCTTTGTTGCCGATGGACATGTTTGACTTATCCAAGAGTAGCGTTAGGTTTCCGAGGTTGTTTAGCTTCGAGGTATGCTCATCCCACTTGATGTGGTCCCAGGCTTGTTCGCTTGCATAGGCCTTTGGAGTGATGTGTTCAACATGGTTCATGTCGTTAGCGGTTAGTCCCGGAGTCTTGTATTCTTCGATTTTCCTTAGCAAGAATCGTGACTGAGCGGTTGTCAAGTCGTTTCGGTGGCGCAGGTTGTTTCGGAAAGTTTCCCTACCTGCACTCTTGAAGGTTCGAGCGCTTTGCTTGATTTCTTGCAAAGCATCAGCAGAATTACCAGTCTTCCACATCAAGTGAGCCCAGCGAACATACGCCTTCTTTAGGCTGTTAGCATCTTCCATACCAGCAAGCTTCGCATGGATATGAACAAACTCGATACAGGAGTAAAGCTCTCTGCGGTGGCGCTTTCCTAGTTCGGTATTGCTACCAGTGGCTTTCCAGGCAGCTAAGAGAGGAGCGAATTGATTTGATACTCGCATATCAACGAGGTCGTTGTGGCGGCCATCATCTGCTCGCTTGTACTTCCATTCAGACCATTCTTCACTAAAGTTGTCTAGCTCTTTGAAAATTTTCTCCCCAATACTAGAAGAACGGTTGAGAGGAGAAAGCATCTCTTCCCAGTGCGAAATGAGCCCTGATGAGGAAATCATCCTTCCGGTCTTTGCCTTGTAATAGTCGCCAAGCATATAGCCGATTTCTTGAGGCTTCTGCTGACAACGAGTATCAAAATTGCCCCACAGCCCCATGAAACGAGCTTCGTCAATTGTGCGAGCGGTGAAGAACTCCATTAGTGCTACTTTGACTAAGTCAGAAGCATCTAAATCCTTACCGCGACTGTTGTGAGCCTTGAACATAATGAACGCCTCATTGAGAGTGTCACAGGTAACAGAAGAAACATGTGAATGGTCAAGGATGTCCAGGTACCACTTTGTGGCCGTCTTCTTTGCTTTCACTTCATCGCGTTGAAAATTAACCTCGGCTTGATACGCCTCTTCGATTGCTGTTAGTAGCCAGCAGTAACTCTTGTGAAGCCGGGCAAGACTTGGTCCCATTGCGTTGCATTCAAAGTTAGGGTCGACCAGCTCCCTCAGTGAGGCTTCATCAAGTGCGTTAGACGAATGGATAAAGGGGCGTCCCTCATGACGGTCCCAAAGAAGCTCGCGCGCATCTCTCCAATCGTCATCCATTCCGTGGGCCTTGAAAAAGTCTCTAAAGGCAGCTATCAAAGCAACGAAGGTAAGTGTCCTTTGCTGACCATCAATCAGGTCTAGCCTGCCATCGTTTGCATAAAGAATGGAATTCCCAAAATAGTGAACCCGTTGTGGGTTGTGGTTCTTGATATGGAGTACATGCTCAGTGAGGTCATTCCATAGGGCCATTACTTCGTCATTACCCCAGTCATAGCGGCGCTGAAAACTAGGAATGTACAATGACTTCCTTTCAATGAATTCCTTGATAGTGTTGCCCTTCGGGTCTTGTGGTGCGGTTCGTGTCATACTTAGTCCTCCATGTTGCCCTTAATGTCAAATAGAACATCGAGAAGGTCTTGAATGACGACTTTCTTGGGGTCCATTTTACATTGGTCAATGACGCCGCAAATCCATTGCAGTGCGTCTTCCATGCCTTCTTTAATTTCTTCGTGCGTTAGCTTCTTTTCTTCTTTCATTTATTCTTCCTCCTTCTTTAGGTAGCGGCGCTCAGCCTTACTGTACCAACCTTCCTCAAGGTCGTCGGGAATGTGTGTGTACCCGCGAGAGTAAGGTACTTTACGCGAGTGGTCGGTATCGTCTATGCTGGCCGCAAGCCAAGAAAACAAAATGATAATGAGAACAGCGAAAACTATTAGGTCGCCATTCATTTAATTCTCCTCCACTGAATAGGGCTTCCCGTCCCATGCTTTACAAAGTTGGTACTTATCTTGAGAAGGTGCGCCATTCCGCTTACGGACGGAAGGTGTTTGATAGTACGGTAAGAACCCGCAGAAGGATTTCCTCCTATTCTCCTGGTCGGGCCATTTTTTTCAGATAGCCGTCGCAAGACTTCTCTAGCAGTTACTGTCTCATCGAGATTGACTACTTCCTCTATCCAGGGAATCATTAGAAGAGCCATTCGCTGTGAACGAGTCAGCCGCCTTTCTTCTCCCATAATTTAGATTCAATTTGAGAACGGGTATAAACATTCCTTTCGATAAGGGTAGGTTTCCGAAACCATTCCCTCAAGTAAAGGGGTACTTGGGTACTGGATAATCACCCATATCAGTAGTGTATCGTCAGTGTTCTGCATATCGGGGGGCCTCGACGATACACTTAAGGTCGGCCTGAAGCAGTGGTTATACCATGGAAACCCCCTCTTACAGGGAGAAAATCGCTATTATCGGGCGTACAAGCACCCTCAAGCAAGAGAAGGGGCTTGAATCACAGCTACTTTCACTTGACTATGCCCTCGATGCCGGTCTTTACTCGGAATATGACCTAATCGCCCCTCCACCACTCGGAAAGGGTGGGGAACGAGAAGGTACCTTTTGGGAAAGGTACCCTTCCATTGAGGATAAGGATTTGAAAACCATGTTTGGTCATGGGGGCAAGGCTTGGTGTGTCGAGGATGTTTCAGGTTCAGTATTTCACAAGCACCCAATCTATCTCGCTTGTTTAGACTTCTGTCGAGAAGAAGGAATCCCTAACATTCTCTTTGAACACTCCGACCGTCATTCTCGTGATACAGAAATGCTACTGTCAGAAATCCGCCAACGAAAAGCTGAGGGTATTTACTTTCACTACCTTAACTTCGGTGGTATGGATTTGTCCACCCCGGCGGGAAGGATGATGCTCACTATGGGAGCAGCCTTTGCCGAGTACTATCGTAATGACTTGAAATCAAAGACAATTCGTGGTATGAAGAACCTTGAAGATAAGGGTATTTGGGCTGGCTCTCCACCTTACGGTATGCGTGTTATTACTCAGAAGGAAGACAAGGAAAACTACGGAAAGCTACTTTACAACCCAGCAGAAATGCGCTTCATCCTTGCTCTCTATGACCGTATTCTTCAGAGGCCCGGAGTCTCATATCGACAGCTTGCTAAGTGGGCTAATGAAGATGGGTGGCATACACGGCGAGGAAAAAACTGGACTGCGATGGGCGTTCGTCGTATAATGACCTTCATGCTTCCCTGGAAGGGAGTCAACGATGATGATGAAAACTGTGGGAAGTATTTCCTAAAGGAAATGAAAGAGAACCCTAATCTAGATGGAGATAACTCTTAAGCTCATACCGGGGGTACAATGACTATGTGGGTTCATGCTAATGGAGTTGAACAAGATGTTGACAGCGGTTTCAAGGAGGCCATTTTTCCTGGGGCCGCTTGTCTAATCCGTTCAGTATTTGAAGAGTACGAGTGCTTTGAAGAAGAGACTGAGTTCTCGATGGATTTAATCAACCAAAGCAATTTAGTACAAAGGGCAGTTTTTGCTGGTGAAGCATTCCTAATGTTATTTGACCCCTCGGTGTCAATTCCTAAGAGGGCAATGCACGAAGCGTTTGTGGCTGAGTTTCTCTTACATACTGTATCTCATATTTCTAACGAAATTTTTGAAGGGGGCAGCGAACTAAGAATGAGTATGGTCCGTGTGCTTGATGACCATTATCGAAACCATCCAGTAACAAACTGGAATAACAGTTCTATTGATGATTGGCAAGAAGCTTTTGGCTATATTGCCGCCGAGCTAGTGGGTGACCAGGACTTCGAGTACGGGGTACTGTTGAACCGACTAGATGAGATGGGCGCTGCTTTTGTCGGTCGATTATTCTCTGACCTGAACGCTAAGGGTTCAGATTACTTCGAGGGCTACGATAGTAGCTACATTGAGAAGAATATGAATCAAATAGTGTCAAAGTGCGCTAAAATCATCGATTTTATTGAGAAGTATCAAAAAAGTGGAAATTTCCGCGCCCACCCCTAGGTAGAAGGGGTAAAAGTGGAAAAGTTTGAGGGCTAATAATGAAGCTAAACGCAAAAACACAACAGAAGGTAAATGATTGGTGGAGAGAACATGGGGACAAGATGCACAAGCCACTTTGGGGAGCCATTCGATTATCGACGGCCAACACCCGCGAGCATAATCTCAGGGTGTGCGAAATTTGCTGTACGCTCATGGAACATGGTATTCCGTTCGCGACAGAAGTCCGACTAAACACTGGGGTTCGCCCTGACATAGTAGCCCCAACTCATGTGCTACCAATTATCGAAGTGCTTTGGTCAGAAACCAAGCAAGACTTCATGGATAAGAAGTCTGACAAGTACCCCAGCTCCTTGCAGAAGAAATGGATTCTTCATGATGCTAAGGAAGACTATGTGGAGAAAATGATTTTTTGAGGTGACTAGATGAGTAATCTCAATAACAAACAAGCGCGCAACTCAAGGTCCGATTATTACAACGCCTCAAGGGGCGGAGCACTTTCTAATGATTATGACGAAGACTTCGATAATCGCTGGGGTCTGCGAAGAGCAGGCAGCTGGCCGTCTGACTGGGCTCCTCGTCGTACCTGTGAACTATGTAAGAAGCAATTTAGAACTGACAATGAAGAAGGATTTAGCGACTTCATGATAGATGTGTGTGCTAGCTGCCTTCGCAACCTGGTAAAAGACGCAAAAAACAAGCAGAAAAAAATAGAAGCAGAAACGGTTTACCGTCGCAGAATCGACGAAATTAGCACCCAATAGCTTTATGTTCATTACTAAGTGTCGTTAGTACATGGCCAATGAAGTGCGCTACACCTACAATGGAAAAGAAGTCGGAACTCTACGCAAGCTCGTCAGCGATGTTGTCATCATTGAAGAGCAATGGATTAATGCTGCGAACAAGTATTTCGCCAAAGGTTATGGCTCCATGTTGAAATTCCCAAAAGCCCTGATTCGTCAGGAGTGTGGTGAAGAATTGACCGACGCTCAAGCGTGGGTACTTCTACATCACCTTACTAACTCCGGTGTTCCTCTTGCTCTTCGCGATACCGAAGAAGACGAGAAGTCTCGCCCCGCTAAAGTCGCTGGCGCTGTCGCTGGCGTAGCTCTTGGAACCCTCGATAGTGCTGTCAATACTGTAACTGCTCCAGCAGTCAAAGTAAAGGGTGTTTTCTCCAAAAAAGCATCTGAGAGTACAGAAACGCCAGATTCAGACGAGTAAGCTTCATAAGCGTTCTCACTCAGTCTAGGGATATGAGCGATTCCTGGAAGGTTCCATGGTCTGACTACCTAGCTATGATAGTCGGCATTAAGGAAGAAGCATATTCGCCTCATTGTTTCAACATCGAAGGTGGCATGGTCGTATTCCGTACAAAAAGAGAGCGAAAGCTGTTAGAAGATGTAGTCTCCTGGGCCAATGACAAAGTCATGCCTGAGCGGGGCCTCTCTTCAGGAGAACCTCGTAAGAAGAAGGCTAAGGTTCCCGAAAGGCACGATGGTCCAAGTATCGGTCAATTGGTTCTCCAGCATCCAACGATTATCACTAACCTTCGTAGTAAAAACGCCGATTACCTGCAAGGATTGTGTCCTTCATGTGCTATTATCGGGAAAGACTCCGATGAAAACCACTTTTGGATTCATGGAGAATCCGGTGGCTACGGCTGTGTCGCAGACTGTATGGCTTACGGCAGTTTGACACGCGTCCTGGTGAAAAGCCTGTCAGATGCAGGGGTCCTTCAATCTGACACGCCTCAAGAGCCAAGTGATAGTGAATTGTTGGCAGTACGGCCTGTCGGCAAAGACTCCATGTCCAAAGAAGCAGCTGAAACATCAGTAGCAACATACACTACACAAGCTAAGCGAGTCTTGGAGCATATTCACTCGTCTGCTGACGGTATGACTGATGAAGAAGGTCAAGACCAACTCGGTATCGCAGGCAATTCCTATCGCCCAGCTAGAGTGGCCTTGGTTCGTCTTGGCTTTGTTGAAAAGTCGGGTAAAACCAGGAAAACACATTCAGGTTCAAGTGCAAATGTATGGGCTTCTACAATGTCTCCGGAACAGGCGGAGCTAGAATACGAAATCCGAAAAGAAGAAATAGACCAGGGGGTATCTTCGTGATTATGCCGACTGATGACTGCGAGTGCGATGCACCGTGCCCTCGTCATTCGGGATGCCACCCGACTAGCTGTGCTAAGTGCGGGGGTATCATAGAATGAGTGGTGTATTTCGACTAATGGATGTGGTGATAGGCCACAAGTGCGAGGTTGACGAATGTGTGTTTCCCTGTGTTGACGAAGAAACCCGTTGTTACGACCACAGTCACAACCGTATGATTGAAGAGCTATTTGACTTCGAATCGGTAAATTGTCGCTTTGGAGGTGTGACCTGTCAAGGGCAAGCCACAAATTGTAACGAGCATGAGGTTCCTATGTGTGATGCTTGCCACAATATTTACCAGCGCATTCAGGTAGGTAGGGGTGACCGTAGTGTGGAACATATCATAGCAGTGCGGCAATATGTCGACACTTTAACAAGAGAAAATGAGGAGATGAGAGAGTGACAAACATAGCAATTTGCGAGCAAACCCCTGGGTATCAGGGCCGAATGAGAGATGGAAGCCGAGTAGCGGTTAGGACAAGAGATAAAGACGGAAACCGTAAGGTTGACTTCTATGATGTTCCCGCTGAATGTTATGTTGACTTGAACAACTTCGCTGAGCGATACACTTGGGATGGGCAGAAGAGAGTTAAGTGCAACCCTGCAAAGGTTGTCTTTGACCCACTGTCTTTCCTTACTCAAGACTGGCGTAAGGACCGGTCGGGTATTATTGCTGTTGAACCTAAGTCTGCAAAGACCATTGACAAGAAGCCTCTTGCCCGTGTTACCTTCAACTCCCGTTCTGACTTGCGTAGCTTCCTTCGGGACTTCACTCCTGTTTATGGTGCTGACTTGGCGCAAGAGGATATTTGCGCTATCCGATATGAAACCGGTAATGAAGACTTCGAGTCTCACAAGTGCTACTTCGATATTGAAGCCGTTCAATTCAAGAGAGATGACCCACTAAAGGCTGAGTGGTTAGTCGATTGGAAGAAAGAGATTTGGCATGACCAGCAGATGGTTAACTCCATTGTTGCTTACGATAACTGGCTAGACACTTACTTTGTCTTTGCTTGTCACCCCACCTGGGATGAAGAAGTAACCAGTGCTCAAGACGGTGATAGGACTATCATCGAAAAGAAGCACAAGACTGAGAAGGCTATGCTTACTTCTTTTGCTGAGTGGTTTTACAAGTCCGACTTCGATGTAGTCACTGGCTGGAACAGTGCTGGATATGATATGTCGGTTCTTTACCACCGTATGGAGTCTCATCGCGTGCCTCACTGCATGAACGGTGTTCACTTTGAGAACGGAATCATGCCTCGTGAAGTCTATGGTGGCGGGGCTATGTCCCCTTACGGTATCATGGATGAACCATTTCACAAGGGTGGCCGTGAGTACCTATGGCAACAACAACCACTACGAGGAGTCGACCATTTGGATATGATGGTAGCTTTCAAGCGTCTTTACAAAGACTCCACTAACAATGAATTAGTTTCTGCTCGCTTAGGTCGTGTTGCTCAATTCCTTGGGCTACGCGACGGTAAGTTAGAGTCACCTGACTTTTACTCAAAGGACTACCACATTGGGTGGGAACAGTTCCGTAACTACAACATTCGGGATGTTGAATTGCTAGTGCAGATTGACGATGCATGGAATGTAATTGGGTCGTATAAGACGGTTCAACAGCTAATCGGTTGCCAGCTTCGCTCGACTTTCTATGCTACTGGACTTGCGAAGGTTATGT
>Ga0187219_1000997_pt1 | contig 13833 bp, 30 predicted proteins | sample 13SPOviralmetaG_FD_130162 | JGI IMG/M metagenome (GOLD analysis project Ga0187219, IMG submission 130162) | Marine viral communities from the oligotrophic San Pedro Time Series (SPOT) site, San Pedro Channel, CA, USA - 13 SPOT_SRF_2010-07-21... | ecosystem: Environmental > Aquatic > Marine >... | reverse complement strand
CAGGGAACAACAGTCGTGGATTTCGACAAGGTGTACGAAGACATGCTGGACCAAGGCATGTCTCCCATGGAGGCAGCAGCAGCACTGGATGAGTACATGGAAGCGAATGGGCACATGTGAGGCGTGTGGGGGCGGGAGAGTCTTGAAGTACCCCCCCCCCCTTCACTCCTGCTCGAGGGACCCGCTGATGGGGGTTACAGGTTAGAGTCTCCCGACACTGTATCCACCCGTCCCCATGAGACTCCCACGTACTCCCCCAAAACTCTACTCATTTCCCCCCACGTTCTATAAAATTTTTTTCCGGAGCAAAAATCCCCATGCCAAAACCCGACGAACTATCGCTACTCCTCGACCACTGGATCATCGTCCGCACGGATGGTACTCCAGTGCTGAACGGTAAACCCGAAGACTTCGAAGTCTCTCTGCGCACGCTGATGTGGATGGAGCGAACAGGCGCGAAGTACCAAGAGTTGCCAGAAGACTTCCCCGAACCCACCTGCGTGTTGATTCGCCCCAAGGACAGAGAGTTGCCAACAGGTAAGTTCTGCTGGGATCCCCAAGGAGTTGACTCATTCGACGTCTGAGCAAAGAGCAGTGTGAGGCGATCGCCATTGTCGCAACGTTGCCGTTCCTCATCGTGCTGTGGGTGACCGAGGGTAAACCAAGGTGGGAGCAGTTTCGTCTGAATCCCGCATTGGAAGAGAGACACTGCGACATTATTCACGAGCACCAGAAACCTGGGAAGAAATGCGATACATATGATGAAGAGTCCCCGTATTTTCATGGATAACAGGAGAACCACCACCATGAGCGAAAAGTTACCACCCCTGACGCCAAGGCAGGCACTGTACCACCTCTCAGTCGAACTGGGTCCCACTCCGATGACTCATCGCGACGATAACGTCACTCCGAAGGAAGCACGACTGCGAGATGCAATCGCTGTTCTACAGGAACTCGTCACTGCAGACGAGAAGGAAAGAGAGAGACTCGTGAAGGCAGTGATGATGGGCAAATACGTTCCCACGCCTGCCGACGAACTGCAGCACGTGCTGGACCTGAAGCAGTGAGTGACTCGCCACAGTCTCCAAGCATGGAGATGCTGGCAGAGAGCATCGGATCGTTTCGGCATGCACTCGATCCAGAGACCTGCAAGCAACTGTGCTGGATATTCGACAGGAAGGAGGCAAGCGGCATCCGAGAGAACGGAGGCATTGAACCGACCAACAATGAGACCTTTGGAGGAATGACGTGGAGGGATGACCAAAAGAGAAAGGACATCTCACTCGACATCACTCACTACCACTCCATGAAGGACTATGCTGCAGAACTTGAGCAGGTACTGTTCGACTGTTCGCGAGAATATTTTCGATACTTCCAATCCAAGCAGAAGGATTATCGATTCACCTATGACGAAATCTATGCGCGAGAAGGATGGAATCCTGAGAAGCAACCCATGGACTATAAGATGCAGAAGACTCATCCGAATGGAGGATTCTCTCTCTGGCACCATGAGCAGGGAAAGGGACCATTCGATCGTGGGCGGTATGCTGTCTGGATGATCTATCTGAATGACGTGACAGAAGGAGGTGGAACGGATTTCCCAGCGCAGGACTTGACGGTCCAACCCACGGAGGGAACACTCGTTATCTGGCCAGCAGCATTCACACATCCGCATCGGAGTGCGCCTGACCTGAAGCAGACAAAGTACATCATCACAGGTTGGTTTCTCCATGTACCTGCCGAGGGAGAACTGAACGAACCCGACTCCGAAAGGCACCATCCAAGAAACCACGGTTGATTATGACAAAAGCAAAGTACAAGAGTCCAGTCGGCATCTACATGATGGCAGCATATGCCTACTATGTCGATGCTGAACCCATTCTGCAGGACCACGAGTTTGACGAACTGGCGGTGTATCTGCTGGAGAACTATGACAAGTACAAGACCCACCCCCACTGTCCCACAGAGGACGATCTACGAGCAGGCACCTATCTTGGAGAATATCCGACGATTGTGCAGGGCGCACTGATGATCTATCGGGATCGACCGTAAGTTACTGATTTCCTTCACTATTTCAAACATTGCCTTTGCACTCGAGAAAGGAGATAATATCCCTTCATTAATCGAAACGTGTAGAGAGAAACCAATGAAGCAGATATTAGAAATGATCGTACCATTTATCAAACTCGCCATCGCCGCATACGGAGTGTGGATCGGTGCCTTGGCGTTGCTCTTTGGTCTCATTATATTTCTGGAAAGATTCGATGACACTCCCTGTGAGGTCACTGTGTATGAAGTCGTTCTGGATGAGTTGAATCCTTATGCTGAACCTGAGACATACGAGGCAGAGCGCAGAGATACGATGTATGCTTGGTTGATGAAGCGTGGATTCGCCGAACACCTTGACGTTTACTATGCTGCTTTGGACAACAATGACGAGATATGGGATCGCATCGAACAGATAGAGAATGCGACCACCCTTTCCGACCGCACAAAGGAAGAGAAGGTCAGTGCGGCATTGCGTGAGAATATTCGGGCAGCAGAGCAGGCGTTCCGAGACAGTGTGGAGAACAGCGGTCTCGAGATCGAAGAAATGGAGTGGTGTGTTGTGAGTGCTCGAGAGGCAGCACTGTAAGTTGTTGATAATGTTCAGTATTTTAAACATTGCCCTTGTGTCGCGAATATGCGATAATAGTGTCTGAATTGAGTGAGGAGAAAGAAATGGATAACGCAATCAACGAACTGTTTAAAGCAATCGGCGACGACTATCTGCGATGCAGGAGTCAGTCCGAGTACTTCGATCCCAAAGCGGTCGAAGAGTTCATTGACAGTTTGGTTGTTGAAGAAGGTCGTAAGTATCTGAAGGTTGTCAAGTCGCTTGGCAGTCAGAGAATGGTCTGGGGTTTCATTGTCAAGGAAGACGACAAGAAGTTCAAGGCAGGCGATATCTTAAAGGCAGCAGGTTGGGCAGCGCCAGCGCGAAACAAGGCACGAGGAAATATCCTTGATGGAGACTTCTCGTGGGTCCGCTGGACTGGTCCTGAGTATTTGTAAGGAGAATTGTATGAGTGAAGTAATTGATTTCCCCACACCGCGTGAGCGTGCTGGGGTGAGCATGAAGGAAGATATGGATAATCTTCTGGATTGTTTGTTGGGTGCCATGATTGGTCTGAAGCACAGCGAGAATGTGTCTGAGGACGATCGTGAGGCAGACATGGAAGTGTTGTTGCCTCTGGTGGTGAAGTATTTGAATGTGTCGGGCGAGCGGTATCCCGTCGAGGAGGAGGAGTAGGGTGGAACCGAACCAACTCGCGGCAGTGTTGTTAATTCTGGGGCACATGAGCAATCCTCCGTATCAGGAGGTGTGTGTCGCAGCTGAAGACGGCACCACCTGCGCGGAGTTTCAGTCATGGGAGGATCCCGTCTTGACGAATCCTTTCGAGAATGTGTATTACCTGAGCACGCCTGATCAACTTTGGGCACTCAATTGTGGTGACGATCTGATCAAATATGGCGAGGGAACTTGTAGCATAGGTGACTACACTATATCGATCGCATTTGATGGATACGGATTCCGCATACAGCAAGGAGAATAGTAATGCGCACAAACTCTTTTAGTACCTATCCACGCATGCGCAAGGGCATGTATACAGCATGGGATGTGAGATCCCGATTCAAAATCGCAAGACTTGAATCACAGCAAGGGTACTGGGTGCCAGTATCAAATCGCAAAGCATATCTTATGGTGGGGCAGCGACCCCGATTTGGACAAGAGAGAATATCATGACACCAAGAGAATTAGTCGAACTCGCAAAAGCACTAACCGAAACCGACAAAGTAGAAGTCCACAAAGTCACATTGTCAGTCGAAACCGACGCAGGAATGCTCGACTTCGAAGTAACAAGCAACGGCGACTTATTCCGACCCATACACGTCGACGAAAAAGGATTCGACGACTGCAAAGAAGCAGTCGAATACATCGAAGCAATCTGACTTGGAGAGAAATTGTGAAACTTGGTGATATAAAATTGTGGTTTTTTGATAAAGGCGAGGACATCGCCGATTTGTTTTGGTTGGGGAAACCGACTGGTGTAGAGTTAGAGACCCACTCGAGTGAGAGTGCGGAGTTTGCGTTGTATTTCCGCAATAGTATTGTGCGGGATAAACCTGAGTTGCCCGTTGTGATTCGGAAATCTCTGATAGTCGGAGAGACCGAGAGTGGTGTGGGTGTGGTGATTCATCGTGGTCGTGCGGTGTTGAAACCGTGGAACCGCGTGAATAGAACCACTCGCACTTGGGTGGATCCGTATTTGTTACTCGATCGGTTTGGGCAATAAGGAGAACCCTGATGTTCTTGACAGTTTTTGTGATCGTCCTTGCCTGTATGTTCTTTGGCGTCGGGCGAATCTTCGAGGTCTTATTCACCCTCCTCTGCGCTTTGGTGGTCACTTGTGTTATCTTCTCAGCGTTTTGGTTCGGGTTGATACTCCTGTTTGCGTAAGTTGTTGATTTTGTTCGCCATTTTTAACTTGCCTTTGTTCCCTGAATATACGATAATAGTATCTGAATTGAGTGATTAAAGAGATATTGAAATGTCAAATTATGCAACCAAAACCTGTTATGACTGTGGCATCAAGAATCCTGCGAACCTGATGGAGCGTGTGACTGAGTCATATGACTCTGGTCGTTCTGATAACCGTGTTACTGCTGGCAACCTTGTATGGGCGGCAGTCAGTGATACTGCTGCGAAGAAGGTCAAGCGGACTATCGTTGCTAACAATCGTCGTTCTTACACTCGTAATCGTACCGTGTGGAAGTGTCTCGATTGTTCAGGTCACAACGCTGCTGTAGAAGAGGAGAAGCGTAAAACGATTGAACGCAACTTCCAATCTGCAAAAACCTTGTCAGAAAAAAAGGCAGCAGCAGTGGCAAGATCTGCAGTTACTTCTAATGGTCCAGGACATAGCGGATCATCCGTGAAAACCACCATGCTCGTCATTGCCGCAATTGGATTCGGCATGTTGATCATGAACGCAATGGGTTCTTAAGATGATTAAGTTGACAGCAAAATTCTACAAGGGTCACGACACTCGTTCACGACGCCAGTGGCCAAAATACTCCACGCAATTTTTAAATCTTGCTGGACAGAACTCGAAGTGTTTCGCCGCGAAGAGAGTTGGATCTATGAAGGAACTTTGGTTGGAGTTTATCGCCACTGAAGCGCCCGACACTCTCGAGAATTGGGAGACATTTTATGTCGGTCGTATGGGAACTGATGGTCTCGACGAGGCATCCGAAAAGTTGTACGATATGATCTCGAAGATGGGTGTGCCTTGGATTGATGAGCAGATGTGCGCGGACTATGTGCGCGAGGTCATCTACAACAAGACCCATTTCGGTATGGGTGGCGAGTCGATGGCAATCGCAGTTGCAGCAGAATACTTTGACCTGCCATATCGCTTCTCAAATGCTGAGGAAGAGAGTCAGGGTATCGACGGTTGGATCGGCGAGTACCCTGTGCAGGTGAAACCCCAAGATACATTTAAGGTGGGTCACGTGTTCAACAAGGCAGACACTTCCAAGCAGTTGGTGGTGACCTACGAGAAAAAGAAGCACACCTGCTACATTCACAACCCAGAGTTTATAGTATGAAAATTATTCGTGAGACAACGACCTATTCCAAGGTCGACTATGATGTGCCTTGCCACGACTATCTCGTCGAGAGTGGTCGTGGTGGACGCCTGATTGCTATGCGAAAGCAGGGCAGCGAGCGGTGGGAGAAGTTTAGCAAAATGTTTCCATTCAGCACGAAGCACCGCACCTTCAAGCAATTGCGCGAAGAAGTGCCTGTTGAGTTCCACAAACCCACTATGTCGGATCCATGGAAGAATGCGACATACATCAATTTGGAGATGTTTACATGAGCAAGTATGCACTAATCGAGCGATGTTCTGATGCATCGTATTGGTACTCTGACAAGGTTGGGCAAATGTTCTCAATTGTCAGGTTTGGTGACACCGAGAGTTATGTTCGAACAGGCGACTCATACGACACTGGGAACTATATCCAGAATGTCGACTTCAAACTGTTCGAATCATATGGAGTTAAATCAATGGAAGGAGATAAGGTATGACAATCACAATGACAATTACGTTCGAAGGATTTCAATCAATGAGCAGATGTTCTATCTGCGGTGGCACATGGGAAATGTGCGGATGTGGAGACCAATAAGATGGCAAGAGCAAAGAAGAAAGTAATCGCCCCACCGATTGACGAAGTGGGTAAGCAGATTTGTTGGAGACCCCACCCATCCAGTGACTTATTATACGGAGAGGTGGTCAATGTTGGGTTCACATATCATGCCCATCCTAAATATCCAAACACCTCATTGCGTGAGTTGAGGAAGGTTCTCACCGTGATGATCCCAGATGGTCGGATGTTCAAGATGTCAGGTGAACACGAAGACCTGAAGAAGAGGAAAGTTGTTGAAGCACCAGAACTATAGAATTCGATGAAACTTGTATTAGGAAGTGCGGACGAGGGTTCGAATCCCTCCACCTCCACCAAATATGCTCTTGTGTATCTGTAACAGTGTGAGGTCAGGCGACAGTGAGAACTATCACCTGATCGGAACCAAATGCGGCAAGTGTATATCTGATGGGGGTGCTCTGGAATCGACGGGCAACCGAAAGCAAGTGGAGAATCAGTCGATGAACGCCGACTGTAAAAACAGGGTTCAAATCAATAGTTGCAAACGATGACAACTACTATCAGGAATTTGCTCTCGCAGCATAAGTCTTGACGGGGAGGGCACTGCCTTGTTACCAAAGTGTGCCACCTATTTCGGGGATTGGCGCAGTCTGGTAGCGCATCTGCTTTGGGAGCAGAGGGTCGTTGGTTCGAGTCCAGCATCCCCGACCAACAAGGAAACCACTATGATCTATCTCACTCTAATAACAGCACTCACAATTGCAGGAGTCGCGGCATGGTACAGCATCATTGGTCTGATGACCATCTTTGCTGGTGCGGCGATCCCCATTGCGATTATGGGCGGGACCCTCGAAGTCGGAAAATTGGTCACCGCATCATGGTTGCATCAGAATTGGAAACGTGCGCCATTACTTATGAAAACCTATCTCACCACAGCTGTGGCAACCCTAATGATTATAACATCGTTGGGGATTTTTGGATTCTTATCCAAGGCACACGTCGAACAGGTAGGCGAAACAGCACAGGCAGGAGCAAGGGTCGAAAGAATCGACGACAAGATCCTTCGATTCGAGGGAAGGGTTCAGATAACAGAAGAGAAGATAGCACGAATCGGTGGGTCTACAAGTTCTTTGGACTCGGTTGAAAGGTCTATTTCTCGACAGGAAGAAGTTATCAACAGCGCGTGGGATCGTATTGGCGATTCTATTGAGAGCGAAGAGGCACAGATGGAGAGTCTGCGTGCCCAACTCGACACCGACATTCGGGTCCAGCAGGATCGTGTTGGCGTTGCCCAGTCCCGCGTACAGGAAGATGTACTTGTCAAAGAACGGTCGATTGAACGGATTCGAGACGAGATAAAGTCGATGGACGAAGAAGTCCGATCACTCAGCGAAAAAGGTATCGAGACAGGCGCATTTGGCGCAGTCAAAAAGGACTGGACCGAGGACGCGAGGAATCTCCGAGCAGAGCAGCAACCGAGACGAGAACAACTCAATCAACAACTCGGGGAACTGGATGCCGACATTAGCAACCTCCGAGAGAAAGAGATAGAAGTCTCCGACGAGGTACAGATTGAGATCGGAAGATTACGTGCCGCACTATTGGGTGACCTGAAACCATATCAGGATAAGATCGACCAACTCAGACTCAGTGCACAGGCAGAAGTCGACGAGGCAAACGCAGAAATAAAACGACTACAGAGTCAACTCGGCGACAAGGAGTCCTCCACCGACAGTCAGGTGTCAGTACTCGAAGCAGAGATTGATGGTTACTATGCGGAGATCGACACCCTGCGCGAAGAGAAGTTTGATCTTGAAAGTAGCGTGAGGGATCTTGAGGCAGAAGTCGGTCCGCTGAAGTATATTGCCGAGTTGATATATGGCGACGAGGCGACCCAGCACTTCGACGAAGCAGTGCGTTGGGTCATCATCCTTCTGATTATAACTTTCGATCCACTGGCAATCGTTCTTCTGCTCGCCGCCAATATGGGATTCTCAGATAGGAAACGGTCCAAGATGCTGGAGTTTGACCCCAACAATGTGGTTGATGCGGAAAAGGATTTCTTTGTTGAACCAGAGAATACCAGTTGCCTCTCGGAAGAAGTCCCAGAAGAGTGGGAAGAGACGGTCGACCACGACCTACCTTCCGGAGATGAAATAAGTGACTATGAGGTGTTGGAAGTGGAGGAAGATGAGGGTCATGGCGTAGAACTTGACCCGACAGATATGATCGAACCTGCTCGCGCCAGAGGTCCATCCCTCGCGAGTGCCCCGACTATCAGGAAAAATAGGTCTTGACATTCTGCATGAAGTGAGTAGAATTAATATTATGATGAAGATATCCGACAAAAAAGACGTGGTGTATTACGTTTCCGACCAGAGTGTTTCTGCAGATGGATCTGTCGATCCGATGAAACCATTCAAATTCTGGAAGGACGCCAACGACTATGCCTTAGATGTAATGCAACTGGATATCGAAGAGTTCAACATTATAGAATGGGAAGTTGATTGATGAATAGATTTGTCCTTGAGGAAACACCCAAAGAATGTGCCCAGTCCCACTGCGACAAGCACATCGTGAAGATGCCCACCGAAGAAGCACAGATGCTGAGTACAGTCCACCGAGTACTCGACGGGACCGAGACTCGGCGACAATCTGCATCGGGCAAGACAATGGCAAAGTACTGGGAGTTGACCGACGAGAGGGAACTCGATCTGTACAAGGCAGTCCACTATAAGCACCCATGCACACTATGGGCAATGGAGACTCTCGGCAACTACAGGTGGGCATATGCTCTGTTCGAGGAGCTCTGCGAAGAGTACACGTTTCGGTACGGCAAAGAGCACGGCGCATGGACCCGACTGGGTGACGCATTATGTCGAGCACCAGACAGCATTCCAAAGATTCTCGACGTGACTCCGATGCCACTGGCGATGAAGGCAAATCCAGAGTGTATAAATCATAGTGACGTGATTGGTTCTTATCGGCATTTCTATGCCACAAAGAAAGAGCGTTTCAGTTTAACATGGAAAAACAGGGAGCAACCTGTTTGGTGGGATCATTATGCAGAAATGGTTGGATAGACTTATGGGGATTCCTCTCGAGGAGAACCCAGTTGACAAGACAATCGTCGAGAAATTGCCCAACGGTGACAACAGGCACGTCGACGAAGTATATAAGGCAAGGTGGGTGTGGTATCATACCATCTTGGCAGTTGAGATAGCGTTCACCAACATTCTGCTGGTGGCGATATTATTTGTATTGGCGGTGAAATAATGGCGAAAGAAAAGAAGAGCGAATACCGAAAGGGCAACACAAAGTTGTTCAACATTCGTGTTCCTGAGTTCCTGCATGGCGAGTTCAAGAAGTGTGCACAAGCACAGGGTGTTTCTATGGCAAACCTTCTCTTGGGATATATGGAGAGAGTGGTTGATGGCACAGAAGAGGCAATGATCAAATCGAAAGAGAACATAGAATTTGACCCATTGACTAACATACGCGGTCAGTATGAGCAAGGAAAGGACTTTTAATTATGGAAGATTTTTATATGAAGATACGCAAAGAACCAGTACCAACAGGAAAGAAGTTGGAACCAATTGAATATAAGTTCAATGAATTTGCACTGATAGGAGAGTTAGAAGATTATGTTAATTCAACTTATGACCAGCACTATTCGCAGACGAAATACCAGTCGACAGACTTTATCCTCGACTGTGGTCACGGAGAAGGATTCTGTCTCGGCAATGTGCTCAAGTATGTCCAAAGATATGGCAGAAAGGAAGGCAAGAATCGAAAGGATTTGCTTAAAGTCCTCCACTATGCTTTGATTGCACTACACGTGCACGATCAGGAGAATAGCAGTGATAACTAATTTTAGTTTCATAAACCCATTCCCTCGTCAGTGTGAGATAATGGAATGTGATGTTGATTTGAAGCATGAAGTTATCGCAGATTGGACAAGAGATCAACTTGGGCAGATCGAACCCTACACCAGTTACTTTGATCCGAAGTTAAATGATCGCATGATGTCTCAGATGCCATTGAGGCGAGAACTACACGATACGATAAACAAAGCATGTAAGACTTATGCGATAGAAAGGAATATGCCCCCCGAATTTGTCGAGTATGCAGAGGAAAAGGGTCCAACTTGGTGGTTCTCTCAGTACTACAATGGTGAGCGGCACTCATTGCACAACCACCCAAGAGCACTCGTTGCTGGGACGTATTACCCTTATGCAGATGAACAATCTTGCACATTAAACTTCCGTCACCCAGCAGGATTGCTGCTCATGATGGCAGCACCTTGGGAAACCAATGAAAGGGATGGCAAGCGCGAAGATTCGGCGTTCTATAGGCACCAACCCAAGACAGGGCAATTGCTGTTATGGCCATCTTGGATGGAGCACGAGATTGGTCCGCAAGAACGAGTGCCAAGAGAAAAATCCAGAATTGCTATCTCATTTAATTGGGGTAACTATATGCATTACCAAGCATCGGAGTAATATGAATATAGCGAAGGCATCACTACTCCTGTTCTTATTATTTTCGACAGGAGCATTCTCCGAACCATATGATATATGTTTCAATGGTACGGGCGCACCAGCGTGTTTCGTTCTCGAAACCGATGAACCAATTGATTCTATTGTCACGTCAGTTAAGTATCCGAATGGCGATATCGATGTGAACATAGTCGGAGTTGAAGTTGCCATTAGGTGTAAAGATAATGACGGCGATGGAGCAGATGATCAATGCACTATTGCTGTCAAGGCAGAAGAATACGCTGACGCAGGCACTGTGATTAGTAGCACCTGTGCTGGAACGACTCTGTTGGTCACCAAAGCAGACGGTCAAGGTGGCACATACACCGACCCCCAGTTGAATAGCACACAATGCGGATACGTTGCACCACCCTCCGACCCCTGTTATAATGGAAGTTGGTACATCGGATTTGGTAATCCATTGTGTGAGGATGTCGACTCTGGATACAAGAAATACTGCCCCAATGGTGTAGTTTCGACAGGTAATTACGTTCTCACCACCCCCGAGAACTGTAGATAACCCGTAAAAATACCGATACGACCCCAAAGAACGTGCGACCTCGATAAATATTCTTCGTCCCACGTTCTTTGGGATATTCAAACCCCCCAAAAAGGAAATATAAATGAAGAAATCAATTCTTTCGCTCGCAGTTGTCTCTGCGTTATTTGCAGGCACTGCCCTTGCTCAAGAGCAGGTTGCTCCATTCGATGTGACTGCTGAAGTCGCCCTTACTTCCGACTATCGCTTTCGTGGCGTCAGTCAGACAGATGAGGAACCCGCGATTCAGGGTGGAATGACACTCGGGCACAAATCAGGCGTATACGCTGGTGTCTGGGCATCCTCAATGCAATCAGGTGCAGAACTTGACTACTTTGCTGGATTTAACTTCGACCTCGCATCAGTAAGTGTTGGTGCTGAGTATCGAATGTATGACTATACAGGTGACTATGCTGTCGACCCAGACTATGAGGAGTTATCAGTAACTGCCTCTGCGATGGGTGCTACAGTCGGTGTCATCTACAGCGATGACTACTCAGGCACTGGTGCTGAGTACACTCGATATGGTGCGGCATATAATCTGCCTGTCGGTCCTGTCATGCTCCACGCACATGCTGGACTGAATGACTTTGACCAACCATATTTCGCTGACGGCGAAGACCAGTACATGGACTATGAAGTTGCAGCATCGATGAATGTTGTCGATAATGTGACAGTCAAAGTGGCATGGGTCGGAACCGACCTTGAAACAGAAGCGGTCGGTGGACTCGACCTCGCAGAAGACGCAGTTATCCTCACGGTATCTGCATCACTGTAATTCTCTTGGACAAGGACGTCCAACCCCCCGATCCAGCGATCGCTGGATCGAACCCTTCCCCCTCTCGTAAGTTGTTGTTTTTATTCGCTTTTTCAAACATTGTATTTGTTCGCTGTATGAGCGATAATAGTATCTGAATTGAGCGATAGAGAAAATTATGACTTTGAATGCTGCTATGAAACGACTCGCCCGAGAAAAAGAATTTCTTGGGGTTACTTGGGGGAAATTATTCTCTCTGTTCAAGGAGTCACCTGGGATGTTCCCGAATGGAGCAAATGAAGCGTTCGAGGTTTATCGAAGAACCGTCGAGGAAGGAGATCGATCATGAAAATGGTAATTCAAACACAGTTTGTCGAAAACTACGGTGCCCACGACTGGGACGGTGAGGGCGAGTGTCCTCAGTGGTGGAAGAACAAGTTCGGCGACACCTATATCATGGATATCACTATCCAGCAGGCGCAGGATGATTCTTTCATGCGGCATGTCCTCGATAACATCGAGCACAAATCAGATTACACTGAGGAGTACATCTTGAGTTGGTCGTATGTCGATGATATCGACTTCGCTGAGTCAAATCACGTCGAGGAGTGGGAGTCTCCCATCTATCTCGAGTATGCTAACGGTGGTCTGACTGCCAAGCAGTATCGCAAGAATGATCTCGCTCACGAACTTGTTGTTGGTCGTCTCGAGACCTATAACTTGACAATGGGTGAGCGCAGCGACTTTCTTCTTCAGATTGACCTGAAGGATGGTCGACGCATCCCCTATAGCGAGTTCACCGCAGAACAGGAGAAAATAGCATGAGCGTGACATTGAGCAAGCACGAAGCAGTCTATGATCGAGACTATGTCGAATCGTTAGAAATGCAGTTGGCGCAAATCAAAGAGGAATTCGCCACTGAACGCGATCGACTTGAGGATATCTACCAGAAGGACCAAGAATATCCTGATGACGCGACCGAGTCGGGCGATTTCATCGATGGTGCCGTCCAAGCACTTGACTGGTCAATCAACAGACTGGTCTTGAGGTTGAAGTGAAATACTTTTTGCTGTCGCTGCTGTTGATTTCAAATCCCACTATGGCAGGCAAGATTGGCGGCGAGATGTTAGATCAAGATGTCGAGTTGCCCTACCATCACCCACGCAGCAAGATTGGGCAGGATCCAATCACATACAATGAGACGAACATGTGCCTCCACCTCGAAGATCAGGCATGGAACGGTCCACTGAGTCATCGAAGAAACCTGACTGGCAGTATTGGCACCTGCGACAGAAAGACTGGCGTTTGCGCCATCTACTGGTTGGACACGGATATCTGCGACATCGTTGACACCGCAAATCTTGCCGTTGACAGGCGAAGAATGCGCCCCCCGACAGCTGCACAAAAACTGCAAAATATGTACGACGCAGTTGATGCCTGTAATGATGGAACCCCCAAATTTGGACCCCAAATCCCCTGTGAGACGCTGGAATTACAGGCAGAACAGATGGAACGCGAATATTATGCAAAATAAGTTGTTGATTTCGTTCAGGAAATGAATTATTGACTTTTTACACATTTTGCTCCATAATAGAGTCTCAAATGAAGAATATTGTTAAAAAAGGTTAAAAAATGAAGTTTCAACAACTATTGAACGATCTCACACTGCCATATGATCAGGCAAACACGACTCCTGACTGGGAGCAAATCATCTCCCGCGTCGAGCAGTTGATGCCAAATTTCAATGAGGCATATATCCGCTATCAAGTGGCAAAGTATGTCGACAGGTT
>Ga0187219_1000994_pt1 | contig 13879 bp, 31 predicted proteins | sample 13SPOviralmetaG_FD_130162 | JGI IMG/M metagenome (GOLD analysis project Ga0187219, IMG submission 130162) | Marine viral communities from the oligotrophic San Pedro Time Series (SPOT) site, San Pedro Channel, CA, USA - 13 SPOT_SRF_2010-07-21... | ecosystem: Environmental > Aquatic > Marine >... | reverse complement strand
GAATAAATAACGGGTTACCGAGTCCAAATGCTTCAACTGTACTAAAAACACTCAATAGTTATTACCCTTTGAAAACGCAGGTTCGATTCCTGCCACGTCCACTAATTACAAACTAAATACGAATAGAAATCGATAATATAATAAATAACAAACATGAAAAGACTAACAGTTTATGAAAGGCTAAAGCCTGAAATAAAAGAGGCATTACATTCCTCTGAAAACAACAAATACAAAGCTTCTATTGACAATATAGTCGAAGCTTTTTCAAGCACTACATTTTATAGTGACTTAAAAATTAGTGACGTTAGCTCATTATACACATTTTCTAACCTTGAGCTTGTTAGAATTTCAGCGTGGGATTTTAAATATGGTGATAACATTTTAATATCTAAAGACTATGAGTGATTCAGTAAGAAAATGGCAAGAGATGCAAGAAGAAATGCTAGGTGAAGGACCTGAATTAAAAGATGAAACCGCTAAGTATATATTCTTACTAGATTTTACAGACGGGAAAGTATATAGATATGACATTAGCTTGCTATGCAACAAGGGTAACAAATGGAATCCTGATACAGAGTCTTGTGAGCAGTTTTTAGAACTAGTGGGACACAAGGTAGATAACTGTGAATGGATGGTAACTAATGAAGAATTTATACAGCGAGGTAACTAAATAATAAAATATGACAACTAAAAAATTAATAACAGAAGAACTAATTGATAAGAAATTAAAAGAAAAAGGTGTAAAATTTGACCTTGAACACGACGAAGCCTTAGAAGTAATACAGCAGTATTATGATTTTGAGCTAACAGACAACTGGAATCGTGAACCTGACTATAGCATATACACAGAAACAACGGCGGATGGCTATGAGGTGTGGATTGCTACAAGCGGTGATGGTAGAAACGTATGTATAAACGAAGATGTACATTACTACGAAAACGATTTAGCAGATAAACTAGCTGAAGCTATGACTGATTACAATGAGCTAATATACGTAGATGATCTTGATTCTTATTATATAGAAGACGCAGTTAGAGAAGTATATGACTCTTATGTAAATGACATGAAAGAAGAAGTAGAAAACGAATTAATAGAAAAAGGTTATGAGCGAGAAAAATAATAAAGACTTAACTAAAGCGCTATTTATTACATACACCTTGTTAGGTATATTATTTATAGTGTTTCTAAATAAACTATAATGACAAAAAAAGAACAAAAAATACCTAAATGGTTTAAAGGTATGATTTATGAAAAAGGAGAAGAAGTTAGGAATCCATTTAGTGGAGAAACATATAGCTTGAACAGAATAGAATTATCTATGTATGATTTTATTCAAGGTAGTCAATATGTTTTTGAGATGCAGCCTAAATCCGTAACACAGAAACAAATTAACAACTTCCATAAAGCGCTAAGTTGGTTTAGATCAAACAACTCAGAAGCTTATATGGTTTTACTAGACTAACTTAATATAGCGCTATGGAGCAGTGGTCAGCTCGTTGGGCTCATAACCCAAAGGCCGCAGGTTCGAATCCTGCTAGCGCAACTAATTTTAAAACAGAAACAAATGCCAAATATGAGTTATTGTCGGTTTGAGAACACCGTCATGGATATAAGAGATTGTATAAATGCAATCGAAGAAGGAGATACAGACAGCCTTAGCAGCTACGAAGTAAACGCGCTTAAAGAATTTAAAGAACTAGGCGATGAGATTAAACGCCTTGATATTGATATTGACTTAATACTAGAAGAATATGAGCACTAGAAATCTTACAATGGTTGTAGATAGAGAACACGCAGAAAACCACGAGTTAGGCTTCGCCGGACCTCCAAGCTTTTTTGCTGACAAAAGCTACGTAAACATGTATTTACATCATGATGGTTACCCTGCATGGCAAGGTGTACAGTTAGCAAACTGGATTCATACTAATGGCACACAGGATGGCAGCGCTTTAGCTCCTAAACTTGTGCATGATATGTATTACGGCAGTTGCTACTTATATCCTAATGTAGAAAATATAGATCACCAATATACTTATATTATATGGACAGGCAAAAAAGATATATACATAAGTTGCTATGATCAATATAGTGATAATCCTGTATTTGTTTTAACACCTGAAAAAATTATATCTAAATATATGGTAGAAGGTATGGATTATACTGATTTTGCAAATGGTGAAAAAAGATATCAAGAAGTTGAACTAATAGACAACTTAAATACAAACTAAATACGAACACTATTAGATAATAAAATATGAAAGACGACGAAATACAAAGACTTGCAAAAGCTGTTGCTAAAATAGTTCTTAGTGGACTATTAGATAGAGAAACTTTACCTTTCTTCGATGAAGCTGAAGAACAAGAGCTATTAGTAGACTTAGCACAAGCTATGACTGCTTTAGATTATAATCTTCAGAAAGAAAACTACGAAAAATGCAAAGAATTGCAAGATAAAATAAAAACAATAGAAAATAAACTTAATAATTTGAAATAATATGCAAAAACCTATGTTGGCACACAAGTTTGATGACAGTCGAGTTGACTGGTCTCAACCTGTGTACATACAAGCCAAGCTTGACGGTGTACGTTGCCTCTTTACTAAAGATGGTGCATACTCTCGCACAGGCAAACAATTTAAAAACCTAGCTCATATAGAGTTGGCTCTTATATCATTTTTTAAGCAAAACCCTGATGTAATACTCGATGGCGAGTTATACAATCACAAGCTTAAAAACGATTTTGAAAAGATTATATCATTAGTTCGTAAGCAAAAACCTACTGCAGATGATAGACTAGACGCTCAACATCTTGTACAATTTCACGTATACGATTACTTTGATGGTGTTAAATATGACAGCTACAAAACTCGTATGCAACAACTTGTAACTACAGATATATACGGTGATGGTTCTATAATAAGACACGTGCCTGCTAAGCTAGTAGACAGTTATAACTACGCAAGATCAATACACGAGGTATTTCTTGATGCAGGTTACGAAGGCTCTATTATCAGACTAGATGGTCTATATAAGCACGGTAGGTCTTACGATCTAATGAAGTTTAAAGACTTCAGCGACACTGAAGCAACTATTACAGGATACGAAGAAGGTAAGGGTAAGCGACAAGGCACGCTTGGCAAGTTTCTGATGACAGATGACGAAGGTATACAGTTCGGTTGTCCGCCGGGCAAAGGCTATACCTACAAGGATCTGGCAAACATGCTACTTAACATTCATGACTACATTGGTCAGCGTGCTACCTTTACTTATTTTCAACGAACACAAGCAGGTTCTTACAGACACCCGCTATTTAAAACATTACGTAACTATGAGTAAAACAATATGGAAATTATATAATGATAATATGATTAGCGAGGAAGTCGTTCATATATTATTAGACGCACACTATAATAGGTTACAAAACAAAAGATATAGATGAACATATTTTATTTAGATTCTGATCCAGTTGTAGCCGCAAGGGTACAATACAATAAGCACGTGGTTAAAATGATCTTAGAATCAGCCCAAATGCTTTGTACAGCACATCATCATTACGCCGAGTTGTATGACTACCAGACTTTTGTACCATACAAAAAAGCACACTACAACCACCCATCAACAATATGGTGTAGAGGTAATAGAAGCCAGTATTTATGGTTGTATAATCATATGGTAGCTCTTGGCGAAGAATACACAGACAGATATGGTAAAGAACATTTAACAATAACTAAATGCAAAACACCTTTAATGTTTATACCCAAAGGTATACCTGATGGTTTTTTTACAGAACCGCCACAGTGTATGCCTGATGAATATAAAGTTGAAGGCGATAGTGTTAAAGCTTATTGGAATTATTACATAGGCGAAAAACACGTAGTAGCAAATATAAAAACAGAAGAAATTTATGAGTAGAATTAGATTATATAAACACATGATACAAGCCGATTCGTTCGGTATAAGAACTAAAATTAAAAAGTTTGTTAAAAACAAACGTGTGACAAAAGCCCTTAATAAGAATAAGTAATAAGCAAATGTCACAAGAAAGAAATATAAAATGGTTAAATAATAGACGTGTTGTTTATAGGCAATTTCCTATAAATGATACGCCTACTATTGAAACAGGTAAATACATGTTCTTTGAAAATGGCACATACGAGCATTATAGTTTATTTAATACTAAAGCTAAAATAACTACATACAAATCTTTAAAATGGCATTTTTATGTTTTATATTTTCTTAATCAAGAAAAAGGTTTATTACCTACAAATGTATATGAATTTATAGCCGACAAGGAAAACGGTTTTGTAACATTTTTTATAAGTGATAAAAAACTACAAGACATGATAGCCGATGTATTTAAAAACGGTGGTGAACCTCCTGTAAATAAAGTACGTAAAGTTATATTTAAAGACTATAGCATGCTAACTATAAGCGAAAAGCTTAGCATAGTAGGAAAGTTAATAGGTAGATCAAGCTGTATTGATAATGAAGCTATTTACCAATGCATGTTAGATTTAAACGAGTATGGCCAAAAAATTACCGTAGGACGAATAGCAGGTTTGCTTGACTGTTCAGCAAGAACTATATACCGCCACATAAACGATGAGTTAAAAAAAGAAATAAAAATACTAAATGAAGAAATATAATATACAAAACTATATTAGGTATAAAAATGATCTTAAAAAATCTATACCTAAGCACAGTTTAGATGTAAAATTTGAAGACCGAAATGATCTTGTAGTAAGATTTCTACCCTTAGTAGAAAATTTAGCAAGAAAATTCTCAACAAGCCAACAAGCTTCTGGGGTTTTAAGTATAATGGATTTAATTCAAGACGGTTCTTATGCTTTAATAAAAGCAGTAGGAAGACTAGACAATGATGTTTTAGAAAAATCAGACGATATAGAAAAAACATTAAAGTCGTTTTTTGCAAAACGAATAAAAGGATATATAAGAAGACAAATAGATATGGCTAGAGGCAGTATGAGAATACCAGAGCACAAGCTTACTGAAATAAGAAAAAATCCTAAAGATAAAAAAATGGTTGAACTATTTTTTAATAGTATGTTTTTAAGTATAGATGCACAAGTAACTAACGACGATGAAGAAAATATGATCTATCAAATAGCAGATAAATCAGAACCATATAATATACCCCTGCTAAACCTGTACTTAAAAAGTTTAATGCAAAAGTATTTAAAAGAAAACGAATATGAAGTATTAAGATTAAGCTATGGCTTAGACTGTGACAAACATTCTGCAAAAGAAATAGCAGAAGCTCTAAATATAAAAGGAGTTAGTAGTCATGTTAGAGTTTCGGAGCTAAAAAAGCAGGCTGTACAAAAACTAATAGATAGTGTAGATCACTCGCAAGTGCTTGATTATCTGTAAGTTAGGTATGTAAATGATAAACAAAACATGTAATTATAATAATAAGCAATTTAAACACAAACGAATGAATATAAACGAAAAATTAGCGACAATCCAAACAAAGTTTAAATCTAAAAAATCTAGATTTAACTCTTTCGGCAAATACAACTTCAGATCAGCCGAAGACATTCTCGAAGCAACAAAACCCTTTCTATTAGAGTTAGGAGTATCAGTAACGATTAATGAAGAACTAATCGATAATCACGTTATGCCTATAATTCAAACAACTGCGACTGTATCGGACGGCGAAAATGCTATACACGCTACAGCCTTAGTTGGTGTTGACCTTAATCAAAAAGGCATGCAAACCCCTCAACAGTTTGGTAGCGCATCATCTTACGGTAAAAAATACGCATTAGGTAATCTATTCTTAATTGATGATACTGCAGATAGTGACGCTACAAATGATCATGGCAAAAAGAAGTTTACGCCAAAAAAACCAACTTTAACCTCTAAAAAAGATCCAGCTTACGAAAAAGCGGTTCAATATGTAACAGCGGGTGGTAAAGTATCGGCTATAAAAGCCAAGTATGCTCTTTCTCAAGAAGTAGAAGGTGCATTAAACACACTATAATATGAACAAAGAAAAAGCAATTGAAAAGCTACGTGATGATGAGCATTACTACGGATCTTTCGGTAAGAAATATCTAAGTAATTCTGACATCAGTACCTTGCTTACAAACCCTTTAAACCTCGGTAAAGCTTCTGAAGCTAGACCTGCGTTTTTAGTTGGTGGTTATTTCCACACAGCTATTCTAGAGCCTGATAAACTTAAAAAGTTTAAGATTATAGAGACAACAACTAGAAACACAAAGGTATATAAAGAGATGTCAGGTGGTGAACTATGTTTACTGCAACATGAAGTTGATAATATAGAAAAACTAACAGACAAAATGTTAGCTAACAAAATATGTTATGACTTAATCAGAAACTCAACAAATGAGTATGAAAAACCTGGCATTACAGAGCTTGAAGGTTGTATGTGGAAAGGTAAAGCTGATATTGTAAACCACGAGGAAAAGCTAGTCGTTGATTTGAAGACGACAGCAGATCTTAATAAGTTTAGATATTCAGCCTCTAAGTACAATTACGACTCACAAGCTTATATTTATAGTAAACTATTTGGTTATGAAATGGTATTTATTGCCATTGATAAAAACACAGGCCAAATAGGTATATTTGACTGCTCACCGCAATTTTATGAACGTGGTAAGGACAAAGTCGAAAGAGCAGTGCGGGCTTATGAATTATTTTATAAGTCTGAGGGCTTTGATCCTACCCAATATTTTATTAATAAAACCTTATAATATGGCAAGAACCAGAAAAAACCAAACTAAAGTGTGCAGCGTGACAGGGCTAGAAACTGATGTAAATAATTTTTATAAAAATCAAACTCATGTTAAAGCTGTAGACAATATAAGAAGAACTACTAATGCTAGTAAAGAGCAATTAGCTAGGATGTTTAATCAAATAAATCAATACGCATAATATGGCAAGTATAATTAAAACAAGCATTAACCTTAGTAACATAGATAAATCAAAAGTTATCAATGGAAAAAAAGGTAAATACTTACCAATTACTATAACATTGAACGATGAAATAGATCAATTTGGTAATCAAGGCCCTGTAGTTATTGCACAGACAAAAGAAGAAAGAGAAGCAAAAGTTGCTAAAGTTTATTTAGGTAACGTTTCTGTTGTGTGGACTAATGGTGATAACGTGGCAGTAGCACCTAGAGAAGACCAACCCTTACAAAAACAGCCAGAAACTAAGGCTGAACAAGTTGTAGATGATCTTCCGTTTTAGTATAATTATTTTTTTATTAATAACTAATATTTCTATGGGACAAATTAATTGGAAAACAAGTGAACAGGTTGATAAACTTTTTAAAAAAGAAAAAAAATCTGTAATAAAAATTCATGGAGCTGACTGGTGTAATTATTGTAAAAAACTTAAAAAATCAATAAATAAAAACGCTAAAGTTATAAATAAAGAGTGGTATGCTATATACATAGACAACACGGAAAAGAAAGATGTAAACGTTAGAATATATCCTACAACATATGTTTGGCATAAAAACGGAACAAACATGTCTATAGAGGGATTTTTTGAAGAAGAACTATTAAAAGCAATAATAAATCAATAATGCAGACAGTAGAGATCAATGGATTTTTGATTGATGAATTCAATCAACATAAGCTAGAAGAAGGGAAGAAACAAGGGATTTGTCCTTTGTGCTCTCACACTAGAAAACCCAAGAATCAAAAGGCAAAATGTGCGTCTTATGATTGGGAACGGGGTCTCGGTACTTGTCACAATTGTAACACATCATTTCAATTACATACGTATCAACGCAAAGGAGCTAGCGAAAAAAAATATGTTAGACCTGTTGATAGAATTGAAGACTATAATATAACTGGTGATCCAGAACAAAAAGTCTTGAAATGGTTTAAAACAAGAGGTATATCAGCACAAACTCTCATCGACTTACAAGTTGGTGAGGGTGCTGAATATATGCCTCAGACCGGTAAGACCGAGAATACTATAAAGTTTAATTACTTTATGGGCCATCAACTTGTTAATGTTAAATACAGAGATGGTCGTAAAAACTTCAAGTTGTATAAAGGTGCTGAAAAAGTATTTTACAATATAAATAGTATTGTAGGTTACGAGTATTGTATTATAACTGAAGGAGAAATGGATGTGTTAGCACTACACGAGGCAGGTATACCTAATAGTATATCAGTACCTAACGGCGCAACGTTAAATTCTAACAATCTTGATTACCTTGATAATTGTATAGATTATTTTGAAGACAAAGAAAAAATAATATTAGCCGTAGATTCAGATGAAGCAGGGCAAGCACTACAATCAGAATTAGTCCGTAGACTTGGAGCTGAAGTTTGTTACTTGGCATCTTTTGAAGACTGTAAAGACGCTAATGAATACTTAATAAAACATGGTAAAGAAAAACTGGCAAAGTGTATTACCGGAGCGAGACCCGTACCACTTGAAAATGTTACAACATTCAAAGATATTGAAGATGAAGTTACTGACTTTGTTCGTAATGGCTTTAAGAAGGGATATCAAATTGGCTTGGAAAATTTTGACAACATATTTTCTACTTATACCAGTCAATTTATTACTGTCACTGGTATACCTAGCAGCGGCAAATCAGACTTTGTTGATCAAATGGTTGTCGGGTATAATCGTAACTACAGTTGGAAAACAGCTTTTGCGTCACCAGAGAACGCGCCGACGTATTTACATGCTCACAAACTAATGCGTAAAACGTGGGAAGGAATGCCCACTTCAGCAGATATACATGGAAATAAATGGAATAAAATAGCTAATCATGTTAATGATAACTATTTTTTTATTGACATGGAACGTTATACTTTAGAATCTGTGCTACGTAAAGGCGCCGAATTAGTTAAACGCAAAGGTATTAAATGCTTAGTCATTGATCCGTTTAATAAAATTAGAGACGTAGACTGTAAAACAGAAGACGTTAATAGATATACAATGGAGTATTTAACTAAAATAGAAACATTTGCAAAGAAATTTGATGTATTAGTTTTTATTGTAGCACACCCAACTAAAATGTACAAAGATAAAGATGGTAAAATTGAAGAACCTACAATGTATAATATCAAAGGCGGTGGTGAATGGTATGACGCTAGTTATCATGGCATATTGGTGCATAGGAATTATGAAGAAAAAACAGTCAAAGCTAAGGTGCTTAAGGTAAAGTTTCAAAACCTTGGTGAAAATGGAGCTGAAGCTCATTTTAAATGGGAACATAAATCAGGTTGTTTTATACCTCACGAAACAATAAGTATTAACAACGAAGTAATGCCATGGGAATAAATGCCAAGAGTAAAGAAACAAATAATGGGGCAATATATGCCTACTTTAGAGGAACGCAAAGCATATCATTGGTGTATAAACAACGGAATATTTATATCCCCATTTGCAACTGGAAATGGAACATGGTATATAGAGATTAAAATAAACCGTAATATTAATAGATCACCACAAACATATGGCAGAACAGTTATATGGATAAAAATTTACGAATATTATAAATACTATTATGAAAAACACATTTCACAACGCAGATGAAGCATATGATGCTTTACTTGATGAGGTTATTATAAACGGTATAGAGTTTGATGGCACGCAGGCTATATTTAACTGCGGCTTTTATATGATAAACCCCGAAGACAACCACATTACAAACAAGCAGCGTAACTGGAGTTTAGAATACGCTGAAGCTGAATGGCAATGGTATTTGTCCGGTGATCCTAGCATTGATAAGCTTGGTGAACTGTATGGTAAAATACCACCGATATGGGAACGCATGGCAGACAGTAATCGTAAAGTTAATAGCAACTACGGCTATCAATGGAAACGTAAAGCTCAAATAGACTATGTCTGTGCAAAGCTTAAAACAAACCCTAATACGCGTCATGCAGCAATTAGTATATACGACGGTAAAGAATATGATAAATACAAAAAAGACACGCCTTGCACTTATGCGGTTCAGTTTACAATTATAAACGATGAGCTGTGTATGTCTGTCTATATGCGTTCTAATGACATCTGGTACGGTTTCTGTAATGATCAATATCAATTCTCATCATTGCAAAAAATGATTGCTAGACGTCTTAATTTAAAAATCGGTTGGTATTACCACCACGCGCACAACATGCATCTATATAACGATAAATTATAACTTATGTATTATTTGTACCACATACCTGGTAAAAAGATCGGCGTTACACGTGATCTTAATAACAGGGTTACCCTTGTGCAAGGTTACAAGGAGAATGAGTATGAAGTTCTTGAACAGTCAGAAGATATAGATTATATATCAGACCGTGAAATAGAACTTCAAAAGTCTTACGGCTATAAGATCGATAGAAAACTATATAAACACTTATTTAAAAATATGAAGATAAACGCAACAGAGCAAACCTCAACGTTTCCTGTACCCGTCAATAAATTAAAAGGACGATTAGAGGACAGCATAGGTCTTACTTGGCAAACAGATCACGGCCAGTTTGAAATTAACAAACGAACGATCTCATGGATAATGGCTAATGTAAAAGAGTCAATGTATAATCACAACAGGTGTTATGTATATAATAAAGCTTTTCATGAAGCATTTTTAGATACAAAGCATACGCCAAAACCTAAGTACAATACTAGTGTAGATAAAATACCAAACCGTTTTGAGCTTATACGTATGTGGGCTAAAGACAGAGGTATTTATGATCAAGGCAATTCGCACACGCAGTATGTTAAATTACAAGAAGAAGCTGGTGAGCTAGCTGCAGCATTGCTTAATAAAGATAGACCTGAAATACAAGATGCTATTGGCGATATGATTGTCGTACTTACAAACTTAGCAGAGCTTGAGGGTTTTGCAGTTGAAGATTGTATCGATGCAGCTTATACTGAAATAGCTAATCGAACCGGCGTAATGCATAACGGAACATTTGTTAAAACTGGTGTATATGAAAATTAGAACTAAAGACGAAATAGTACAGTCTGTGCTTAAGAAAATGGACGAAAGAAGTTTGATCGGTCAAAAAAAGTACGGAGCTACAATGATGCAAGAGATCGAAGGTCAAGAAAAAGATCTTAATCGTTTCTTAGTTGATGTACAAGAAGAACTAATGGATGCATTGCTTTACATTGAAGCTGCTAAACGATGTTTGACTGATGAGATCGAAGAGGCTATGATAAAACGTTTTGATATAGAAGTTCATGATGAAACGACCTTATAAACGTAAACGTAAACGCGGGCCAGTACAGTCAAAGAAGGTATCGTACGACGGTATTAACTTTGCTTCTGGTCTTGAGCGTTATATGTACATGGCATTAAAAAATGCAAAGATCAAGTCTAAGTATGAAGGTGAAACCTTTGTATTGTTAGCGGGCTTTCATTTTGATAATGAAGTATACGAACGATGCGCTAACGGTAAGGGTGATTACAAAAACAGAGGTTGCAAACGTATACTACCTATAAAGTACACACCTGATTTTATTGGTGATGACTTTATAATTGAAACAAAAGGTAGAGCTAATGAATCGTTTCCAATGCGTTGGAAGTTATTCAAAAGACTAGTTATGACGCAGTTTCCAAACGTAACACTATATAAACCACAAAATCAAAAAGAATGCGACCAAACAGTAAAGCTAATCCTTTCGAGGCGAAAAGGATAGCAAGACAAAAGTATGCTGAGCGTCAAATAGATAAATGGTGGAGATGGAGCTGGGAAGTGCGAGGCAAAATAAAATATAAAGAACTAATAGAAATACAAAATAAATATGGAATCAAAGCAGAGTAAACAATGGAGTTTGTCATTTGGTTTTTATCCAGGAATATTATTTGGAATAAGATCTTATAACGAATCAACTCAAACAACACACGTAGCGTATCTACCTTTTATAGACGTAGCATTAGAAATATATAATTAATGGGATTATTTGAAGAACGTATAGCATACAAACCTTTTGAGTACCCAGAGTATTACACAGAAGGTTGGTTAAAGCAAGCTCAAGCATTTTGGTTGCATACTGAAATACCAATGAGTGGTGATGTTAAAGATTGGAACGAAAAATTAAATGACAAAGAGAAGAACTTGGTCGGAAACATATTACTCGGTTTCGCCCAGACAGAATGTGCGGTCTCGGACTATTGGACGCAGAAGGTTGTCGGATGGTTTCCGAAGCACGAGATACAGCAAATGGCTATGATGTTTGGTTCGCAAGAAACAATACATGCAGTAGCATATAGCTATTTAAACGAAACATTAGGACTAGAAGATTATGAAGCATTTTTACACGAGCCAGCAACGGCTGAAAGGTTTGACAACTTGGTTGCGTACGACGGATCCAATGCTGTGGGTATTGGCAAGTCTCTTGCTGTGTTTAGTGCTTTTGCGGAAGGCGTTAGCCTCTATTCTGCTTTTGCTGTACTTTATTCTTTTCAGCTAAGAAATTTACTGAAAGGTATTGGTCAGCAAATGAAGTGGTCAGTACGAGATGAAAGCTTGCACAGTAAAATGGGTTGTAAGCTTTTCCGCGATATGTGTAGCGAAAACAATCAATTATTGAATTTATGTCAAGAAGATATAGTAAAAGCTGCAGAAACCATGGTAGACCTAGAAACTAAGTATATTAACAAAATGTTTGAGATGGGTGATATCGAAGGCATATCAGCTAATGATCTTACACATTTTATAAAAAAGAGAGCAAATGAAAAACTTGTGGAGCTTGGTTACAAAGACTTTGCAGAACATTTCAAGTATGACAAGACGGCAGCAGCTAATCTTGATTGGTTCTATCATCTTACCGGCGGGGTCACTCATACTGATTTTTTCGCTATACGGCCGACAGACTATAGCAAGGCTAATGAGGGAGAGGACTTTGAAGACATTTGGTAATGGCTTTGATGTTATACTTACACGTAAAGAAATAGAAAAAGACTTATATGAAGGGAAGTAAACAAAGCAGAACAGATCTGCTAGAGAAAAAAGTACAAGCAACGATTAACATAATTAAGCAATTATTAGATGAAAATGCTTATTTAAAAGATTTATCTGTTGGTACACTAGAAACAATAAAGCTCATGCCAGGTTATGACAAAGCTATTGAAGAACTTAAAACTAAATTAAAAGATGGACAGGAAGAGAAGGTGGAAGTACCGGTTACTGAAGACGCTTAGGTATACTAATAAGCTTACGTCATATCAAAAAGTAGCATCACGTATAGGTTATATGGGTGCTGGCTTTGTTATAGCTGGGCAATGGACTATTGAACCTATATTTTTTATTATAGGTTTTGTATGTGTGATAGTACAAACATCATCACGTAAACAATGGAACTTAGTTGCTTTAAACGTTAACGGTTTAATAGCATGGATCATACACTTAATAAACGGAGTATAAATGTGGAACAATGAATGGAAAAAAGGAGAAGATTACCCTAAGTGGGGTGATACAGACGTATACAAAAAAACTATATCAGGCGGTTACTTATTACAAGATGAAACGCCTCGTGATGCGTATATGCGAGTTGCTAAAACAGTTGCGCGTAGACTTTACAAACCTGAGATGGCCGGAACGTTCTTTGATTATATTTGGAATGGTTGGTTGTGTCTGGCTAGTCCTGTGTTATCAAATACAGGGACTGATCGCGGTTTACCTATATCTTGCTTTGGCATTGATGTTGCAGACTCGATACAGGACATAGGACATAAAAACTTAGAGATGATGCTACTCGCTAAGCACGGCGGTGGAGTTGGTATTGGTATTAATATGATTAGACCCGCTGGCGCTAAAATTACAGGCAATGGAACAAGTGATGGCGTTGTGCCGTTTTGTAAAATATACGATTCAACAATACTTGCCACTAATCAAGGATCTGTCCGACGAG
>Ga0187219_1000989_pt1 | contig 13915 bp, 15 predicted proteins | sample 13SPOviralmetaG_FD_130162 | JGI IMG/M metagenome (GOLD analysis project Ga0187219, IMG submission 130162) | Marine viral communities from the oligotrophic San Pedro Time Series (SPOT) site, San Pedro Channel, CA, USA - 13 SPOT_SRF_2010-07-21... | ecosystem: Environmental > Aquatic > Marine >... | reverse complement strand
TCAGAAAAACAATGGGACCTTGACACGGCGCTACGATCGTTACCTGTCCAGGAAGTCGAAGAGCCGCGGGAAGGGTCGTACGAACACTGGTTAGGCATCAACAAACACGTTCAGGTTATGGATTTATTGGTGGACCCTTCCGGCTCTGTGTGCTCGCTCTCATTCAGCGCATTTAAAGACTACAACGTCCAGTACAAGGACCACACAAAGAACTGGCTCGAAGATCCGCAGCGCCCCCGCTATGAACGCTACGCCCGCATTCCTCCTACAGTACACGTGCCGGAGACGACTCTCAAAGTGTGGACGCCTTATCTGAAGCAGGAAGCCCACTGCCACGACTCGACTGTGCTAGACCAGTTCAAAAAGCACATCTTCGCTCTCAGTGGTGACTCAGCGGAGCATGCTCAGTATATTTTGACCGCGCTCAAAAACGCTTACCTCCATCCAGAACACAAGGCACCTTGTATCATTTTTTTCGGCAAACCTGGCTGCGGCAAATCATTCTTTTTCGACCTCATTCTCGGCTCACTATTCCCCGACAACGTGGTCACAGCTACGCGCATCAAAGACGCGGTGGGCAACTACTCAGGAACGATGCTTTTGCGCGGTACTCAGGTGGTCGTTAACGAGTGGAGTGGCCGCGATCACGCGATTTTTGAGGACCAATTGAAGCAGCTGATCACAGAGACGCAGATGAGTTACGAACAGAAGAATGTGAAGACGTTTACCGCGCCCTCGTACCACCGCGTATGGGCCAGCACAAACGAGGTGGAGAACCTGCCTTGTGGAGAAGAGGATCGACGCTATGTTTTGATGGAGTGCAGCGATACGTTCGTCAAGGATTTTGCCTTCTTCGCCGAGTACAAACACAGGTTGCAGACGCACAATGGAATACAAACAGTTCTTTCATTCATCCTCTGCGAGGACATACCAAGCCCCGTCAACCTGCACAACCACCCCCTGCCGTCGCGTACCGGTGTGCAGGAAGCACTGCAGTTCAGCAACACGCCGCCAATGACGCAGCTCGTATACGAGATTCTGAACCGTCAAGATATGAGCAAAGAGGTGCGTCTGCCAGCTTCCTTTTCATGGTGGGCCGAGCAGGCCGAGCTCCACAATATAACTGTGCCCAACTTGCGCTTTGCTTGGAAGCGCCTCAAACAGACTGGCAGCGGATTTCGATACCTGCATACAACTGGCAACGTATTGGTGGTGAATAAGCATCATTGGCGCAGAGAGTTCGAAAAAAACAACATGGAGCCGCTCGAGGAGTGCCAGTTCGAAGCATTTCCGCCTCAGTTTTAATTAGTTTTGTATAGCAGTTCCAACCTGAGGGGTTGTTGAGCGCCCCTGTAAAGTTTTAAAAAAGGACAAAAAACGACAAAAACGACTAAAAAGTCAACTTTTTTACTCGCTCTAGAAAGGTGTTCGGGATCGGGATGAAAAAGGAAATAATACCAACTCTATCCCGAACCCGAACACCATTCTACCACAACCAATTTTTTACTCGTTTTTGTCGTTTTTGTCGTTTTTTGATTTTATATAATATTATATACCTTAATAAAAGTTAATCAACCCCCTTAATAAACACAGAACCCACATTAAAATCTCCTGCTATCTCCCGCCGCCTTTTGCTGATTATTTGACATCCCGCCGCATCTCCCCGCATCTCCCAACCCTGTATAGTGAGAGACCCCCACAATGGAGTCCGCCTCTTCTACCCACCCCAAACAAAGCAAGGAACATATTGAGAAGAAAGTACAGGCATACAAGGAAGCAGTTGAACGCAGACGACAGCAGCAGGTGCAGAGTATGCGCATTCAAACCGAGCTGGAACAGGAAAACAAAACACTAAGAAAAGATCTGAGCTTTGTGGTGAACCATTTGCAACATTTGCAGTACGAGGTGCAGTCTGCCCGTCAAAGCCTGTCGACTGAGTTGGAGCGTACCGAACGACTAAATGGTTTCATCGCTTCTCTCATCGATTACACGCGCCAGACCGATGTTTTTGAGTATAAGGATGATGTTGTGGTGGACGCGGTGGAGACAGACGACGAAAATGAACCGATTTCGCGCCATAAGAAAAAGAGGTCAAATGTCAATCATTGAAGAGGGGTAATCCCCAGACTCACTACTCTCGTCGCTACTTGTCTCGTACTCTGAATTGTCGTTTAGTTCATGTAAGTCCATTGTTTGCTCTTGTACAGCAGAATACACATCCCTCACCGCATCCAGCCGCAGGTAAAACTGGGCCGAGCCGTCGTAGATGGACTGCAGGTAGAGTCGGTTAATGTATTGGTAGAAGCGGCGCGTGCGGTGGCCGTTGGATACCATGATAGACCTGCATCGTTCGAGGTAGTACTTTGAAATTACCTCCTCGATCCCCAACTGCAGCCCGCCGATCTTGCGTACTGCTGCTAAAAGGTACTTGCGGGTCAAGGCGGCGTTGCGGGCGGGGCGGTGCAGGTAGGTCAGGTACTGTAGGCCGCGGGGGAGGGGAAGGGTTGTGAGATAGGCGGATACAATGCGCAGCAGCTCGCAGTCTGGGTGCATATCGACAAAGTAATTGAGGCCTCGCACTGTACCATGTTCTTCGACCCAGGCCTCGATTAAGTCGGTGTATTGGTTGGACTGTCGGTATGGCACTTGATAGTTTTGTATTGCTTGAATGTTTCTTGAAAGTAAAAGATTAAGCATTTGGGGTCCAATAAAAAATTATTCCGATGGAACCCTGCGACCCCTATCAATTTTTGCCCAAAATCAAAAAAACTGCAGATCCCACTGCAATTTTTTTCTACGAAAAAAAAATATTTCTATAAAACAAATGGCAACCGACCCATCTAAAAAACGCGTTCTCACCGAAGAACAGCTTGCTAATCTGGCGAAAGCGCGAGAGAAAGCACTCGAAGTGCGGCGTGCAAACGCGGCAGCGAAAAAGGAGGCAGCAGCTAAGGCGGAACAGGCGGCTGCGGAGGCTGCAAACGCGCCCGAGCCCGAGCCCGAGCCCGAGCCTGAGCTTGAGCCCGAGCCCGAGCCCGAGCCCGTACAAAGCCAAGAACCACCAAAGCAAAGTTTCAAATTTACCGACGAACACAACCAATATATTCAGGCAGAGGTGGAACGACAGCTACAAAAAATGAAGCCACTCCCCCCTGTTCCCGACCCAACCGAACGCCCTCCCACGCCTACAAAAGAGCCCAAAGTCATTCAACGCAACAAAAAGAAAGTAAAGTATGTGGTGGAAGACTCTGATTCTGATTCTGATGAAGGGGAGGTAATTTTGGTAAAAAAGAACAAGACAGTAAAGCGTTCAATTCATAGGCCTAATCGTATGGCCACCCACCTGAGCAGTCTGCCCGCCACGCATACGAACCCTTTCCATTTCCAACAGCGTCGTTTTTAATCTCGCGTTAAAATAAATGCCACCACCACCACTCAAAGTAAGCGACCTAGTCGAGTTTAAGGATGCAGGGTGTGTGAGATACGGTGAGATTTGTAATACTCATAAAGGAAAAGTGTTTGTAACACCTCTCGAGGAGTTGGAGAGTGACCATTTTTCTTACTCGCAAAGTACATGGGAACTGGATCCGGAAATGGTAAGGAGATCTACCCGCACCTACGACGGATGGATGTTGACCGAAGCATGGCATTTTTTAGGATTCTTGTTTAAGTCTTACGATGAGTTAATTCCGTTAGAGTACTATGATACAGATAGTGACGAAATAGAACAATATGAGAACAATTAGAAACACAAAATAATGTCGTTTGTCGCATCCACTCCTCACGTGTCCACCTTCTACCACACGATCGAGGCTTTGTGCACAATGCTCAATGATGTTGTCTTGTCTATCCACAATGACGGTATCCACATCGGTCAGTTTGATGCCAAAAGCACTTGTTTGGTGAACGTCACGTTTGATGCGGCTAAATTTCAAGCGTTTGAAGTAAGCACATCGCATTGTGTCTGCCTAAACCTGCAGTGTCTCTTTAAAGTACTTAAGACAATAAAAAACGCAAAAGACATTACGATCGCTCAGACAGGAGCTGCGACGACCCTTGAAATTCGTGCGAAGCTAGCAGACCACACAGTGGTTCACAAATTGTCCACTCTTGAAATGGACCAAACTTATACCCCACGACCGACGACGTCATTTGATGTCATCGCTCGTATATCCAGCGCACTATTGTTTGCAACGGTTGGAACCATGTCACACGTTGCAGAGGTGGTTGAATTGTACGCGTCTCAAGCTGGATCGCCGCAAAAACAACTTGAGATGTGTGCCAAAGGTAGCTTTTCCAATCAGTATGTGCTGTTCGAACCAAATGAAAAATTTGATCTCATGCAGCACCGCAACTCTACCGCATTCCTTGGAAAGTTTAACCTAAAAACGGCTGCAAAATACGCAAAGGGAATGAATCTTTCGAAAACTGTCACTCTCCAATTGAGCCGCGACTTTCCACTAAACCTGGTATATGAGTCTAAATTAGGAAGCGTTTCGTTCTGCATCGCCGCAGAATAAAATACTTACTAAAAGGAAAAAAACGATGGGTCGTTCTCGTTGTTTAAATACCAGACGTTTTTTGGGAAAACAGCCCAAAACTAGATCTTCGGGACACAAAAATCTTAGCAAAAAAAATGCGAAGGCACATTTTGCCGCCGCACATACCACGGAAAAAGTCTTAAAAGTTTTATGCAGAATAAAATAATGTGTATAGTAAAAAAGATGCCGCCAAAGCGTGATCCTACAACCGGGCGCTACACAGCGATCTTTGGGCAGACTACCCCTCTCGGTCACGGTATAGCAGGGCGGTTCCCGTCAATCGCTCCCACCATTCATAAAAATAAAAAAAAATCGAACCTACCTGTTGGTGGAAACACGCTCTTAGTCACTTACCCTAAGCACAACCAGCCGGTATTTGGTCAGCCTAGTCCTCTAAATAACAATAATAACGTATTCGGGGCGTTTGTGAAAGCGAAGACCAGTACAAGTGGTTTTGAGACATTTGCGCACACCTCAGGCGGACCTGTGTTCAAGCCAATGAGAAGTGACTTTGCTGGCGCTGTAAAAAGAGTAATAACCAAACAAAAATAATAAATTTTAAAATAAATAAATCAGTTTGTGTGGGTTATGAGAACAAGCCGCCGACCAGCACCAACACGCACCAATTCGCCAACACAAGTGCAACAACAATCGCAGCAAAAAAAATCATTGCCAAAAGCCCGTCTATCTAAGAATTCAACAAATATATATACTCCGTTAACATACGACAAGGTGAAAAAACCATGGGATCGCCTATCTCGTTTGAAACCGGCTGAAGAAGTAAATTTTACTGATGAATACGAACTTTTGAGAGATGTGTGGACAAAACCTCTAGGCCCAGTTTTAAAAAGATTAAATGGTGTGGGTCCTATATATCTATGGCCACCTTCTGTCAAAGGAAAGCCAGTGGAAGACTGGACAGTAGACGAAGTTGAACAATTTGGATCTACTGGAAAAAAACTAGCTGTTTTATATCACATGCGTGACATAGCATTAGAACGAGAAAGACAAATAGATTTGTTACTTGCGGTTGTGGGAAATGAAGACAGACGCAAAGACAAAGATACACCTTTGGACGTAAAAGTGAAACTGCCACCACGCACTGGTGATAGTTTGGCTAATGCAATAAAAAATGACAAAATAAAAGCCCTCCTAGCTGACATGAAAAATAATACAAAAGAGTTTCAAAATAAAGGCTTTGGGGAACATCAACTTCTAATGTCAGAAATGTCACAGGCCTCATATTATTACGATCAACCAGAAGCTTTGCAGAAATATGTGGAGAACATTTCTGGTATAGGCAAAAATGGGTGGAGTATCGACACCAAGTTAAGTAATGAACTTGGAACAGTGTTTGTAAAAGAAGGCCACACACCTGTATTAGCATGGAGGGGATCTGAATCACCAACAAAGAATATACGCGACTGGGGCAAAAATGTGGTGAACGGTATAGGTGCTGAAAATTTGGCAGGAAATGCACGCAATTATGTTAACAATATGATAGATGTCATTGATTTTACAGGAGCAGCGAAAGATACAAAAGTTTACGGTAAGCTGGAGGCTGCGATGGAATTTGCAGACAAGCAAAAAATAATTGAAGATAGGCTTGTCGCAAGTGTAGAAAAGAAATACGGAAATTATGAAGGGACTGGACATAGTCGGGGGGGGGCGGCCGCAAGATATCTTTTAAGTCTAGGTTCAAAATGCATAAAGTTTACAGCGTTTAACGGAGCACCGTTTAGAGGTATGGACAAAGTTAATAGGAATGTTGGAGGAAACTATGAGTCTTGGTCTATTGATGGAGACATTGTTTCTGCACATAACCAACAATTAGATATGGAAGCAGGCGTTGATAGGACATTGAAGGTAAGAATAGGTACAAAAAAAGGACCTTTAACTTCTCATGGATTGGGACAGTTCAGTGGAAGTGACGCCAATGGCGTTATTGATGTTTCAGAAATTGAGATACATAAACCAAGTTCGAAAGCAAAACTTGTGTCAACGTTCGGTCTAAGAACAACTGGTAAAGTTGCGCAAGGGCTGCTTTTTGGGACTGCTGTTGACCAATTTTTAAATTTAGATTTTTTGCATCTTGGTGCAGACGATATTGGAGAATTGAACCATGTGGGCCTTGTTGGAGGTTTAACCGAAGCGTTATTTCGCCTTTCCCCAAAAGCTGTTGGTGCTGCTCCAGGAGGATTTTTAGGTGCCGTAGCTGGGTTCAAAGTAAATGAGTTGACAGAAGATTGGAATCCTTTCGCAAGAGCGGGTACATCTGCAAGTGCTGCTGTCTTAGCCCAAAGGTTGGCAATCGCAGGCACTGGTGTGGCGTTAGAATCCACAGGCGCTGTAGTTGGCGGAGAAATAGGCGCTTTTATTTCAGGGCTAGCTGCTGAAACCTCAGTACTCGGACCAGCTGGTTGGGCCGCTGCAGCCTTCGAAGTAGCTATAGGAACAGGAATTTTTTTGGGTTTAAATTTTTGGGGGGAGCACCAAAGAAGTGTGGCACTTGAAGAAGCAAGAAAAGAAGAAGCAAGAAAAGAACTTGAAAGACGTCTACAAATCAAAAATTTTGTTCTTGAGAATGAACATATTGATTTGGACATAGACAGTGAAAAAGTTTCAAAACTTATGGAAATGTATAGTGACAAAAACTATGCTGACCTGCCAGATCAAGAAAAGCAATTGCGATATGTGCGCGTAATTTATCCAGAGTTAACAGAAATTTGGGAGGCTAGGCAAAACGCGAAAAAAATAGCGGGTATAGAGGATGACGAGTTGTATGATGCGTACATGGATTCATTTTACGAAAACAGTTTCGAACGGTTGCAAGAGTGGTTTGAAGATCCTGATGGTCATAATGCGACGCATGAAGTATCGTAAAAAATAATTTGTAAAATAAAGCATGGACATCGAAAAATTAGAAGCACGTTTGGCAGTGAAATATGCTGAAGCAAAAGAAATAAATAAGGAAATAGCTTTAATTCAAAATACAATAACTTTATTAACATGTACGGACAAGGATGATGACTGTAAATGGCTAGATAACATTTTAGATGTAATAAAATAAATATATAAATAAAGAAAATGAGTTTACCAGTGACGGAGTCCTTTTTACTTACAATTATAGGAGGTGGTTTTGGTTTTCTAGGCGCTTTCCTCGTTTGTCTTCTCAGATCTCGATGTACAACAATTCGCTGCTGTTGCATTTCTTGTGATAGAGACGTTTTACCACCAAACATGGTAGAAAATGCTTTAGAAAATAATATAGAGACTTAAAAGTAAATATGCAAAAGTTACAAACTCAATTTATCGACACTAAATTACCTGAGAAGCAAGCGTTTGCAATTGACGTACCAGAAGATTACCCAAAATTACACACTCTTTCCATCGTAAACGGCAAGCGTGGAGGTGGAAAGACAGTTTGTACAGTTAATTATTTAAAAAAGTGCCGCGATGAAAAACTAATAGACAAGATATGGGTTGTCACGCCGACATACCATTCAAATTCTGAAATATGGAGAATTTGTTATCTTGAAGAAAAAGACTGCCAACAACCTTCCATCAATGTATTGAAAAACATTTTAAGTGAAATGGAGGAAATAAAGGAAGAATGGGACGAGTATGTAAGTCAATGTATTTTATATAAGGAGTTTCTAAAGTATATAGAGGATCCAGAGCATTACATCAGTGAAGACAAGCTTTTGACGTTTTTCAAAGACGGATACAGCGATGTGCCGTATATGGAAAAACCTTCGTGGCGATTTGCCGAAAATGGGGAAGAAGCACACCCACCGCGATTTGCAATCGTGCTGGATGACTGCCTTAATTCTGATGTTATGAGAAAACCCACTGCTGGTTTAGTGAATTTTTGCATTCGCCACCGACACGTTTGTGGAGGACTGGGTTGCTCTGTTTTTATGCTTACGCAAAGTTATTGTTCGAGAGGCGGTGTTGACAGGGCAATTCGAGAAAACACAACTCATCTATACTTGTTCAGAATTTGCGATCAGAATCAAATAAAAAAAATATTTGAGGAATGTGATTTGCCAATTGAATTTGAAGAATTTGAGGAGATGCTTAAAGTAGCCCACGCAACCCCCTTTAATTTTTTACACATCGACTTTTGTCCCACAGACCCTTTAAAGAAGTACCGCAACGGTTGGAACGAGTTTCTTGTGCCGATAAGCCTCGCCGCAGAGGTACAGGCGGGTATAGCGGAATAAAAAAAATAAAATGCATAAGAAAGTATGGAGTCAATATACGAAAAAAACGATGTGTTTGCGCCTGGGGAGGAGTACAGAAGGATGAGAAATATGTACGCCTCACCAAGTCAAGTCCTAACAGATATGGTCTTGAAACTGGTAGGAGGAAAATATGCACCGAACGTACCAACTGCCAAATTACCAAAATACACAAAAACAAATAACAGACCCAAATCATACTACGATCTAAGTGAACTTCTTGTAAGTCCTTTGTACCGCAAGACCATGTGTCGATATTTACAAAGAATGGACCAGGATGTCACAACTTCATATGGCTCTGATTTTCTTGCCAATTGGGAACAGCGTAGTACAGCTGAATCGGTTGGCTCGTCTGTGGATACTATAACACCATTCGAGCCTGATCGACAATTGAGAGTGTCAAATCATGTAATCGGCAATAACGGAGGAGCTCCATGCTTTACCGTATCCGACCCGTATGTGCCTCAAACAGGTACACCAAAAAAAAAATCGAAGGGTACGCAAGCCAAACCTGGTACAGCATCAAAGGGTACTCAGGATGGGCCTCGTGCAGTAGTGTCACAGGAAACGCAAACAACGGCACGGAAGGCTGAAGAAGCTCTATCGTACGTGAACCGGCTTAAAAACACAACCATACAACAAGATAATGACATCAGAGAACTGAATTTATTGGTTGATGATTTAAATGATGAGGTATCTAAGTTGGAAAAAAAACTAGGAGAAGCAGATGCTGCAGCCGCAACACGATGTGCTATGCTGACCACTGAGTTATTGCAGATGGATGGTCACTTGGAACTTGCGAACAAATATTATTTCGAGACTATGCAAAACGTGATTAACCTCGAAAAGGAATTACAGGTAAAGAGGCGTGAAATTCACGAACTAGTTGACGCAAAGAATGCAGGTGTCGACGTAGCTGTAATATTAAAAGAAGATCTAGCGCAGGCACAAGCAGATCTGAAGAAGGCTGAAGAAGCTCTATCGTACCTTAAAAACACAAACATACAACAAGATAATAACATCAGAGAACTGAATTCATTGGTTGATGATATGAATAAAGAACTGTATCCGGATACCGCAGATGCGTCAACTATGGCAAATATACCATACCAAGAGAAGCGAGAACCAAGTACCTCGGCTAGTTTAGGGGGGAGGGCAAATGCGTCAACTATGACAGACAATGATGAAAATAGTCCAAAAAGAAAAAAATCAGCTGCAAACCCTAATGACCCTATGGACACATTAGAATATCTGACAGGCCGCGTTGATAAATTGAAAGCCCACTTCAATAATATGGCAGTTGCTTCAGGGAATCCCACCTCCGACGGATCAGCAAGCCATGTGCCATTGAATACACAGTTAAACGCTCAAGCTCGAGCAAATATAACTGCTGCGGAATTTGAAGATATGGATTACGACAAGACCAACCAGAATACACCAATACTTTATCAGAATCCAGCAAATACACCAACACCGGCAACAAATATGGACGTAGATGAAGAAGATACCTTTAGAACCCATGAGGGTACCCGAAATTTTGCTAATAGAAATCCACACAAATGGAATGAACAACCACAAAAATAAAATATTGAGCATAAGAAAAGAGATATGCCAGTCGAACAAGTTCAGACAGTTGGAAACCCACCACCGATCCGCCGTTCAAAGTTGAACAGTCGCCCGCCGGTTGAAGAAGACCCACCGATCCGCCGTTCCAAGCGGATCAGTCGCCCGCCTGCCTGGCAAACGTCGGGCGAGTGGGACATGAGCCGGTAAAAAAAATATCTGAGCAAAAAGAAAGCATGGCTATGGAACAACTACCGCGGTGCAATAAAACGTTAAATGGTGATAGCTTGAGCCTTGCAGAACGTAAGAAGCGTGAAATGGATGTGAAGGAACTCCAAAAAATGTACCCCAATTTACCGGCCCTGTGGCTCGACTTGGTTTGGAATTTTTGGAATTCCAAAACTGAAGAAGAGATTGAATCGATAATCGATTCCAAAGAATGGGAAAAACCTTCTAAAAAATTTGAAGTAGGTGGTATCTTAAAAGATTGTATCACAGTTGAAGATAAGGTAGAATAAAAAATATAATGTAAAACAAAAAGACATGACAGAGGTTGTAGACTCCTACAACTTTTTCATAAACACAGACCGGAACCAAAATTCAGACACAGCTGGAGACAATGCACAATTAAACTTAGGACTGCAACCAATTACGTGTGGAGATGACGAATTTATTCGTTTGAGTGTTTCAATGTTTGCCATGCGTCGATCGTGGACAGACATAAACAGCACAAATGCATTGTTCAATGTTTTTGTACCCCCGAGGGCACCACAACAAGGGCAACCTGCCCTACCCGTCGCATACAGAAACAAGGTAGAGGCGGAGTTACCACACATTGATACAAAAGGCGATGTTGCTTCTTTGTATGAAGCTTTTATGATCGCGCTTGAAGAAGCATTAGAGAAAGGACAAGATGCCAACCACCAACGTTTTAAAGTAAAATTCAAAACGTTTGCACAATACGCACACTATATGGGTATAATGAATGTACCACAAGAACAACCATCATCATTTGCAGCAAAAACAGTGAATTTCAAGAACAAACTGCAACAATACAAAGAAAACTTCTGTGTTATTTTAGAGGACACTATGGTTGGTGAAGGACTACAGTACCCCCCATTGATCCAATGCCCTATTAGCAAAGGAGATTCATATTTGCTTCTTGGAGGGCGTCGAGTTCACAACGAAGAGCTTCAATCAAAATCAATTGAAGAAGGTGGCAATTTGCAAGAAGGCTATTCCCACATGACACCTGTTTATATAGAGGACTTAGAAAATGTTGCTGATCCAAACCCTAAAATGGAAGAAAATCATAAACTTCTTCTCCTTGAATTTCCGTACAATTACAGCTACGAAACTCAAAAGATGATTTACATTACTACGTCGCAAGTAAACAATAACATTGCGACGGATTCTTTTACAGCCGGTAATTCGGACACGCAACGAGGAAGTATTGAGTCGTCTCAAATCATGGCCGCTGTGCAGATGCAACACGATTACCTTGAATATACCGCCGGAACAGATCACAATTATTTTGTTAACTTCACCACGAAACAAGCGAACCTTATTAAGTTTAGCATTGTGGACTGCTTTGGCAGGCGATTGCCGTTGGCGGACGAAGATCAAGCACATCTTGGAAATCGTAGCTTTGAGATGTGTGTAAGAGTCGACCGATGCAAACGCACGGGAAAAAATCCTTACGACCTCGAAACAAAGCCGTCGGCCAAACCAACGCCCCCGCGTTTGGCGAACGGTCCTGCGAACACACTTCGCCACGGTGTACCAGGGTTTGGACTCAATGTTCCTGGTCAAATATACGGCGATGGGTACAAACCAGTTTTCAAAAATTAAAATATTTTGTATAAATAAATAAGACGATGGGAGTATCTCCACAACTTTTGTACTTTTGCGAACGCCTAAGTGGCTTTAGCACCAACTATTTTAAATTGGAAGCCGCTCAGACCACGGCTAAATCAAATTCTATTATTTCATTCGATCTTCCTTCGAACGCCCTTTTGAATCTCGAATCATTTACCGTGCATTTTAACGCAGATATCACCGGCGCGAACAAAAATGGCCGACTGCCGCCGGTCCGTGATTTGGTGGAGCGATGTGAAGTGTCATGCGGAGGTGTTATTTTGTCACAGGGAAATAACTTTGTTAACGTTTTTAGTGAAGCGCGCTCCGCACTCACGGGCGAAGAAGCCAGCCTAACAAGTGGAAACCCCATCATGTCGTTGGGAACTGACATGTCGACTGGAATGGCTTTGGATGTTGAAATGAATTCAGGGAATCAGACAACCCTACTGGTAGGACAGACATCGTATGCCATTCATGGTTACGAACTACCGGGTTTTATTGAATCAGTGCAACCGCGCATTTTTGACACCTCAATTATTCCTGACCTGAGGGTTCGTTTGTACATGGCGACAGATAATGTACTGACGAAATCACCAGGAACATCCCAAGATCATTTCTTTCAAAATGCACAACCCGATGGCACGGGATGGGGTAAGGGAAGCGGCATTGATACACCAGTGCATTATAGCCTATCAGACATCCATGCGTCCATTGAATGCATTTCCTTGGCAGATATGAGTTATGAGAACGTTATTGCTTCAACGATGGCAAATCAAGGTTTCCTTGAAGCCCCATTCAAGGCGTATCACACTTTCCAAGACACGCACACTAATACGACTCGTTTCAGCATTGCTGCTCAGTCCATGGATCGTGTGTGGTTGGCTTGGAGAAGGACAGAATACGACCAACAAGACACTCCTGCATTTCTTTTGAGCGAATTTGTCGGCCCCAAAGAACAGGATATGTATAATACACAAGAACGTAAGGGTAAATCGAAGTATTTCACGTTTTCAGAACCTAAAACGCCTCAATATTTGACGCAAGAAGAGGCTGAGAAAGTTGCTGTGGCGTTTAATGGTGCAAGAAAAACTGGTAATATTAAAGCTCCAGCAAATCCGTACCCTGCAATGGAAGGTTGGAAAATGCAACTGCAATTGAACGGATCATATGTCCCCCAGTATTCTGCAAGCGTGCAAGAAATGTACGACATCTCTATGAACAGTTTGCCGGGCAGGTCAAAGAGGCATCAAACACTTATGCAATACCGAATGAACAACTGTGTGCAGTGCATTCGCCTGAACATGGTTGATTCGGAGTTTTCGCGCACTTTGTCTGGCTTGGACACTCGAGCAGTGAACTTGGCCGGCTTTGTCAGGACTGAAATGTCTGACGAAGCAAGTTTGACTATATTTGTCGAAACTACATCCACCCTACGCATTGGGGCGGGTCGTGCAATTGAACTGATTGCTTAAATAAAAAAAAATAAAGCGTATAAGAAATAGCAATGCCGACTCTACACACGCAAATATACGCGGGTACAAGAGGTACAAAAGATGCACAAACATTGAGAACGATACCTCCTGCAGCGTGGAGACGTGAAGTGCAAAACAGACCAGACACGCAAGACCTGCATCACGGCAACGTCGTCGGGCCAGATGTTTTAGCGAGTACAATAAAAACAAACTTGGGTGTTCGCGGCGCTTTGCC
>Ga0187219_1000982_pt1 | contig 13949 bp, 13 predicted proteins | sample 13SPOviralmetaG_FD_130162 | JGI IMG/M metagenome (GOLD analysis project Ga0187219, IMG submission 130162) | Marine viral communities from the oligotrophic San Pedro Time Series (SPOT) site, San Pedro Channel, CA, USA - 13 SPOT_SRF_2010-07-21... | ecosystem: Environmental > Aquatic > Marine >... | reverse complement strand
GCCATAGTGTTGAGTTGCATTTGATTTTGTTCCGCCATCTGAACATTTTGTGTTGCCGCACTTTGAAGGGCTGTAAAATTAGATTGAATATTTTCACTACTCATAGTTTGAAGATGCGATGGTAATGATGTAATATCCATTTTTAAATTACCATCATCATCAGCAACAAAATTTGCATTTTTGAATACTTCAAGTACACTAAAGGTAACAATATTGTTAAACATCTGTACAAGTGTACCCATAGATTCACTTGCAAGGAAACGGTCTACTGGTACAATACCTCGTAGAAGCATTATTTGAATTTCAAGTTCACTCGGTGGTGCTACAGGTTGTTGCATCCACGGATTTTGTTCACCTACCATACCTTGCATAAACGGATTTTGAGACATTCCTTGCATTTGTTGATTAGCAAATGGATTTTGCATTGACTGTGAGGGTTGATTATTCGAGACTCCGAGGTTCAATGCCCCGTTTGAATTATTATTACCGTTAAAATTAAGCATCTCACTCACCTATCCCATGCTGTTGTTCTTCAAGAGTGTTTTGATAGGGTTGTTGATTCAACATTGTTTGAAATGCAGGAGTTGGTTGGTTCATCATTGCCAACTCTTGTTGAAAAATTCTAAGGTCAAAGACAATCATGGTAACATCATTTTGTCCATTAGTCGGATTTTCATAATTAAGTATAGAAATTCCCTTTGTACGCTTGCTATCTTTTTCTAACATTGCAAAGAAATCTTCATACTTTGATAAAAATGAAGGAGTAGGGTCTTTTTTGGCTATAGCCGCTACAGGTACAGTTACCATTGATACTCCTCGTTTTACTTTATCACGTAGTCTGCGTGGATTTGCTTCACGAATTTTATCTTCTTCTGCTTCCCACTTTACTAAAAGATGATACAAATGAAGATGCTCAGGGCAGTATGTACCTTTCATTTTACGACCACTTGAAACTTTTTCACGAGCAACAAAGGCTTCTGCTTGCATAGTAACTGGGTTTTGCCAATACAATTGCCACAGGGAATAACCTGTATCTTCATCAGTAATTTTAGCATACAAATTATCATGTTGGATTAATGTAGCACAGTCACAACCATCTACAACGCACACACTTGCTTGCTTATCGTATCTGTATTTACGGCCAAAGAACCATCGAAACGGATTATACCACGGTCTTTTTGCTGGTGAAAGTAATTTGTATGCTTGCTTAATGTCTTTCTTTCGTGCCTTTTGGGGGTCAGGGTGTCTTGACGGGAAGAAATTTACCTTTGGAACTTCTAAGTTTTGTTCGCTTGCAATATTTTGCATTGCTGATTGTGCTGTTGCTTGTTCCATAAGTGCGGCATGAGAAAGTGATTCATTTCCTTGTTGACTCAAAGCATACAAGTGTGCTTCGTTTGACGTAGCCAATTGTTGCATACCTGTATTTCTATCAAAAATCATTGTCATTCTATCACCTTATTTATCATAATTTGTCGCTCTCCTGTTTCTGAATCCCATTCGATGCTCCATACTAATGAATCACTTTTTGAAAGTTCCATCATCTCTACTATCCAATGAGGTATAACGCATCTTAAACTCTTACTATGTTTTCCTACTGATGAAATTGTTGTTTTTGTCATTGTATCACCTATGCTGTAAGTAAATCGACCATTGTGTTTTCTACATTCCACCCAATACGAGTTGCCATAAAAGACCTTCTGGTTGGAATACCACCTTTTTGTAAGCGTATTAAATCATCTCGGAATGGGTCGAATACCTTATGTTCTCCTATACGGTCTTGTTGCCAAAGCATGGCGGCTGTATCATCAAAAAATCTGTCTGCTTTATTTGCAACAAGCATAATGAGTTTTGGAACGTACTTCTTTCCTTTACGCCGAGCCTTAAAATTTCGATAACGATATTGTCTATGAAGTATAGCATCTACAAGATACTTAAAACCACCAATTTGTTTTATTGCGTCATCTCCACCTTTGAATGCTCTTTCGTCAAACATATAGACAACTGCTTCAACTTGTCGATTGACCATATCATCAATCCATAAATTCCAAAATCGTTCTTGACCTCCAACATCAGAAGAGTACACTACACGTTTATGCCCTTTCCAAGAAACTCTTTTTCGTGATGGCTTTGGCATGTTGTACTTACCAAGAAATTTTTTGTGGTCTGTACGTTCAGCATCGGGAATTTCTTCCATTTCACCGGGAGTAGTCATGTAACGGTCAAGCGTTGTTTTACCAACTTGCCCTGCACCATATATTCCCACACGTCGAGGTCGCCATGAGTTGTATAGAGATTGACCCCATACCATAACACCAACCAATGCGGAACCTGCGGGGTCAACCATTAGAACAACTCCAGTAACCAATTACCAAATGCTTCTATTTTCAATACAAACCACTCTATTGTGTTATCCCAAACAGATACATCAGTACTTTTTTCCCAAAGACTTGTTCCTAAGATAGCGATAAATGTGAATAAAAATGTACGAAACCATCCCCATCCCTTCTCGTAATAATTGTCTAATGTGTTTTGAGTATGCATAGCCCGAAGTGTTGCTTCGGTACTATCGTCCGTTGGCGTTTTAAAAATGCGCCCCAATTAATCACCTTCATTGATTTTTCTTTTCGTCCACAGCACCAAGATGCATTGGTTTGTCAATAATGGCTTCATGTTTTGGTGGATTTTTAATCAACATATTGTCATCATATTGAGTTATCATAGAAGTTGAACCCCCTTGTACTCCCCATGAAGGAGGCATCTTACCGGGATTTTGTTCCATCCATTGCAGTTCACGCTCAAGTTGTGCTTCTTGCATACGCATTTCCATGTCGGCTCTACGATTATCAAAATTTAATTGTGTACTTCGATAGCGTTGTTGGCGTTGACGTTCAATGTTTTGCATCTGTACTCGCTCTTGCATGTTCTGTTCAAAGAACATCTTGAAGAAATAGTACGCAATACCTTGAACAAAGAAACCAGCCATAGCGTATGTAAATCCATTCACCATAGCGTCGTCATTGTTTAACCAAATTCCTGCGTCGTATACTCCAACTGATAGTCCAATTAACGCTGATTGCGCTAAGATTAGCCCCATCAAACGAATTTCTGCGTCCGAGTTATCATTACCTACTTGCATGTCGCTCAATGTTGGTCACTAAAATGGTCAACATAAACATTTCGCTATGTTCACTATACCACTTTATTCACTTTATTCATACAAGTGGTCACTAAATTGACTATAAGTTATGGTCAATTTATTATAGTCCTACTCTCTATAATATAAGAGAGTGTAGTAGTCACTTAGATGACCATAACTTTGACCAAAGTGAACTAAGTGAATTTTTTGACTTCTTCTTTCCTGTAACAAATTCTACATTTGTTACTGCTTCGGTCTTATCTATCTTCTTTGATTCGTCATCGAACCATCCGTCTAACATAGCGCATCGTGTCATAACATCACTCTTCATGTCTTAGTGTACCCTTTTCTTTAAAATGTCTTGCTCGGTTACCGTGTTCAGACTCAAGGGTTAATTTTCCGCCTTCTGTATGCGAAACGTCCATATGGTTATGTTTTCCGTAAATTCCACGGTTCCTTCTTTCCCGATTCAGTTCTTCACGGTACTTTACACGTTCAGGGCTTGACTCGTATTTCTTGTCGTATTCTAACTTGTGTTGCTTCGCTTCGGGGCTAATGCGGTCTTTGAGTAGCACATCCATTGCTAAGTCCATTGGTTCGCTTGCGTACATCATTTGGTCGGCTTCGCTAAAGCCACCACAACCGACCAAGTTTGCTACGGTGTCGTAGTCAAAGTCAGATTGAAGTTGTTCACATGGCATATTTGTAATTAAATCAATAGTATCTTTGTCTGCTTGTGGATTGGCTTGAATAATATATGCACGAACTTTTTCACAACAATCGTTTTCATCCATTGTTTCAACCATAGGTATATCTTCTTGCATCGGTACTTGCTTTTCTTCAACACCTTGAGTCATCGGTGGTGCTAATTCAAGTTTAAGCAACGCATCCATTGCTAAGTCCATTGGTTCGCTACGGGTAAAGCCTGTTTCCTCATTGAATGGAACTCCGTAAAAAGAACCTTCTGTGTGAATAGGAACTGTTGGTCTATCACCAATTAGTTCTTGATAGCGTGGAGAACCTTCGTTAAACTTTGGTCTTCCGTCACCAAATGTGCTTATCTTGTTTCCGTCTTTATCATATCCAACGGCATTTTGAATACTTGGAAAATGTGTATTTTTAGGAATAGAAGTCTGTAAGTTTTGTTGTGCATCCATTAAATCAAATTGCTCATCTTCGGTCATTGGATTTTCATTATTTTGAAGGTGTGCAACATCACGGTTTCGCATAAGGTTGAGTAATTTTTGAGCATGATGGTCGTACTCGTGCATATCATAGTCAAAAGGATGCCTTTGTGTTAAATCATGACTCGGATGAAGTGATGATGAAACTGCTGAATCCCAATCAACTCCTTCTTCACCGGGATGCCAGTCAACTCCTTCTTGACCTTTGTTTTCAGCATTGGGGTCATATATCTTGTCACGCTTAAGCAAAGCATCTATTGCCAAGTCCATTGGTTCGCCTGTGTGAATGTCTTGAAAGTCGGGTGAATATGTTACTTCATTTGTAGAGTTGTAACGAAAAGTAGGTGGGTGTTGCTCTCCGTAATCTTCAATTTGAGTTTGAGGTAAAGGGAAGTAATCGGTTTCTTCATCTCTTATTTTGGCTTCTTCCATAAGTTGATTGTAAACTTCTATTGCTGATTCAGCATTGGAAAGAGCATGAGGAACATGTTGCATTATCAATTGCTCTTGTATATCTGATTTAGGATTAAGCATGTGTCGTAAATCAAAATTAGGTATGAGAGCATGAGGGCGAGCCTCTTTGAGCAACTGATGGGCAATGTCCATTGGTTCGCCAACAAGAAGTCTTGCGCCACCCCAACGGTCAAGAAGAGGTTCATCGTGTCTTGCTACTGTATAAGGTAATTGAGTTGCTGAAAGCCTTGATAAAACATCATACATTGGTTGGTTATCACTATATGTTGCTTTTTCTTCATCTTGTAGAACATCTAATGCACCTTGATGCCATGATTGTCTATCACCTATTGGTGCATATCCAAAAGGACCATCTAAACGTACATAGGAATCTTGTTGAAATCCATGCGGCTGATAACCTTCGGTTTGCGACCTTCCTTGTAAAACACCTGCTCTCCATTCTGGTTTATCAAGCAAACCTAACAATGCAGTAGGTGAGCCGGGATTTGGTGACATATCTGGCCTTCTAAGAAATTTATGTGCAGGTGCTAATGCCGCTACATCAGGAGGATAAACAAATGTACCTTGAATTTCTTTTTTTGGGTCTTCAGGGATTTTATAATCATGTGTAAAACCGGGTATTGTTGCCCCACCTGCCCTATGAATATCTCTTTCAAATCTAAGAGGTTCTCCTACTTTTTCACCACGGAGTGGTGTTGGTTGAAAAAATGAAGGGTTTCCTCTATTTTCAAGTCTACGAACTGCCATATTACGTATTCCTTGTAAATCACTAACACTTAATCCTAAATCTTCTAACGTAGGAATGTTACTGTATACTTTTCGTTGGTTAGCATTTTGAAAACCAAGATTACTTTGTCCACTAAAAAATTTCTTTATACTTGCTTTAGCAATTAAATTATCTATTACGTAGTCGAGTGGAGACTTAAACATTTTATTTATTGTAGCCTTTTCTTCATTCGCCGATACTAAATGGCGGAATATATCATAATCAAGTCCATTACCAATGCCATATGGAAATATCTTACCTCTATGAACATCATCATCATCATAATGAGTGTTAAATGCGTTCATTGTTGCTTTAAGATGTGATATATCCTGATGTGTACTTTTACTAAATTTATTGTATAATAATTTTTCAAATGAAATAGTAGGTTGCTTAATATTATGTTCTAACTTTAAAAAACCATATTTTTCCTTTAAACCTTCATGGATTCTATTTCCTATTCCCTTATTCCCATCAGTATAATCTACTGCTTCATGTGCTTCGATTATATCATCTGCTAATTGTTCATACAATGGAATTAAAGAATTACTATTTATAATACTATTTTTAAGTTCTGAAGGTAAATTAGATTCTTTAATACGATTTAAGGTACGAGGATGCACTTCCGCTAAATGGTGTTCTGCTGTTACATTCTGAACATCATGAGCATTAAAATTAAAATTGTGCTTGAAATAATAATCAGGGTCACTTGCCAAAATAGCATTTTCAAATATAGATGGATTGAACCCATTAGGAAAAATATTCCTTTTATGTATTTCTGATTCTTTGTTTGCTCCCATTCTACTTGTACCAGAATACCTGTCAATATCTCTTGAAGCATTAGCAAGATAATGGGTTAAATCTGTTACTTCGTGTCTATCTTTATCAGATATATTATCATCATTTTTTACATTTGCATGATGTTCAGATATTTTTTCTTGTATTTCTCTTATCCTATCAAACGATGCATTATAGCGTTCCATATCAAAATCATCACGATGTTCCATAGTATCTAAAAATGTTTGATTGTAATCATCATAAAGAGTAGATGGAGGTTTATCTTTAGCCTCTTCCTTGTGTGCTTCCCACGCTTCTTGTAATTTATTACCACCAAGATAGCCTGTTTGTTGTGCAAATTCACCTATGTTAAGCGGAGTACCACCAGTAGCCGTCATAAACGTTACATGGTTTTTATGCTCTTGATTAATTTTATCCTTCATATCTTTCTTGTATGAAGAAATAAACCCTTGCCATTGTCTATCTTCTGCTCTTTTTTGTCTTTCAAAATTCGCTTGTAATTTTTTTTCATCGTAGAAAGGATATTCATCAGTTGCCCGTTCTTGTTCTATTTCTTGACGCATGTTTTGCATATTTTGCATTGATTGAGAACCTGTAGGATTTAGTTGCTGTAATGTTTGGTCGGCTTCTGCACCAGCACCGGGAACCAAACCCATAGCCGCATTAGATTGTTGTAACAAGTCTATTAATTGCTGTGCTGTATTTGGATTTTGATTTTCCTGTACTTGTTGAGCCAAACGCTGTTGAATTTGTTCAAAGGTCGGTTGACCATTGTTACCCAATATCGAATTACTTGGATTGGGTATCATGACATCTTTCTCCTTAATACTTCTATTATAGCGTCTTTGCTTTCTTGGGGCATATTCATCATATGCTCATAGGCTTGACCCCATTGTGGAGGTTGAAGAACATTTCGTGGCACTTTTACACCTTCTTGTGAAACGCCGCCTACATTAGTTCCTAACTGTCTAAATCGACGTAAATTCATTCTCATATTATCTCTAATATTTTCATTTACATTACCAAATTCTGGATAACTTTCATGTATTAATCTAAATTTTTGTTCTTCTGTAAGACCTTCGGGTAAACCAAACCTATCAACTATACCGTCAAATTGCGTAGGGGCATACTGCAATTGACTTGTATCACGAAGAACATTTTGCATTGGTGTATCACCGTATAATGAATTATAATAATCACTTACTTTTTCCGGCGTAAAGAAATTTTGCATTTCATATTTATCTATGTGTCGTGGTACGCCTTTTGCATCAAAATATCGAAATGGAACCAGTCGATTTGCAGGTACTTTACTTGAAGTTAATCCTTCATTTAGACCTTCTTGCTGTCCCATTACTGGTCTTGATTGGAAATCATCACCACTCGGATAACCATACCCACGTATTCCAACCATCTTGCGCCCTGAATTATGTCCACCAGTAGCAACGTTTTCTAAATCTGCAATTGCGGGTCCTGTAATAAAATTTCCACCTTGATATTGTTGCAACGGGGGATTGTTTGGTTCAAGAGCAAATGGCAATGGAGTATTGTTTTCATATTCAGCATTAGATTCTCGAAACAATAACGGTAAAAGTCCAGAACCTTCACGTCCCATAATGTCCATAGTGTCATCTTCTTGCATCCAACGCAAGGCTGTGATTGGTGGTACAGCACCGGTCTTTACACGCCCTCCCCAATCAAGCCAATCTTCTGTATGGTACTGCGGTAAGTGTTCAGGTAATGTTGTTTGGCGGCTTATGAGTTCTTGCAAAGAAGGGTATGTGTTAGCCAAATCTGAAATTTCTTGTCGTATTTCTTTATCCCTGTGAACATTTTGTCGTGTATTAGAGTCTTGCATACCTAAATCTTCTAACGATTCAGCAATTACAGGAACATTTCTACGTAAACGTTCTAAGTATTCATCACCGTATTCATCTTTTATTTCCTTTTTTGCATTAATATTTTCATTGCTTCGTCTATTGTCTCTTTTATCAGAAACATACATGTCAATTAATTCATCTGGAGAAATGTTTTGTTCGTCATCTCTTATTTGTTGACCTTCACTTTGAATACGTGATGCACGAGATGGCATTTGAGTGGGCATTCGACCACCAAAATCGCTTAGAGTACGTTGTTGTTTAAGAACAAGTACTTGCTTCACAGCATCTCACCTATGCTTTCTAAGAAGCGATAGCATTTAGAAATAGCGATGCGTAGCGATGGTATGGCGGGGTACGTACTTGTTGTCGATTCAGACAATTTAGATAAAGCGATTCCATTACTTGCGCCATTGCTTGGTGCGTTGGGTTCAGCGGCAAGTGCAACAGCAGGTGCAGGTGCGGCTGTAGCAAGAGGTATTGGGAGTGCGGCATTAACTGCTGGTAAAAAAGTTGCAGGTGGGGCAAAATTAGCCGTTACCGACCCAAAAGCCGCTTTCACCGCTGTTAAAGATACAGCAAAAACAGCATTAGATGCAAAAGCCGCACAAGGAAATATGTCTGGAAAACAGATGATGGGAATGATGGGTGCAAACATGGCACAGCAACGCAGTATGGCGGCGCAACAAGCAAAAGACCAACAAGCGGCAGAACAACGTCAACGTGCTACTTCGATGGCTGATAAGGCTAAAGCGAACGCCAGTACAAGCGGCTCGTCTACAATGAAAATGCTTCTGCAAGATATTCACGACGACCTATCCCTCATCAAATCTCTACAGTTACCTTCGCAGTTAAGCGAACAGTTGCGTGAGGACATCATGGCTCTTGACAATAATCACGAAATTGTAGAAACTGGCGAACATACAATGGTCAACAATGCCAACCCATTCATGTCTGAAATTATTCAGCGACTTTACGACAAGGATAACCCTGTCGATGAAGAGGAAGAAAAGCCGGCTCACGTCCCACAGCACTTGTTTTACTAACCTAATAAGTGGTACAAGTCCTGATAATCTATAGGCCAATTACGTGCATATTCAGGTATTGGGCGACCTTCTGAATCAGATAAAAGATTAAGGTCTTGCTCAATTACTGGATTAACTTGTTCTTCGGTCAACTTACTTTGTCTTGTTGGTTTATACGGTTCACGACTTTCTCTTAATTGTGCTTCGTTTACAAGTGGGTATTGCCCGTAATCAGGTTGCAGACTTCCCCAACCTTCCGGTGATTCTATGTTTGGTTTTCGTGAATACGAATAATTAGCATCACCGTCATTTTGCGACCTTGAGTTGCCTTGAAAATTAATATTTGGTGCTAAGTTTTGTTGGAATTTTTCATGGAATGGTTGCGACTGACTATTTCTATTATCAGAATGAATACCGATTCCATGTTGCAATAACGTATTCATTAAATTGCCATAGTGTCCTTGCCGTTGATGTTCTGGTCTTGTGTCTCCGGATAATCTGGTCATCTCAAAATCTTGCGGTCCCATACCTCTTGCTGTTCCTCCAAGTGTTGAAAATATATTATTATCATCATCAACTAAATGTGCATCAAGAGAATGTCCATCTCCTGTTAACCTAACCTTAGTAGGTCGAGATATAGGTTTAGGGTTCATGCGGTCTTTGTAACCTCTTTCAAATTCTCGTGCTATTTTTGAAGCATCAATACCACGGCTTAAACTTAAAGGTGTAGGTCCTTTTTGGGAATCACCGAACAAAGTTTCCTGACCTAATCCTCGCATTCCCATTAAGTGCTCAATACCAGTGTTACCTCTATCAGAAGCATAACCACTTTCTGCTTCACGCCTTAGTTTTTCTTTAAAATCTAAAATGTCTTTTTCTGAATAACGACTTTTCAGCAATTGCCAAGCAACGCTGAAAGCACTCATGCTATGCCTAAGTACTTTCAGTATAAAAATTTACTTTTGGATTTTTTTTTTTATGAAAAGGTATGCGTGGTTAAAAGAAGTGCTATGGGTCTGTGCTATGCTATGCCTCCGCCTAAGGGCTGTGCTATGGGTCGTGCTATGGGGTTGTGCTATGGCCGCAGTACCCCTTTCTATAGAGAGTTCTATAGAACGGGGGGCTTGGGCGGGGGCGTGATGCGCCTGTCGCTATGCCCCGTTCTATAGAGCGCACGTACCACGCACGTACTTTAGCGGTCAATGTACCTCACGCCCACGTACCCATAACACGCAGATAAAATCCGTAACATCCCCCATGAATGCGCCCTGAATCCCAACCCATATGGGTGTGCCTTTTGCATGCCTCCTTCCTATGCGTCGTGCTACGCCTTTGTGCTATGCACCTCACATCATGTCACATCATGCGAGGAAATCAGGGTTTGGAAGTCGTAGCCTTATAAGTCGGCAAAGAGTATAGGGTTGAGGTCTAACAATGTCTGGAACAAGTCAAGAAACCCTGATGCCTAACGTCGAACGTAGCCAACCCTTTGCTATACAAATGGGGAACATTGCGGAGGTGATGAATGCTTTCTTGCGTAGCAAGCGCAAGAGCATCTCTCTCCCTGTCGAGTTCTCCCCTATGGGAGTACCCGCATTCACGTTCACTGGAACCACTTTTACCGCTGAACACATGCGCTCTTACACTCGTGCTCAACTCCTTGCTCACTTGGTCAACGCCGTTGCCACAGGTAAGCAATACGGTGTTGCCGATTTCAAGAACAACGTACCTTCCTATGCAAGCACAGCGAAACACATGGTCGATATGCTTGACCGCACTTACACAGTCACGAAAGGGGCGAATGAAGGTCAAGTTCGTAGTCTCTTCATGCATGCAATGGGAGCCGCAAGACGTGCTCTCAAGCGAGCAGATGCGGCGCAACATCTTTCCGACGTTGTTCACGTAGGCAATGCGTGGTATGCGGAAGGAATCGTTGACAAAGACGGCAAACCTCGTGCATATGAGAACGAGAACAAGGCTCGTAAGGCATTCATTCGTGGTGCTAACGGTGCTGAATGGTATGTGGGACTCGACAAGGCGGCTAAGAATGCCTTGCTCGCAACTGCTAAGGTGTGGCATCAGTCCAACACGGTTGGTATGTTCCAATCAGCAGATGGTTCGCAGGTGAACAACGAGGTCAACAACTACACCCTCGAATCCATTGCTCAACTCCCTGCTGTCCATGTCATCAAACTCGCTAAGAAAGCGGGTGCAAAGGAATCCGTGTACAAGGGTAAGGGTGCAAAAGCCCGTTGCGTAGAGTGGTTCGCTGAGATGACCTCTCGCATGGCGAGCATCAACTCCCTTTGAGTAGGTGAGTCTGCCCCCCTGTCGTAAGCCGTTGTACTGTGTGCAACGGTAGCCGCCCCCTCGTGTACTCAGGTGCATGAGGGGGCTTCTCTCTCGCTGTTCGCCCCCCTCCCTGCGTGGGAGGGGGGCTTTTTTTATCGCAAAATCCTGCATAGCACGACGCACACGGGGCGACGAGTTCTCCCTGCACACCGCTTACCCGCTTGTGTTTGGTCGTCAATTAACTCGCACCCATATGGGTTGGGGAAGAGTATCGTTCTCGCACGACCTCGCCTGAATAATTCTCTTTAGTGTGAGCGAAGGCCAACTCCAAGCCACCCTGTCATAAGCGTGGGGGTGGGTGAGATGGTGGTCGATTCGACACACGTTATTCTCACCACGAAACTATCAGTACACTAAGAGTAGTACCTTTAGGTATCGTATATGTAGAAGTTCCCTGACCCACTTTAGTCACTATGTTCACAGGTCAAGTCACCTTGTTGACTACAACGTATAGTCATATCATAGTAGTCCTACTCTCTATAATATAAGAGAGTTAAGACACATAATAAACTGACCATAACAGGAGTGTTCATTTGCATGACTATGAGTGTGACCATAGTGAACATAGTGAACACAAGTGGAGGCCACAAAAAACGATGACTGAAATCCCCTCCTTTATAAATCGGCAAAGAGAATAAGGTTGAGGCTTAACAATGAACTTTAGAAAGAACTGGACATCTTGTTTACACATCACAAAGAGAGGAGATACATACCACGTCAAGACATCGGTATGTTCTGACCCACGACTCGGAGGGCATGGCCTCATCCCGATGGGGGAGGTTCGCAAATCCTACTCATCCATATGGTGTCTTGCAGACTGGGCAAGACTGAATGATATGCCTGTCTATCATTGGGACAACGAGGGACTCTTCCAACCGTACCACTACAACCCAAGTGCCGATGAACCGAACGACCCACGTATCAAACCATACTCTAACACGGTGAACGAATCCAAGAAGGTGAACGCATGAAGTGTAACTGCGGTCCTTGCATTCATTGTCGCATTCGTGAGGCAAGAGAAGCACAGCACGAGAAAGAGAACAGGGAGGAATACGAATGAGCACACAACTAAACCTATCACACGACGAAGTGGACTTCATCAGCACAATACTATTCTACATCACACATGATGACCTTGACAGAATGCAGATTGGTACTCTTGAACACATCAATGCAAAAGAATTAGCGAAGAAAATATCAATGCAAGCGCATGGTTATGACCGCAACGCTTTGGGCGGAGGGTGGTTAGATTGAGCATACAACTGAACCTATCACAAGACGAAGTGGATTACATTATCACAGCGATAACAAAACGACTTACCTATAGAGTACAGGAAATAGTAAACGGCAACATTGATATTGATACTCTCGACCCACATCATCCAACCGTAAACACAGCAGAAATAATTACGGAGATACAATACCAAGCCAAGCCACAATGGGTACACGTTGGTAACAAACCTTCACCCCAATGGACAAAGGAGGATTCACAATGAACACAGATACAGTACACCAAATGATACGAACCTTCGTAGGCTACGGCGCACCTGACCATAAGGATGACAAGGGTGCGAACAAACCTGACTTCCCATTCTTCATGAAGATAGCAAGCCAACCTACAATGGAAGCACGACAACTCACCGAAGCCGCCGAACGATTCCACAAGTATCGCAACACTCAACTCATCGACATCCTCACGGACATGCGTATCGCCGATTCATTAGATGAGGTCGAGGCATTCCTTGAAGAGATGATAACCGCAGGTCGCAAAGCGCAAGCGGAGTACAAGATACAACAGCGTCGTATTCAAGAGAAGCATCAGGCACAACAACTCTTCAAAGATAACCTGCGTAAGTATGTAACTGATTGCTTACTTACAGATGACACACGACCAACCACGACAACCGTTAGATTGTTCCACAGCAACTCAATACAAATGAACGATACTGAACTCCATGACATGATACAATCAATCGAACCATCGAATCAAATCAAGTGTTCGTACATCGAAGATGAATGGCAGAACAGATACGGAAAGAAGTTCGTTACCACACGCATCGCACTACGCTTCGGTTACAATCCATCGTACAATGATACACTCAAAGCAACGCTTGAGTTCCCGAAGGTCAAGTTCGATTGGACTTCCAAGACATGGAGCATTGACAACTCAAAGGAATCACTCGAAGCAATACGCAAGGCATTCAAACCAATGGGTGTCTATGTAAATACTTCCTTACTTACTCATGAGTATGATGCACCCAAGCAATCAACACCCAAGACTACAGAAGTATCTGCTACACTACGTGGTGCAAGCGTGGTATTATCATGGCCTTACATTGC
>Ga0187219_1000981_pt1 | contig 13951 bp, 17 predicted proteins | sample 13SPOviralmetaG_FD_130162 | JGI IMG/M metagenome (GOLD analysis project Ga0187219, IMG submission 130162) | Marine viral communities from the oligotrophic San Pedro Time Series (SPOT) site, San Pedro Channel, CA, USA - 13 SPOT_SRF_2010-07-21... | ecosystem: Environmental > Aquatic > Marine >... | reverse complement strand
TCATAGTTAATGACAACGTAATCAGAGCCTTGATTAATAATCTTTCTGCGCTTCTCTTTAGCACCGTAAGCCACGTCAACCGTGCGGTGCATGGCAAAACTAAACAAGTCATTACGCCATGCGCTATCCATGATCGACAGCGGGCAGATAACTAACACGCGGTTTACCTTCCCTTGCATCATAAGAAAGTCAGATGCCCATATCGCAGATGCAGTCTTGCCTGTGCCTTGCTCGTTAAAGCAAAATGCTCGGCGGTTCATCGTAAGGAATGCGGCTGTGGTCTTCTGATGTTCGTACGGTTTGTACTGACCAGACCACTGGTACTGTCCTTCAATGGGTGATGGCACGTTTATGTTTAACTTCTTGAGGGTGTGCGCTTCGTCTACACCCCAGTTCACCACCACTTGATTATCTGATAGTTCTCGACTCTTCTCGACAACTTTAGTAACTTTGTTGGGGTTTTTTAGGCGCAACAATAGCGCCTTGTTATCTAATATCTGCACGTCATTCTCCATCGCAACGCCTTACGGCGCGGTGTTAGTGTGTCACTAACTTATTTCTTTTTGCCTTTACTCAAGGCTCCACCTGCCGAACGGTTACGCTTTCGGCTTTGTACTGTCACGCCGTCTTTGTTAGACCCCCCACGTGACAACGGTTTCTTGTGCGCTACGTCTTTGCCTTCTCTCTTGTCGGCTTTACCGTTCTTGTTAGCGTCTTTACCTGTCTTATCCATCTTCCGACGGGCACGTTGACGTTCCATACGTGCCTTAAATTCTTTACTATCAACAGGTTTGTTCTTTTGTTTCTTACGATCTTCTTTATTTTTGTATGGCATTAGTTACTCCCATTGTGAGGACATACGGTTACAGGACAGTGCCGCCTACACAATCCATTCGGGCGTGGGTTCCAAACATTCTTATCGGCGGCAGTCTTCATAGCATTGTACTTACCTTGCCACTTAACCCATAACTCTTGTTCGTCATACTCGTTGTAGCTTGCTTTGATAAGATCGTTACTTACCACAAACACAAGCCCACCCTTGACTTTCTTTACCTCGGGGTAGTGTAAGAATACTGCCAAGGCCATCAATTCAAGCTGACCTTTATCTGCATACCGTGCGTTCTTACCAGTCTTGTAATCAATAACCCATGCAGTTTCGCCCACCGTGTCAATGATCAACAGGTCTGCGATACCTCGGAACCAAACCTCTTTATCATAGAAGCCGCAAGGTTTAAGGTTCTCTGTGATACCCATCTTCTTCTCGCATAACTTCACACCACGCTTGGCGTTGAGTGAGTCAAGCATTGCTTGCGCGTAGTCAAACTTCTTAGGGAGAGGGGTATCACTACCAATGTAATCTTCGGCGGCTTTGTGAAACTCATTACCATACAAGATGGCATCGGTCTGTACGAACGGAAACTCTTTGAGTATCTTCTCGTGGTAAAACTGTTTGGGGCATTGTTCAAACGCCTTAATCTTGCTGAACGACCACGGTGCTACACTCATTCACAATCTCCGTAAGATTTTCCTAATCCGCTTTCACAATTGATTGGCAGACCTTCTGCCCAGTCGGGTGTCCAACGCATACACTTCTCAACGAATGCCTGTGACTCAGCTACATCTTCGTCCTTTACGCATACGACGATGGAGTCATGCACAGTTAGCACAACGCGACATCTCTTACTGATTTGTAACATTTGCTCACCAATAATGCAACGCGCTATCGCCTGACATACGTTCTCGGTCACTTTCCCACCATATATTCTGGTGCGACCACGCCGTGTCTTGTAACTATACTCAACACCACGATCAGCTTGCTCACCTGATAAGTCGTCATAACGTAACATCAAACCGGAAGGAAGCAGGATACCGCGTTCCGACCCCAAGACTTTCAGCACGCCTGACTTACCTATCTGTATGGTATCGCCGTTGGTCATATGCCTAATCATGTCCTGACAACTACGCCATAACTGATTAATTTTCCAGTTGGCATCTCGGTAAATTGTTATGACACGCCGTGCTTCACCCAGTTCCATCTCAAATCCAAAGCCCTTTAGCTGTTCTTGGAACCTGACTGCACCCATGCCGTAACCTGCGCCAAGGATCGTAGTCTTACCTACAAACCGTTGGTCTTTAGTTACCTCATCTTCGGGAACACCATAGATACGAGAAGCCATGACCTTGTATACGTCTTCGTTATTAGCGAACGCCCGTGTAAGATCGTCCTGACCTGCAAGCCATGCGAGTACACGTGCCTCAATCTGCGAACTATCGCAGTCAATCAACGTGTATCCCTCTGGTGCGAGGATACTGCGCTTTAACTTCTTACCATTTGGACCACGGCTAGGTAGGTTCTGCATGTTGATCTTGTCGTCACCACCCCACCGTCCAGTGTGCGCGGCGTAGTATCTTACTGGAACCGGCAAAGTCCCACGTTTACTTATGTCTATAAACCTCTGAGTACGTGTTTCCTCAAGGGTACTTTTCGTACCCAGACGTGCGGCAACTGCTGACTGCACTCGATCATCTTCATGATCAGCCAATGCTTTAAACTCTTCATCGTTCTTAGCGAACGCGAATGTTTCTTTCCCTGTACGTAAACTTATTTTCATAGGCGGTTTAACGCCTAGCCCCTCAAGCACAGCGGCAAACTTAGGGTTAGACATCAAGTCCTCCCTAGATATACCTGCGTCCTCAAGTAACTGATCCTTACGTTCACGTGTGTCTTCAAGGTGCTGTTCAAGCAATCCAATATCCAACTCAAGCATTGGCTCGGTAAACATTCGCAACGTCAGATCAATCATCATCAGTTCTTGTTTAGGAAAGCCCTTCTTCAAAAAGATGTTGAATAGTTTGTATGTTAACTCGACATCATTGATGCAGTAGTCACCGTACAACGACAAGTCCTGTTCAGAGAAATCGGCTCGACGTTTACCTAAAGCATTTAAGACTTCGGTTCCTTTAGCGCCAATCTCATATCTTTCAGATAACGCCCTGAGACTGCCGCCAACTTCCACCCCGTGTAAAGCACGGGCGATACACAAAGTATCGGTATACACGCGAGGATGAATATCAAACACCCAAGAGAGAATGGCACCATCAAACAAAGTGTTGTGAGCGAGAACCATGCTTTCTGCCCAGTTGAAGGTGTGTAAGTATTGTTTAAGTTGTTCACGTGTTCCGCTTGCCCATTCAGTTCCTTCATTATTCACCTTGATACCCACGCCAATCACCTCAAATTGGTGATCACGTACGTACTCCTCTGTTGTTAACTTAGACAGGGAAAAATCCCTGTCGTAGTATGTTTCAAAATCTATAGTGATTAAGTCCATCACCGCACCTCCAACAACTTCTGCATGTAATGAGCTGCTTTATCTAAGTCATTGGCGTTCTTTTCTCTGGCAAGATACTTAATGATATTACCCTTCAAGAACCCAACGAACTCTTCGTTAGTCATCCATGCTTCCATTGCCGCCCAAGGCTCGACGGATAAACCCACGTAATGTTGCCCACCAACCTGTCTTTGGTTGGCGGCTTGTGGCTTTTTTCCGGTGCTTTTCGCTTCCTCCTCTGCGACAAACACCTCTTTCGGCGTGCTGATCTTCTGCATTAACTTGTAAGCATATCCATACGATACGCCTGTGGCCTTTGCGACCTGTGCAGGGGTAGCTGTTTTATTCTTAACTAAATACGCCCATACCTTATCGGCTTTGGGTGATGATTTAATAGCCATGATGTCGTTCTCCTATTGCTCGTACGATATAACAAGTAACCACAAGACCCTCGTACGGTTAAGGTCCTGCGGTGTGGTTGGTTACTCGGGGGATTGTGCGGCTTGCTTCCGTGCATACTTCTCACCCCATGAGAAGAATAAACGCATGGGTGAATATTTCGGGGCAAGTAGGTATGCCTCGACGCAATGATTTGCTATAGCTATCCATTCAGCTTTAGTGCGTTGCTTCGCCATGTGGCACCTCCCATAGAATGCACGCCTTACCCCATTGGGTTTTGCCGCGCTTCCCACTATCTATCACACGTCGATCATTTGATAACTCAGATAGACGTGGCTGAACTGAAACGTAAGGACGCTCTAAGTGTTGCGCGATTTCCTCAGTGCTCATTGGGGTAGGTGATTTGGTTAGTAGTGTGTAGACTTGTTCGCGTAAGGTAACTTTCTTACCTGCGTTATCTTCAGCGGCGGCGAGACTTGTATCTCTACGCTGATAACCGATACCTTCTTCGGTGTATCCCATAACGATCTCCAATTTGTGCAGTGTCTAAACAGGTGAGCCTTCAAAATCCAACTCAAGCTGTCGTGGGTCGCGGTTCTGACCGCCAACATAGATCAACACGTCATCTATATTGTCTTCGTTGATGACAAGACTTATGCCACCGCTACTCTTTATATCAGATAGGTTCTTTTCTTGCAAGGGCGTTGGTTTGTTTTTACCTGCTTTGCATTCTATGCCAAAGAACTTACCCTCGTAGCATCCGATGATGTCTGGAACACCACTCTTACCGTAGCCCCCAGTAACTGGATAGAAGTAGTAGGCTCCTAACACCTTTAGGTGCGCCGCTACTTTCTTCTTAACTTTTGCTTCTGGTGTCATTGCCATCTCGTTCTCCTGTGTTTACGTCCGTAACCCTTCCGCTACATTGTGTGCACTTGCGCGTATTGGGTTCGTTTGTTTCTTCCAACGGTTGCATACACCACGGACACAACCCTTGAGACAATCTTTTTTCGATTTCTCCTCGTTCGTCTATCATGTGTTTCCCCTCGGAACTGGTATCAAAATCAAAGTCGGGGGATGGCGAACCACCCCCCTTGTTAGTGCCGCACTAACATCACACACGGAATATCCAATAAACATTATCATCAATCCGTCTGCCCACTCCTTCGACCTCACTGGTTGGCTTGTCCAATGGGGTCATCATCAGTAGGGCAACCTTTTCTTGCATCCACAAATCAAGGCTGTCCACTGAAGGGTACTCTCCACTGACCATGCTGTCAACTTCCATGCCAATACATGACACTTCGACAGCGTTGGTGTGTGGGTTTACGTATACGCGGTATACGTTATCATCATGTGGTAAGTCGTTATCGTACGACATAGAACATGCCCTCGCCCGCAGAGAAACCAACATCATCAACGTAATCATTGGCTTGCAGGATATTGAGCACAGAAAGTTTCTGCATGATGTCTTCGGGTAACGTGTCTGCTGTGTACCGTTTTACGTCATCACTGATCTCTGCACCGTATGCACTCTCAGCTTTGTCGATGTCGATAACATCAAACACTTGTTGCTCCATGCGGTCGTACACTCGGACAAACCACATAGGTACGGTGCGGTTACGTAACCTAACCAACTCTTCTTGCTTAGCAAAGAATGTAGCTAGGTTCTCTCCAAACATAGTATCTATGAACTCGTGGTTACTGTTCATCAGGTGACGTAACTCGTTGAGAAGAGAAGAACCCTCGTTGGTGCGTGAGGAATACAGGCTCGACTCCACGTCGATCACCTTGTTACGTATCTCACTGAACTCATTCTTCGCCACGTCAACCACACCATCCACTGCGTTCGATGCGTCTCGCATACGTGTGCCTGCTAGCTCTTGCGGTGACATCATGCGTATAAACTTCTTAGCATTACGTACTGCTACATCAAAGTTGGTAGACATCTTCATGAAGTATTGCTTGCTGTACTCAGCGTACTTACCATTCACAATCGTACGTGCTTGCACCACATACATAGGTGTACCATCACCACCATCTCGGTAGTCACCGTATGCAACCCACCCCAACACGTATGGGCAATCGTCTCGGTATATCCAGTAGCTTGCACTATTACGTGGGTGCATCTTCACACGTAACTCTTTACACACCCGTTCGGCAAAGGGTGTAGTGTATTCAGCACCGTTGGTATTGTCGGTAACTGTACCGCCTGTTGTTAGTGCCTCACTAACAAGTTTGTATTCATATCTAGCCATTGTCGTTCTCCTTAAACTTAGCCGTTTCTGATTTTGTTGAACGCATCATGTACTGATTGCGCTAATCGTTTCATTGCCATACGTGCCTCGAATGTTTCTTCTGTCTCGGCACGTTGTTCAATCTCGCGTACGCGGAAGGCTACGGTCTCATCCATAATCTTCAACGCTTCTTCATACTCCATTGGACGGTTACTTAGGTCGGTCATATCACATCTCCCTTGATGTTATGTTTACGTGCTTACCTGTATCAGGCTTTGCACTTTTGTTATCTAAGATGCACCATAGCACAGGGCAAGACCATTGACCCCATGATCCACCAAGGTACCCATCGGTGAGAACAATGGCGGCTTGTGGCTTGACACCATGCTCGGTGAGGTAATCGGTAACGCACTCAACATTAGTGCCACCACCACCCTTGGGCTTGGTAGTCTTGACGAGTTCGTCTAGCTGGTGCATGTCGTACTTCTCGTCCTGACACACACGTGTGTCCCAGTAGAGTAAGCGGATATGATCAGGGTGCACCGTGTCGCAGATAGCCTGTATCTCTGACATGAAAGCTGTAAGTTCTAACTGACCAATGGAACCTGACGTGTCAACGGCAATGACCAGTTCACCCACCTGCTCGCTGATACCGCTAGGCATGTAGTAACCTGATGACACGTAACGTCTGTTCGGTCGTTGCCATGTCGAGTAGTCACTACCTGCACACGTGGTCTGAATAAACTCACGCAACACCTCGCGCCAATCTATCTGCGGTGTAAGTAAATCCTCAAGATCACGATCACCACCTGACCCCAACTTACCTGCGATCAACGCACCCTGACGTATTGCCTCGTCAACATCACGTGCCAGTTCGCGCTTCTCATCTGGTGTAAGGTCGGCGGCACCATCCCAGTCATGGCTGTCGAAACCTTGTGGTGGGCCGTTATCACCTGACTCGTCACCGTCACCGGCATCACCGGCATCGTCACCTACAGCGGTGTTTTGTGTACCAGTAGTGTCACCTGACCCCTCGTCGCCATCTTGTGGTGAGCCGTTATCACGTAGGTCATTGAATACTGCGGCGCTGTCCCAGTCACGATACTTCACATCGAGACACCCACCTTGCGGCATGACTGCCCAACCATCTCGGTTGTCATCGGAAATCTTGACGTTGATCACATAGTCACACGCTTGGTTGGCAAGCTGAGCATCTTGGTCGTGCAGATGTCGCCATGTGGTGAGATGTTTATACAGCTTGTGGTATACCTCATGAAGCACAAGGAACCGTAGTTCTGCATCGTTGAGCGAGTCAATGAAGTCTCGCCCATACATCTCGTCACGTCCGTTGGTACATGCCGTTGGTATGTTGTCCACCACCGAACGATCACCGATCATGAGGACACCTGCGAGGGCAACGTATTTGGGGTTGCCCATGATGTCAACGACAGCTTTGGACAGTCGTTGCTCTGGGGTAAGTTGTTTACCTATTGCTAACATAGTCTTCTCCTTACTTCTTGTCGGCGGCGAACATGTAGTTGTTGTCCATTGCCCACGTTGTGAACTTCTTGTTGGTCATCACGACATTGCGGTGCGCATACTTCTTGGCACTACAACCATTGGCGAACATACCTTGCGCTTCCTTGTCGAGGCGCACCATGTAGTCCATCCATGAATCAACCCAGTCAGCTCCGAGAGTAGATAGGCTACGGTAAACAACCATACACACGGCGGCGGCACTGTCTGGTACCTTGGCTGTCTTGGGTTCGTCCTTGATAGATTGCAGTGACGGTAGTTGGTCGGACAGTTTGACAAAGGCCATCAAGTCCATCGCGCCACGTTCACCAATGGTACCCATGAGTAAACCTGTTAACGTCTGATCATCGAAGTGCTCCCGTGTCTTCAGCCAGTCGGACGCGGCCTCAAGTGAGCGCGGTGTAACAAACGCGGTGCGTTGTTGCTTGGGGTGGTAGATGTAGGGATTGTCATCGGGGTCTTTGACATCCTCGAACCCATGAAACAAATGGGGGTTGTCCTTACACCAACCAAGTAGTGTGTGATCAACACCGTTGTTGATACCCACTCGATCCACTCCATGTTGTCGGGTTTACGTGCGGTGATCACTGTGATCCGGTTCCTCGCATGTGGTGGTAGTAGATCACCAACACCCTCGGCACCAAGGTTAGTCGTCGCAAACACCAAGCTGTCAGGGTGCAGTTCGTACCCACCGATCTTGCGCTCCAACATGACACGTAACAGTGCGTTCTTCACCGCAGGGTTAGCCTTGCCATACTCGTCGATCATGAGAATGATAGGGGTCTTGTGGTGTGCGCCCAGTTCCTCGTTGGTCGCGTACGAAACGTAATCGGCGGTATCAAGTTGGTTCATCTTGGGTATGGTGATGTCGCCTAAGTCCTTGGTGGTACAGTCGAAGTAGCACGGTGTGTGCTTGGGTAGGTCACGTGATAACGTGGTAAGTAGTGATGACTTACCTGTACCCATGTGCCCTTGGACAAGGATGGTGCGCTTGTCACCACCGTTGAGTATTGATGTTGCGATTTGGTCTAAGCCAAGTGCGTACATTTGAATTGCTGAGTTCATAGTATTTCTCCGTTGATTTGTTAGTGCGGCACTAACTGATTAAAGGTCAATTGATGGAAGTGCTTTGATGACATCATCGACAGCACGTTTAGTTTCTGCGCGAAGGTAGCCATCCTCGCGTAGTGCGTCTGGTGTAATACCACGTAGGGCATCGTCCAGTTTCATGCGCATCGCTGACATTTGACTGTCACCTGTTACGTTGCACACATCCAGTAGTTCGACGAGATCGACCACGTTGGATACTAGCGTGTCACGAAACACTTTCTTCTGTTCGTGATCGGCATAGTCGAGACGCTCTGACATCTTGGTCAATGCTTTGAACGCTCGTTGCCATACGTCATTCATGGCGTTGGTCAGTTGCTCGGAGTAGTAGGTCTGGTAGTGCTCACGTACTAACTCGTTACCCTCGTTGCCAATGTCCACCCTGAAATCACCTGCATCTGGCAGTGGTATATATGAGAAGCGAAAGTTGAACTTGTTGGCTATGTGCTCCGCCGATGGATAGTCATCGTGTGAAAACAAGTTGCCAAGCCGTGCCTGTGACTGACTGATCGCCCAGTCGTACGTGTCAATAAACTTCTGAACCATTCGGCTGTACTCGTTCTGAACCTCGGTCATGGCTTGGTGGTATTTGAAATACTGAGCAGTCGGTAGTAATCGAAGGCCAGTATCAGACCACGGCATTGTCATGCTGTAATGTAGGTTACGAACATTAGCGGTAAACTTCTGTACCGCCGTGAGTTCATCGCAGTTGCCCAGTAACTTCTTGTGGACGTTTGCGATACCTGCATCGGCATGGTTGGTTGTGGTGACATCTTTTGATGCACGCTTGTCTAGCTTGCGCCCAGTCCATGTACTGATGCTTAACTCTACCAACATAGATGAAGAGCCAATGGATGGTGCTGTTACCGCAGGTTGATTTGTTAGTGCGGCACTAACATTGCTTTCGTGTGACATGTCGTTCTCCTGTGTGACATTTGGTTTAGGTTGTTGGTGAGGGGCTACCTGTCATAGGACAAGAGGGGGAACCGTTGAAACCCCCCACCAACATAACCATTATGCCACAAATAGCGAGACATGTCAAATGATGTCAGGACGTGTGTAGAAGTGTAATGTTCTGTTGTTTCGTGTAAAGTTCTTATATTGTTCGGAAGCAAGTCATTGATTTATATACAATGTTCTAATGTTCGCTAATTTGGGAAGTGAGAACTCGCTCGGAGGGGGGCCGACGAGGGCGTACAGAAACGTACATTGTTAGTGCCACACTAACTTTACCTATTGTATATAACTTTCTTTAAAACGAACAATATATATAAATAATAAGAAAACTAAACAAACTAAAAAAGCTGATAGGCAGGTTATGCTAGCGCATGGCGGTAATTGCCACTGGTTGGCACCAAACGCAAATGTACGATTGATAACTAGATAAAACGAACATTAGCCGAACATTACGAACATTAGCGCGAACAAAGGCTCAGCGCGACACAAGTAACTGGTATCGTGTGTTAGTGTGACACTAACAAAGCCAGCCCGCTGCGCTATACGCGATCATGTGATGACGTGCACACGTGAGGCTCAGCGCGACACTAGGAACTGGTATCTTGTGTTAGGGACATCACTAACATTGTGCAGCCCGGTAGTCATAGTGTGTTATCTGTTAACACGCATACACGAGGCTCAGCGCGACATTAGGAACTGGTATCGCCTGCGCAAAACGCAGGCACAAAAAAACCCCGCCGAAGCGGGGTTGATCTTAGTTAACAATTGAATCCCAAATCATCGTGGGTGTTAGGCACGAATTGTATTCAGTCCAATATGATTGATCCCATGACTCGCAACCTAGTAACACGTTAATGATTAGGAAGGCGAACAGGGTGCCGATTGCGAAGGTGGCCGCTAGGCCACCCCCTATTTCAATCAACCGCTTCACTTGAGTACCGCCAAGGCTAGCTTGATCTTGGCAATCATGTCAGTCAGATCGAAGGTTGCTTCCTCCGCTGTCTGGCAGACCTTGATAACATCGTTCAAGTTATCGCGGACACGTTGATCAAGTGGGCGGTTGCGCGATCCTGCGCCGTCTGACTTGTCAGCATCCAGTCGCTTGCTGATCTGTGACTTGAAGTCACCGATGCGAGCACCGATCTGTTGTTGCCAGTATCGCTTGTCTGACTTCTGCGTTTCAGTCAGTGACTTCGTGGGCTTCTCAAGCAATGCCTGATTAGTCTTAGTGAAGCCCATGACAACCGCTGATCTAAGCGCCGTCCATTCATCCGCGTGGATGGTGGAACCGTCTGACTTCGGGCTGATGTAATCAGTCACCTTGTCGAAGCCGTCTGCTATCAGCAGGTCAAGGGCGGCGATGCCTGCCTTGTCTGCCTTGATGCCTAGCTCAACCGCGCTAGCTATTTTCTTTTGTGTTGCTGTGTTTAAAGTACGCATGTCATATCTCCTATGATTGACAGTTAAGTTATGTCAACAGGTTCCCCCTGATGACAATTACACTATGCCAAACATATGATAACAAATCAATAGATAAACTAACAGGGTGACAAGTTTACACATAATCCGATAGGCAATGTTAGTGTCACACTAACAAAACAGGATAGGTCAGACCCTACCCGCCCCCCATAGGCCACTTCACAGCTTGGGACTCCCTATCTCCTATGTATTACTAATATGTACGAATAATTGTGTTTTTTCTGAGTTCGGTACCCCCACCCCCCTTATATATGGAACACCCCCCACTAGGAGTCCCAACCTCCTTGCACAAAAACAAATTATTGTGTATAACTCGGCAGTAACGGTTAACAACCTGCGGAAACAGTATGTCTTTAATGCTCGAACCAGAGATTGGTGTACCATACTCGGATGAAATTCCGTATATGGATTTGCGTGCACGCGCAGAAGCTGCGTGTAATACTGCTTCTATGCTAGGAGAACACGGGTTGGACCTACAACCTACCAGTGAAGATGAAGAAATCGCAGCAAAAATTTCTTTGGCCTACGCTGATAACCCCGAAAAGACCTCTAAGAAGGTTTCTACTAAGCGTGCATCGGCTTTACCGCCCGCCGCACTGGTCGCTACTCACGGAATCCTGACTCAATTCGGTCATTCGGTCGTAGAAAGCGCCGTACAAGTCCGACATTTGGTTACAAACAAGCTCATTGAAGAGACTGAGAACCCCGACCCCCGCGTTCGTATCCGAGCATTAGAGCTTTTGGGTAAGATTTCGGACGTTGGGCTGTTTACAGACAAGACCGAAGTCACAATTACCCACAGAACCACTGATGAACTGCGCGAAAGCCTACGCAATAAGCTGTCAAAGCTGGTAAATCCCGAAGAAGACGTGATCGAAGCAGAGTTTGTGGACCCAGATGCCATAGATATTGACGCGGAGCTAGGTATAGAGGACGAATCGGATGAATGATATGTCCTTAGACTTCTCTGAAGACGATATTCAGCGTCTGTTGGACAATTTAGACAGCTTTTCGCCAGACGAGATAGCTGAAATAGACAAAATGGCGGGGGAATTAGGCACCCGCAAGCAAAACCAAGCCGCATACGACGATCTTATAGCCTTCTGTAAGCTCATGATGCCCGAGTTTATCGTTGGCAAGCATCATCGCATACTTGCTGACATGTTAATGGGTATTGAGAAAGGGGATAAGGACCGCGTTTGCGTGAATATACCCCCCAGACACGGCAAATCACAGCTTGTTTCTATCTTCTACCCAGCATGGTTTTTGGGTAGAAACCCTGACAAAAAGGTCATGATGGTGTCCCACACCACTGATTTAGCGGTGGACTTTGGACGTAAAGTACGTAACTTAATAGCAACAGATGCTTACCGATCAGTATTTCCTACAGTAAAACTAGCACAGGATAGCAAGTCAGCAGGTAGATGGAACACGAACGTCGGAGGTGAATATTATGCGTGTGGTATTGGTTCTGCTTTGGCTGGTCGTGGCGCTGACTTATTGCTGGTGGACGATCCACATTCTGAACAAGACGTTATCAACGGCAACTTTGAAGTGTTCGCCAAAGCCTACGAGTGGTTTACCTTCGGAGCGCGTACCCGCCTCATGCCGGGGGGCAGAGTGGCAATAATTCAAACACGTTGGCATATGGACGACCTGACAGGGCGTGTGACAAACGACATGGCGAAGAACGACCGCTCGGATCAATACGAGGTTGTCGAGTTCCCTGCTATACTAGAAGTACAAAATAAGAAAACGAAACGCTATGTGGAGAAACCACTGTGGCCTGAGTTCTTTGACTTAGAGGCACTGTTACGTACTAAGGCGTCAATGCCTACGTTCCAGTGGAACGCACAGTATCAACAGAATCCTACGTCTGAAGAAGCGTCGATAGTTAAACGAGACTGGTGGAACCTGTGGGAACAGGACAACCCCCCGTCGTCTGAATATCTTATCATGTCTTTGGACGCAGCGGCAGAAACACACAACCGTGCCGACTACACAGCACTCACTACTTGGGGCGTTTTCTTCAACGAAGACACGAATGCGTACAATATTATATTGTTGAACAGTATAAAAAAGCGTATGGAGTTTCCAGAGCTTAAACAACTGGCTATGGAGGAATACGCTGAGTGGGAGCCTGATGCGTTTATTGTGGAGAAGAAAAGCGCAGGTACCGCGCTGTACCAAGAGATGCGGCGTATGGGATTACCAGTGTCGGAGTACACCCCACATAGAGGATCAGGTGATAAGTTAGCACGACTTAAATCCGTTGCAGATATTGTCGCATCGGGTATTTGCTGGGTACCCCCTACCAGATGGGCAGAAGAAGTGATAGAAGAGATTGCCGGATTCCCTTTTATGAGTCATGATGACTTAGTGGACTCAACGGTGATGGCGCTTATGCGGTTTAGGCAGGGCGGGTTTATTCGACTACCTACTGACGAGCCAGAAGAGCAACAATACTTCCGCCAACGTCGTGGTGGGTTTTACTGAGAGGCTAGATTATGGCGATAGAAAAAGGGTTATATTCAGCCCCAGAGGGTTTGGATAAGGAATTACAAGAAGGTTTGGAAGGTGTCGAAGGTATGGACACTACTGAGCTAGAGATAGAGATCATTGATCCTGAAGCGGTCACTTTGTCTGATGGCAGTATGGAGATCACATTGATCCCCGACTTAAATGAGTCTGACCTCATGGGGTTTGATGGTAACTTGGCAGAGGCGCTGGACGACGGCGACTTGCAAGAACTATCCAGTGAGTTGATTGGACTTGTTGAAGCAGACATCGAGAGCCGAAAAGATTGGGCGGATACGTTTGTTAAGGGACTAGACACCCTAGGGCTGAAGTACGAAGAGCGTACTGACCCGTGGGATGGTGCCTGTGGCGTGTTCTCTACTGTGT